>OHRM01001083.1_pt1 | contig 11702 bp, 9 predicted proteins | sample 1578361 | NCBI WGS metagenome assembly OHRM01 (sample SAMEA3879590, study PRJEB24766) | human gut metagenome | biome: human-associated habitat; feature: feces | place: USA | collected 1985/1987 | reverse complement strand
TAAAGCCCCGTTATTGTGCCAAATTCATTTGTACCTGCTCTTTCCATAAGTTTTGGCATAAGCGCAAACACAGAAGGTGTATAACCTCTTGTAGCAGGAGGTTCACCAATTGCAAGTCCGACTTCTCTCTGAGCCATTGCAATACGTGTTACACTATCCAGCATAAACAAAACATCCAGACCTTTATCACGAAAATACTCTGCAATTGAAGTCGCAACAAAAGCCGCTTTAATCTTAACCAGTGACGGCTGTTCAGAAGTTGCTGCAATTACAATCGAACGCTTCATTCCTTCTGCGCCTAAAATCTCTTCAATAAATTCCTTAACCTCACGTCCGCGCTCACCAATCAATGCAATTACGTTTAAATCAGCAGAAGTATTCTTTGCCATCATACCGATTGTAGTACTTTTCCCGACGCCTGAACCTGCAAAAACCCCCATTCTCTGTCCTTTTCCGACAGTCATAAATCCATCTATTGATTTTATTCCAAGTGACAGCGGCTCGGAAATCCGTTTTCTTTTTAAAGGATTAATAGCATCTGCCATTGTAGAGCGATATTCCGAAAACCTTATATCGCCTAGAGTATCAATCGGTCTGCCAAGCCCATCCAGAACTCTTCCGATAAGCTGATTTCCAACGCCTATTTTCATAGCTCCGCCCGTGTTCACAACAAGCGCACCAGGATGTATTCCGTCAGGAGAAGCAAGAGGCATAAGAAGGATTTTGTCGCGCTTAAAACCTACGACCTCTGCCATTGTAGGTGTATCATTATAATTGTTATAAATATAACATAAATCACCGATAGAAGATTTTGGCCCGTCAGATTCAATAGTAAGCCCGATAATCTCGGTAATCTTTCCAATCTCCTTAATCGTCTGAGTTTCTTTGATTATGTCAAGATATTTATTTTTGTTCCAATCCATCTCCCGAACCTGTAAGCATTTTTGCAGCAATCTCTGCTATTTGAACCGAAACCCTTGAATCCAATCTTGTATCAGGAGTTTCAACAATTACACCGTCCGCAGAAAGAGAGTTATCCTCCAGTATTTTTAGTGACTGGAGATTTGGAATAGCTTCCCTAAATTTGTCTGCCAGTTTGTTTATATTATTAACAAGCGCCGGATTAACTATAATAGTTATATTTTCTTTGTCGTTTAATTGTTTTACCGCATCAAGAGTAATCTTGTAAAGCACATTTATATCAAACTTCTGGTGGCAGACTTTATCTGCAATAGCGATTACAAGATCCACAATATCACGCGAAGCTGAGTCAATGATATTTTTCTTAATCTCATACGAGCTTGAAGAAAGTGTATCCAGAGATTTAAGAGCCTCTTGAGCATCATTTTGAAACTTATATAAGCCGTCCTGCTCACCTTTCTTAAACCCTTCCTGATAAGCCTGCTCTTTTATTTTGTCGTACTCCTGCTCGGCTTTCTTTTTGGCATTAGCAATTATACTCTCAGCCTCGGTGTTAGCAGCCTGAATAACAACTTGAGATTTAGTTTCAGCATTATCAATAATCTGACGTGCTTTTGCATCGGTTTCATCAATTATCTGCTGAACCTTTGCCTGCTGGCGCGTAACACGTGTCTGCTCTATAGGCAGAACATAGTTATCACCCATCTGAATTTCGTCTGATTTTATCCTGCTGCTACTCAATTAATTCATCCTCAACACTTGCACGCGTAATAGTGATTTCACCTGTTGCTTCAAGATTTCTAATGGAATTAACGATTCCTGTTTGAGCTTCCTGAACCTCTTTTGCTCTAACAGGGCCGAGATATTCCATATCATCCGTAAGCATTTGCCTTGCCCTCTCAGACATATTCTTGAATATCTTGTCCTTAATCTCATCTTTTGTACCCTTGAGAGCAAGTGCAAGCTGTTTAGTATCGATTTCTCTAAGCAGCCTTTGAATAGCTCTGTCGTCGAGGATAATAATATCTTCAAATACAAACATAAGGTCGCGGACTTCCTGAGCCATCTGCTGGTTTTCAATATCAAGCCATTCCATAATATTCTTTTCTGTACCTCTGTCGCAGCAGTTCAAAATGTTTGCAAGAGATTCTACACCGCCCGCATTTGAGAAATCCTGAACAAGGAGTGCTGAGAATTTCCGCTCTACAATATCTTCTATTGTGGAAAGAATTTCCGGATTTGTAGGAGTCATGTCCGCAATGCGCATGGATACAACTGCCTGAATATCAGGAGGAAGGAATGCCAGAACCTGTGCAGCTAATTCCGGTCTTAAATACGCAAGTATTAAAGCCAGAAGCTGAGGATTTTCTGAGGCAAAGGTATTCGCAAGCTGTGAAGGATCAGCTTCGTTAAGAAAATAAAACGGGTTTGTATTAACCATTGAGTTAACTTTTTCCAGAAGTTTGGATGCTTCGGCTTCGCCATATGTCTGGGCAAGAAGCTGTTTTGCATAGCTTATGCCGCCCTGAGCAATGTAATTGCGTGCCTGAAAAACTGTCTTAAATTCGTTGAGTACGTCATTCAAATCTTCATCAGAAATCTTACCAAGATTAGCAATATCAAGAGTTATCTGCTCAAGCAAATCCTCGTCTTTTATATTTTTAAGTATTTCAGAAGCAGTTGCCGGCCCTAATGCAATCAACAGTGCCGCAACCTTCTGGCTAGGACGCGTTATCGTCTTCTTTGCCTCTTCTTTAGCTTTTTTTATTTCTTCTATACCCATTTTTATCCTTTTGTCGGCAGACAACCGTAAAACTACCAATCTATATTCTTATTCCCTGTCTGCCTCAATTATCAATCTACTAATCTATTGTTTACCCCGAGGCTTCATCCAGCTCGCCATACTACTAAATTTATCTTCTACTTACCGGTCACTACCGGTTGGATGGGCGCCCGGCCGCCCCTCTAATCCTTTATAAACGATGTCAGAAGCTTGGCAGCATCCTCTGGAGATGCCATTACCGCCTCGTTCAATTCATTTATACTCTGCTCTTTTTGAGATTTAATCTCTTTTTTGCTCAATTCTATACGCGGCAGCTCCTCTTCCTGTTCGACCTCATCTGGTTTCTCAGTAACAATTTCTTCCTGCTGTACTACACGATCCTGACGTTTTGCAGAAGGCATCTTTGATATAAAGTTTTTCAATATGTACAGTGCAAAACATCCAAGAATTAGAACAATGATAAGAGGTATTACAGAAGATGTTATAAAGTAGAACATCTGTTCCTTCTGATACTGTTCTGCAAAATCTTCTTGAGCTTTCTTATCAATCTTAGCGCCTTCAAATTGAAGTCCTGAAACTGAAATTACATCTCCGCGTGAATAATCGACGCCGGAAGCAGAAAGAACAAGGTTTTTAAGCTCTTCTTTTTCAGATTCTGTTAAAATCTTATTAACCGCAACTGCAATAGAAAGACGTTTTATTGTACCTGGTGCATATACAACCTGTTTAACCTCTTTAGAAACGCTATAATTCACTGCCGTTTTTTGTTTTGAATAATTCAGATTGCGCTGGTTAACGTTATTTGGATTAGGCACATTGTTAGGATTTTCATAAGTTTCGACCTCTGTTTGAGAACTTGTAATTACGCCTTCGCCCTTATCATTAACCGGAATATAGCTTTCAATAGTCGATTTTGCAGAGTTGAAATCTATATCTGCGTTAACCTGAACTGAAACATTTCCTTTTCCGACAATTTTCTCCAGAACGTCAGAAACTTTTTTAGCTGTGTCTTTTTCAAGATTACTCTTGAAACTCTCCATATCAGTTGAGTTTTTAGAAGTTTCATCCGAAAGGCTGTTTCCATTCTGGTCAGTAATAAACACCTGCTCAGGAGTCATTCTCGGAACTGCGTAAGCAACAAGATTTTTAATCGCTTTAACCTGAGAGCTCTTAATTTCAAGCACAAGAACTACTGATGCAGTCGGTTTTTCATCATTATCATCAAATATGGAACGCTCAGGTTCAGCAAGCTGAACTCTTGCATATTTAACACCCTGAATTTTTTCTATAGAACGGGTTAATTCTCCCTGAAAAATTCTCTGTTTTGTTAACTTGTTTTTAAAATCTGTAGAGCCAAGCTGCATATCATCCAGTAGCTCAAACCCGCCGCTGCCGTCCTTTATTAAATCATTTTCTGCTACGAAAACGCGCATATCATCACGTACATTAGACGGTACTAAAATTGTTTTATGATCTTCGGAAACCTTATACTGGTATCCGTTTTTTTTCATACTTTCAACTATGCTTATTGCATTGACTTCGTTCAAATCTGAATATAATACTACCCAATCCGGCTCCATTGCTTTTGATAAGAAAAAAGTTGCCGCAACAATCGTAACGACAATCAGTGCAAGCATTCCAAGTTTCTGGTTCCCGTCTAAACCGTTCCATAACTTCTTCACATCATTAGCTAAAAGTGCAAAATAATTATTTTCCATATCTCCCCGCGCACAATCCTTCAATATAATAATATCTTATCAAGAAAATCTTTTCAAATTGTAAAATTATATTAACCTGAAATACCAGCTTATTAAGTAAGGAAAAGTATAAAAAAACGCGTTCTAAAAAATACCATATATCTTCTGGTAACAAAACTATTCCTGCTGTTCGCCAAAACCATCCGGAAGCTCCTCTTTAAGCAGCCTGCCAAATTCTTCAAAACTTAAACCAAGAGCCTGAACTATCCTGAATAAATTAGTTGAATATGTCCTATTTTTGCCCTGCTCTATCATATAAAGAGTTGTTTTAGAAATATCATTCTCATAACAGAAAATAGTAAACTTTAAATTCCTGCGCTTTCTCTCTTTATAGATGACCTGACCTATAGCTTTCTGCATTATTTTGTCATAACCTTGCATAAAATCAATAATAGTGCTAGTATTAAAAAAAATGTTTCGCAAGTCGGAAACATTTTAGGACAATTCAAAAATGCCCAAAAATTTACTTTTTAATTTGGACATCAAGTTTGACAAAATTTTTTTAGATTTCTGGCAGATAACATCTAAGAGCTCTATAAGAGCTCTGTTTCTTTAATATATCTAGGTCTGCCCTTAACTTCATTAAATATCTGCCCAATATATTCACCAATTATGCCCAGACAAAAAATTTCCAGACCGCCAAAAAATGCCAGAAGCACAACCAGAGTTGCCCATCCGCTCGGTGTATCGTGAAAGAAGTATTTTTCAAAAACAACTTCCATAGCAAGCAAAAAGCTTCCTAACATCGTCAAAACTCCAGTTACTGCTATTATGCGTAAAGGCACAATACTAAAAGAAGTTATTCCGTTCAATGCCAGACTTGTAAGCGAAAAGAAATTAAACTTAGAACATCCGGCTTTCCGCTGTTTTACATCAAAATGAACATAAGAGGTTTTTAAACCGATTTCATGAAAAAAACCGCGCAAAAATAATCCGGATTCAGAATACTTTTCTAATATCTCAAGCCCCCTGAAACTTACAAGTCTATAATCCGAGTGATTAGGCGGAATTTTTACGCCCAGTAAATTCATTAGCTTGTAAAAACAAAGTGCCGTATATTTTTTGAAGAAAGAGTCTGTCTTTCTATCATTTCGAATTCCTGACACAATATCTGCACCCTTATGATATTCATCTATAAAAGTTTCAATAACATTCTCATCCTGCTGCAAATCTGCATCAATAGAAACAACACAGTCACAGCCAATTTTCTTAACCCCGAGAAGCCCTGCTATCAATGCTTTCTGGTTTCCGTAATTTCTAACAAATTTTACTGCTTTAACTCTTTTGCCATATATATTGTGCAGTTCTTCTATAATTTCCCACGTTCTGTCTTTTGAGCCGTCATCCACAAGATAAATATAGCTTTCGTCAGAAATTTTTCCTTTTGCAATTATACTGTCAAGAACTCCCAAAAGTGTTTCTACAGTTGACTTAACAACGAGTTCTTCGTTGTAGCATGGAACTATTATTGCAAGTTTTGATTTGTTTTCGCTCATTGTATTCCTCTTGAAATTATAATACAATAAACATAATAGAAAAAGGATGCGCATGTCAGATAAAAAATTTATATTAAATGCCGATGATTTCGGTATGAGCGAAGCTTTTAACAGAGCAGTACTGGAAGGATACTCTTCCGGTATTTTAAAAAGCGCAAGTCTTGTAGCTAACGGTGATGCCTTTAATGAAGCATGGAAAAACGTTATTCCTTCCTGCCCTAATCTTGGAGTCGGAGTTCATCTCAATATTATTGAAGGCAAATCTCTATGCTTAAATCTGGACAGATTAACAGATAAAGAAGGAAATTTTAATAACTCTTTTGGAATGCTTCTTTTGAAATCTTTGAACATTAAAGATAAAGTATTTATGGAGCAGCTTGAAAAAGAATTCAGGGCACAAATCGAAGAAATAATGAATGTTACAGAAGTTACACACATTGATTCTCACGTACATACGCATTCAATCCCGAGAATTTTTGAACTCGTGTGTAAGCTGGCACAAGAATACGGAATTAAACAAATAAGAACACAGTATGAACAGCCGTACATTATTCCGGATGTTTTCAGACACCTGACTTTAAAATATCCGATTAATTTGATAAAAGTTGCACTGCTGAACTTTTTTACCTTGATTAATGAGAGTAATGTGCAAAAGTATGAACTCAACACAAATGATTACCTTATAGGCGTTACATACACTTCTATGATGAACAGCCTTGCAATATCATACGGGCTTATGGCTATTAAGTATGACAAATTCACAGCAGAAGCCTTAATACATCCGTGCAGATACGAGGACGGAACTATTGATAATCATTTTGTAGAATTTCAAATAACAAAAAACCTGAAGTTAAAAGAAAAAATTGAGAACCTCGGGTTTGAAATTGTAAATTATAGAGATCTCTCAAAATGCGAAGAAAAATCGTCTGTATAATCATTTTAATTTTACTGTTTGTTCTTTTTCTTATATTTTTGCATCCGAAAGAAAAAGAATACTATGTTCGTGAAGTTATTTCTCCAACAGAATTTATTCTTGATAACGGAGAAATTTTCAAAGTAAAAGGTCTGGAAAGTCTTGACCCGTATTTCAGCTCAAGAAATAAAGAGCTTGCTTCAAAACTTAACCTGAGTGAAGAAGACGCGTTTGTCACAGGAAACCTTGGTAAATACTGGGCAAGAAATATTCTTGAAGGAAGAAAGATTAATATCTGCAACAACGAAATTATTTACCACAAATTCAACTACCGTTCTATATTTATGAACTCGCCTTACTGTATCAAAGATGACAGATTTGTTAACCCGAAAGCTTCGGAAAAAGTAATTAAAACTGTAAAGCGTACAAATTACCGGATACTAAACCTTGAAAATGACAAAGTTTATCCAATCTCACCTGATTTCATACCGGAAAACTATATTGTAATAAAAGAGGGACATAGGGCTTGGAGGTTTCATAATAAAGCTGCTCCGCCGGATATAAAGGGATACAAGAAGAAGAAACACACAACAACAATTGAACTTAAGGATTTCAAACTCTTACTCACCGATTTCACCCAAAAGCTCAAACCGGACAGAAAATGTTCAAGCAATATTTGCAAGGAAATCCTGAGTAATATTAATCAAGCCCAAAGTTCAATAGACATAGCAATCTACGGATATTCATCAGTACCGGCAATTGAACAGGCAATTAGAAATGCACAGCAGAGAGGAGTTAAAATCCGGCTGGTACACGATATGGACAGTAAAGGTAATAATATTTACGAAAATACCTCAAATCTTGCTAAACTAATACAAAATACGCAAAGTGACAGAAATTCCAAAGAAGCTTCTTTTATCATGCACAATAAATTTTACATATTTGATAATAAAACCGTAATCACAGGTTCTGCAAACCTTTCACATACAGATATGTCCGGCTACAATTCAAACGCAGTAGTTGTTATAAATTCAGAAGAAGCTGCAAATATTTACCGGAGAGAATTTGAACAAATGTACGAAGGCAGATTTCATTCTGTAAAAACATCAATGAATAAAACCTCTAATATTTATTTTTCACCTCAGGATAAAACCATAACAAACGGTGTTTTACCGCTTATAAAAGGTGCAAAGAATTACATTTACATTCCGGCATTTATTGTAATAGAAAACAGAATAATAGAAGAGCTTATCAGTGCTAAAAAACGCGGCATTGATGTAAGAATTATTGCAGACGCGCTCAACGCTTCTGCCAGACACTCGAGGGTAAAGGATTTAAGAGAAAACGGAGTCCCTGTAAAGATAGAGAATTACGCCGGAAAAATGCATTCAAAAACCATGATAATTGATGACAAATACCTGCTTCTCGGTTCAATGAATTTCTCTTACAGCGGTGAAAACAGAAATGACGAGAATTTTATAATTCTTGCAAATCCTGAGGCTGCAAAGTTTTATAAAAGCTTCTTTCTGTATCTCTGGGATAAAATTCCTGACAAATGGCTGAAATATTATCCAAAAGCTGAAGGTCTTGATTCGGTAGGTTCTTGCTCAGACGGAATAGATAATGATTATGACGGGCTTATTGACAGCGCGGATGAAGGCTGCCGAGCGAGGTGAGAGAAGAGTTAAACAGTGTTAAACTAAAAAAAGGAAAGTCTTGCAGTGTGTGCAAGACTCAAAAATATACATTTACCCCACTAATTTTATAGCACAATAAAACAACTTTGTCAACTACTACGCACGTAAACAAGTTGTCAGGTAAAAATTAGTGTCATTCTATTCGTTTGCGGACAATTTTTCTCTTACAAGAGTTTCTACCTGATTTAAAATTTCAGGATTTGCAGCAAGAAATTCTTTTGCTTTATCACGTCCCTGTCCAAGTTTGTCATCATTAAAACTGAACCAGGAGCCTGCTTTTTTAACAATATCCAAATCAACAGCTACATCCAGAATATTTCCTATTTTGCAAATACCCTTTCCGAATATAATGTCAAATTCTGCGGTTCTGAAAGGAGGTGCAACCTTGTTTTTCAAAATACGAACTCTGACATGGTTTCCGATGTCTTCTCCGTCACCCTTCAAACCTTCTACACGTTTGATTTCCAAACGGACAGATGCATAATACTTAAGTGCATTACCGCCTGTAGTTGTTTCAGGATTACCGTACATAACACCGATTTTTTGTCTTAACTGGTTAATAAAAATAACTGTTGTTCTTGTTTTTCCTATTATACCTGTAAGTTTTCTTAAAGCTTTTGACATTAATCTGGCCTGCAAGCCCATCTGCTGGTCTTCCATAGAGCCTTCTATTTCAGCTTTTGGAACAAGTGCAGCAACAGAGTCAACAACGATTACGTCGACAGCACCTGAGCGTACAAGTTCTTCTGTAATATCAAGAGCTTGTTCGCCTGTATCAGGCTGAGAAATAAGAAGTTCATCAACATTAACGCCTAGATTTCTAGCGTATTCAGGGTCAAGTGCGTGTTCAGCATCAACGAAAGCAGCAATACCGCCTCTTTTCTGGCATTCTGCAACAATGTGCTGTGCAAGCGTTGTTTTACCGGAAGATTCAGGCCCGTAGATTTCTATAATACGCCCGCGCGGAATACCGCCGACACCGAGCGCTACATCAAGTGCTAATGCGCCTGTAGGTATAGTTTCAACACTTACAGCAGGTTTGTCGCCAAGCTTCATTATAGCACCTTTACCAAAATCTTTTTCTATCTTGTCGATTGCAAGCTTAAGCGCCTTTGCTCTTTCATCAGATGTATTTACTTCTTCTTTCTCTTTTACTGCCATGTTTTTCACCCTATTGGCGGGCTTCATCCCGCTTCATTACTAATCTGTTTTTACCTTCCCCAGAAGCCCTTTTGAACTGACTACCGGCTTTGCGTGCGCCTGATACCCTACTGGCGGGCTTCATCCCGTCATACTACTAACTTTTGCTTACAACATAAAATTCGCATCTTCTTCTTTTTTAATATAGAATCCGCATAGAAGAGGTTTAAAGCTGTTTAAAACATTCTTTAATTTAAAGTTTTCTTTGTTCAGCTCATTAACTTTATTTTTCAAATTTTCGTTTTCAGTCTTGCATCTTACAAGCTCTAACACTACATCATCCATACCTTCAAGCTTTTCATCGATAAGCTTTGTCATTGATGTAGTAATATTATTTTCCATCTTGTTGAGGGTTTCCAATAAACCGTTAACTACGGCCTGTGAGTTTGGTTTTGTCATAACGGGTAATGTCGCTTTCTTTTCATTCATTCCTGTAATCACTGATGATTTAGCATTTCTTAATTTCTTAACTTCATCTACTGAAAAATATATTTGACCTTTATGGTCTTTTCTCGGGGTAACTGAAGTTTTTTTACATAATTCAACTATCTCTTTATTATCAACATTTAAAAGTTTTCTTACATCATTAGGTAAAAGTACTTTATTAGCATTCATTTTAAAAAATTCCCCTCTATCTATACCCAATAGATATTCTAATCAATAAAAAAAATTATTTCCACTATTTGTTACAATTCGTAAAGGATAATAGTTAATACAGCAAATTTTTTATTTAGCAGTTTTGTGTTAAACAGCACTAGCCAAAAAGGAATTTAAATGAACATTACATTACACTCTAATGCACATCATATTGTGCAAATAAAACAACCGCATTTTAAAGCTTCTAACAGAGCTGTAGAAGTAAATCCCAATGAAACGGAACAAGAATGTCTGCTCGCTTTGCGTAAAGGAATGATACACCCTGATGATGCAGCAATAGACACAAAACATCCTTCGGGCGACAGAGTTCCATTTTTTCATTATCTGGTAGAACGGGATTACACAACTGCAGTAAATTATGTTCTTGCAAAGCCTGAAAACAGCAAAAAATATATCAATCTCTATGCTAATAGTAAAACTGCACTTGATTTAGCAGTAAGTACTAAAATGGAAACTATTTTAAAATCCAGAGGGGCGAAAACTTATGAGGAACTTCGCGGCGAAACTGCTAACACTGATGCAAAAACTGTTTCTGCTAAAATTTTTATGGATGACCCTGTAAAAGTAAAACCGGCTCAGATGCAGCCGGTTAAAGGGGTAAATGATGGTTTGGAGGGCTCAAATCAAACTACTCCGCAGGGTGAAAAAGGGGTAAATGATGGTTTGGAGGGCTCAAATCAAACTACTCCGCAGGTTAAAAAAGAACAGCCTAAAACAGATTACTTTGACGCTTTTGAAGAATTGGAAGAAGATAATGCTCCTAAACCCGAGCCAGAAACAAAACAGATAGAAACACCTAAAGAAGAAGAACAAAAAACTAAATTTCCTTCTTCATACAAAAACTATCCTGTTCTGGAAATTACAGAAAACGACCCGAAAACAATTGATGAAATAATCGGGATGGACAAAATAAAAAGCGAATTAAAAGAAAATATAATTATTCCGCTTAACGAACAGTCTGTAAATGTAACTTTGAAAGCAAACGACATTGACATTCCTAACGGAGTTTTGATTGAAACAGCAGAGGATACCTCCAATTTTGTTAAAGCTCTTGCCAATGAGACTAAAATGCCGGTTCTGCAATTATTTACGCCTCAGGAATTAAAGCCTATGCTTAAAGACATTGAAACCGAATACAAAAAGAACGGGAAAAAGACAATTATTTTAATAAGAGGATTTGACAAATTTTTTACAACCGGTGCAAACTGCGATTTAGATAAAAAGAATTTTCTCCTCTCAATAGAAAATTGCGGCGATAGAGGCGCTCTGCTTTTTGCA
>OHRM01001079.1_pt1 | contig 11737 bp, 12 predicted proteins | sample 1578361 | NCBI WGS metagenome assembly OHRM01 (sample SAMEA3879590, study PRJEB24766) | human gut metagenome | biome: human-associated habitat; feature: feces | place: USA | collected 1985/1987 | reverse complement strand
CCGCTATCAGGTGATCGTCGCCACCCATCTTGACAAAGAAAATCATCTGCACAATCACTTTGTCGTCAACACAGTTTCCTTTGCGGACGGCATCAAATACCATCGCACACGCAAGGACTATCACGAGATGCAGGCGGTTTCCGATGAGCTTTGCCGGAAATACGGGCTGTCGGTGATCGAGCACCCGCAGCAAGGACGGGGCAAGCAATACGGCGAATGGCGTGCCGAGCAGGAACAGCGCCCCACTTGGCGTGGGCTGATTCACACCGACATCGACGAGGCAATACGGCAGTCCATGACCGAGCGGCAGTTTTTTGACGCTCTGCGGAAAAAGGGCTATGCGGTGAAGGTCGGCAAGGATATTTCGGTCAGACCGCCGGGCAAGGAGCGATTCGTGCGCCTGATGCGCAATTTCGGTGAGGACTACTCTCTGAACAGCATCCGCAGGCGCATTTTATCCCAGAGCCGCCCCGAACGGGAAAAGCCGAAACAAACGCCGGAGATCCTGCGGGTCAGGCTGATCGGCAGCTTGAAAACCGCCCGGAAACTGACCGGCTTTCGGGCGCTGTATGTTCACTACTGCTATCTGCTGGGCATCTTCCCGAAGAACCGCCCGCAGCAAAGCAGAAAACGGCTGCACTTTCTCTTGCGGGAGGATCTGTTGAAGCTGGACGCCATCACCGCCGAAACAAGGCTGCTTATAGGACATCGGATCGATACCGCCGAGCAGCTTTTTTGCTATCGGGATAAGGTAAGCGAAAAAATCACCGCTCTGACCGAGAAGCGCAAACAGCTTTATAAAGCACAGCGGACGGTAGCAGTGAAGTCTGACTCTGAAAAGACGGCGGAGGTCAAAGCGCAGATCACCGCACTTTCCAAAGAACTTGCCGCACTGCGGAAGGAGGTGGTTCTATGTAACAGCATTGCTGAGCGTTCCGGCGTAATCCAAGAGAAAATCAAAGCCGTCCGTGAGGACGAGCAACCCGAAAGAAAGGAGAAAACCGACCATGTACAATTCCGGTGACGCAGCAGAACAGATTGTAAGGATCAGCTTGGAGGGTACGGAAGTTGCCTTGAAGCTGACCGGCTCGGCGGCAAAGAATATCGCCGCCATGCTCTACGCTGTCTGGAAAAACCGAGATAAGAACAAAACCAAAGGCCACCAGCGGCTTTCTGCCATGCTCAAAAGCGGCAAGGAGCTGAAAGTGTTCACTGTCAGCGAGGAGCATCTGAAACAGTTTGCGACCGAGGCCAAGCGGTACGGTGTTGTCTACTGCGCCCTGCGGGGTAAAGAGTGTTCCGCTGACGGTATGGTAGACATTATGGTGCGAGCCGAGGATGCGTCCAAGATCAACCGCATCGTAGAGCGCTTCAAGCTGGCGACGGTCGATGCCGTTTCCATCAAGCGGGACATCGAGCAGTCCAAGGCGGACAAAGCCGCTCCGTCTGTGCCTGAACAGGAGAAGCCCGACAAGGCGGCGGACGACCGCCTGCTGGATGACTTACTGAGCGCACCCATTCAAAAGGAGGAACACGCATCCCCAAACCCTGCGGCGGCAAAGGCGGAGAAATCCCGTCCGTCCACGCCTATCTCCGAGAAGCAAAGCAGAACCGCCGAGGGTACTGCTAAGTCTCCCGAAGAACGCCCCTCTGTCCGTGAGGAATTGCGGGTAATCCGGGAGAGTAGGCAGAAAGAGGCGGCAGAGCCGGGCATTTCCGAACCCATCCCGGCAAAAGAGCCGAAAAAGCAGCCGACCACCACCCACAAACAGCCATCCCGAAAGAAACCGAAGAAAGCAAAGGAACGATGACCGATGAGCAATTTTGACGATATTTTTGAATCCGCCCCGCAGACCGACGAATTTGACAAGGAGGCGTGGGCGGCAAAGAAAAAGGCGGAGCGTTACGAGGTTTATGCTCTGGCCGATGCCACCGCCGAGACGATTTGCACAGACGGCAGCAAATTCCGTGATTATCTGGATGTGCAGGCGGCTTTCCGCAACTACTCTGCCACCAACGCCCTGCTGATCCTTGCCACGAAGCCGGACGCCCGCAGACTGGGCGACAAAGATTTCTGGCGGGATCAGGGCGTGTATATCAAGCGGCAGGAATTTGGCCGCCCCATCAAGATTGTCGAGTCCAACGGCGAGTACACCCGTGACGATGGCAGCATCGGCGTGTCCTACAACATCAAGCGGGTCTATGACATTTCGCAGACCACTGCCCGGACGAGAACGCCGCAGGCGGTTTCCCATGACGCACGGGCGCTGCTGAATGCCCTGATCTACAAGCGTCCTACGCCGGTGCAGTCCGTGGATGAGCTGCCGAATGGCATCGATGCCGTGTATGACCATGAGCAGAACGCCGTTTTTGTCCGCCGTGGCTTGTCGGCAAACGACCTTTTCTGCGGTCTGTCCAAAGCGCTGGCGCAGGCGGAGCTTGCCCGGACCGGCGAGGAATACACCGAAGAAAATACCGGTTTCAAGGCGCAGTGCGTTTCCTATATCCTTGGCAAAGAGTTCGGTGTGGAGGTGAGCGGCTATGCCTTTGAAACGCCTGCCGACTTTTTGCGTACCGATGACCCGCAGACGATCCGTGCTGAGCTGACCGACATCCGGGACACCGCCTATGATATTTCCGCAAGGATGATGCGGTCGCTGGAACAGAGCAAAGCACCCCGCCTAAGCGAACAGGAGCGATGAATATGGGGAAACAGGAAAAACGGGTATTGACTCTTGACCGCTATGAGCACGGCGTTGTGGTCAATGCCCTCAATGAAATGCGGAATGATCTGCTGGAGGAAGAACGCCCCACCGACATTGTTGACGAGGTTCTCTTGAAGGGGATCGATGCCCCCGCAAAGAAGGTAAGGTGCCGAAACAATGAAGCGAGAGAATAACCCTCTTGTTCTCTGCCTGTTCGGTATTCTCCCCGTGGTGTGGCTGGGACTGCTGATTGCCCCCGCCGCCCACGGCGGTCTGCCAAAGATCGTCGCCCGGTTTCCCGCGGTGATGAACGCCCCGTTTCATATCGAGCTTTGCGGGGACAGTCTGAAAACTGTCCTCGTTCTGCTCTGCGCTTACGGGCTTGCGGTGGGTGTCATTCTATCGTCCCGCCGCAATTACCGCCGTGGCGAGGAACACGGTTCGGCCAAGTGGGGCTCGGCCCGAACCGTCAACCGAAAATACCGGGCAGCCGCACCAGAGGACAACAAGATCTTCACGCAGAATGTCCGTATGGGTCTGGACGGACGAAAACACCGCCGCAACCTCAACACGGTCGTTGTCGGCGGCAGCGGCGCAGGCAAAACGAGGTTTTACGCCAAACCGAATTTGTGTCAAGCCAACACGAGCTTTACCGTGCTGGACCCGAAGGGCGAGCTGCTGCGCAGCACGGGGCATCTGCTGCGGCTAAAGGGCTATGAGGTGCGGGTGCTGGATCTTCTAAACATGGAGAAAAGCCACTGCTACAACCCGTTTGTTTACCTGCGGGACGACAACGATGTGCAGCGGCTTGTGACCAATCTGTTCAAAAGCACCACGCCGAAAGGCAGCCAGTCCAACGATCCCTTTTGGGACACCGCCGCGTCTATGCTCCTGCTGGCGCTGATCTTCTATCTGAAATACGAAGCGCCACCCGACGAGCAGAACTTTCCAATGGTCATGGAAATGTTGCGTGCGGCGGATGTGCGGGAGGACTGCGACGAATGCACCTCGCCGCTGGACGAGCTGTTTGAACGGCTGGAAATGCGGGAGCCCGACCATATTGCCGTGAAGTATTACAAGGACTACCACTCCGGCAGCGCCAAAACACTGAAATCCATTCAGATCACTTTGGCGGCAAGGTTAGAGAAATTCAATCTGTCCTCGTTGGCGGCGCTGACCGCTACGGATGAGCTGGATCTGCCGTCCCTCGGCGAAAAGAAAGTGGCGCTCTTTGCCCTGATCCCCGACAATGATACCAGCTTTAACTTTTTGGTCAGCATTTTGTACACGCAGCTTTTTCAGCAGCTATTCTATCTGGCCGACCACAAATACGGCGGCAGTCTGCCCGTTCCCGTTCACTTCCTAATGGACGAGTTCAGCAATGTCAGCCTGCCGGAGGATTTCTCCAAGATCCTTGCGGTCATGCGCTCCCGCAATGTGTATGTGTCCATCATTCTGCAAAATGTGGCGGCGCTCAAAGCGCTGTTTGAAAAGGAATGGGAGTCGATCCTCGGCAACTGCGACGAGTTCCTTTATCTCGGCGGCAACGAAACATCGACCCACAAGCTGATCTCGGAATCCTACCTCGGCAAATCCACCATCGACACCAACACCTACGGCAAATCATCCGGGCGAAACGGCAATTACAGCACGAACTATCAGATCAGCGGCAGAGAGCTTCTGACGCCGGACGAAGTGCGTATGCTGGACAACCGTTACGCCCTTTTGTTTATCCGTGGTGAGCGTCCAGTGATGGACGAGAAATACGACATTCTGAAACACCCGAACATTGCACTGACCGAGGACGGCGGCGCAGCACCTTATGAACACGGCGGGACGGAAAATGCCATTGCGACGCTCTCGTTTGCAGGTGCTGCCGCCGAAACGCTGTTTGAATTCAATGAACCCATACCCGATTATGAGCTTCTTTCCGATGAGGATATAGAGGCTCTTTTTTAATTCAATTCAAGGAGGATGAACCTATGAAGAACACCAAAAAGGCCTCAAACAAGCTGCCCGTGCCCGGCAAGGTCAGAAAGGGCGTTCGTTTCTACTGCGCCGCTGTGCTGTCAGTCGCTCTTGTGCTCGGCTGCTCCGTCCCGGCCTTTGCCGCCAATGACCCAATCGCCGTCGTGAACAACCTGAGCGATTTCATTTTCGGTCTGATCCGTGCGGTCGGGCTGATCCTGCTCGGCTGGGGCATCGTGCAGGTGGGACTTTCGTTCCAGTCCCACGACCCCAGCCAGCGCAGCAACGGCTTTCTCACCCTTGCGGGCGGCATCGTCATCACCTTTGCCAAAGAAATTCTCAACCTAATCACGGGCTGAAAGGAGGCCGCAAATGGAAAAGTGCGAGTGTTATATCCACTCTCTGAAACAGGGAGAAACCCATGTGCTTGGTGAGGCGACGATCCTCAAACGCATCGGGGACAACGACTACCTTGCCGAATACAACGGTGTGAAGTGCCACGCCATATTCAATCCCTTTGCCGGGCGCTACTTTGTAGACGATGTGTACGGCGTGATTCGCAGTTCGCCCGACCGGGACAGCAGATAAATGACACGGGCACGGGGCAGGTCACTTTGGCCTGCCCCTATTTGCCGGAAAGGAGGAAGCTGTGAAGAAATACAGCATTATTTACGCAGACCCGCCTTGGCGGTACAAGGTCTATTCTAAAAAGGGGCTTGGCCGCTCAGCCGAATCCCACTACTCGACAATGGAACTGGAAGATATACGGGCGCTGCCGGTCGGCACACTTGCCGCAGACGACTGCGTATTGTTTCTATGGACAACGATCCCGCTGCTGCACGATTGCTTTTCGGTCATGCGTGCATGGGGCTTTTCGTATAAGACGGTGGCTTTCGTATGGATCAAGCAGAACCGCAAGTCCGACAGTCTGTTTTGGGGCATGGGACACTGGACGAGAGCCAATGCGGAGTTCTGTATGCTTGCCACCAAAGGACACCCGAAACGCCGCTCAGCCGGGGTGCATCAAGTCATCCTCTCCCACATCGAGGAACACAGCAAAAAGCCGGACGAAGCAAGGCGGCGCATTGTCGAGCTGATGGGTGATCTGCCCCGCATTGAGCTGTTTGCCCGTCAGAAAGCGGACGGCTGGGATGCTTGGGGCAACGAGGTCGCCTGCGATATCGCGCTGACGGGAGGTGAGCCGAATGTCGGATAACTGGATCGTGCAGAATTTGGAGAATGCACTTGAAACTTGGAATGAAAAGCTGGCGGAGATATGGCAGCTCATTACGCAGTCGCCGGAGCAGTTCAAGGGCGGCACGATCTGGAATGTGATCGTCGGCATCCACGGTGCGGTGCAGGCTATCGGGCTTGCACTGCTCGTTTTGTTCTTTGTGGTGGGTGTGATGAAAACCTGCGGCTCTTTTGCGGAGCTGAAACGACCGGAACACACCCTTAAAGTGTTTATCCGTTTTGCCCTCGCCAAAGCTGCCGTCACATACGGCTTGGAGCTGATGATCGCCCTATTCAACATCGTGCAGGGGCTGATCTCTACTATCATGAACGCCGCAGGCTTTGGGGTGGCGCAGGAAACTGTGCTGCCTGCCGAGATCGTGACCGCCGTAGAGGACTGCGGCTTTTTTGAAAGCATCCCATTGTGGGCAGTGACCTTGATCGGCGGGCTGTTTATCACGGTTTTGTCGTTTATCATGATCATGACCGTGTACGGCAGATTTTTCAAACTCTATCTCTACACGGCCATTGCACCGGTCCCGCTCTCGGCCTTTGCAGGCGAGCCGTCACAGAACATCGGCAAGAGCTTCATCAAAAGTTATGCCGCCGTTTGTTTAGAGGGTGCGATCATCGTACTGGCCTGCATCATCTTCTCTCTGTTTGCATCCAGTCCGCCCGTCGTCGATCCCGACGCTGCGGCGGTAACGCAGGTGTGGTCGTATGTGGGCGAGTTAGTTTTCAATATGCTGGTGCTCGTCGGCGCTGTCAAAATGGCCGACCGTGTTGTGCGTGAAATGATGGGACTGTAAAGGAGGACGAGATTTGGAAGTGAAAATCAATCGGGAAATCCGCAACTATACGGAATCCATGTTTTTCGGGCTGTCCATGCGGCAGTTTGTTTTTTCTATTTTGGCGATCCTCGTCGCCGTGGGGCTGCACTTTTTGCTGAAGCCCCACTTCGGGACGGAAACCGTCAGTTGGATGTGTATTCTCGGCGCCGCACCCTTTGCGGCGCTGGGCTTTATCACTTACCACGGTATGACCGCTGAACAATTCCTCTGGGCGTGGCTGCGCTCGGAGCTGTTAGAGCCAAAAGAGCTTCGCTTTGAGGCATCGAACCTCTACTATGAAGCACTCAAAGACAAATTGGAGGAAGGAAAATCATGATCAAAACGCTGAAAAACCTGCTGAAACAGGACAAGGAGCGGTACACCGTACCCCGCAAGGTGCAGGATGTGATCCCCGTCCGCCGCATCTGGAAGGACGGTATTTTTCAGGTGGGCGGCCGCTTTTCCAAGACCTATCAGTTCACCGACATCAACTACCTTGTGGCAAGCCGTGAGGACAAGGAGCAGATGTTCCTTGCCTATTCGGAGCTGCTGAACAGTCTGGATTCCGGAGCGACGACGAAAATCACCATCAACAACCGCAGGCTGAACCGGGCGAATTTCGAGCAGTCGATCTTGATGCCCATGCGGGGCGACGCCTGCGATGTGTACCGCCGGGAATACAATCAAATGCTGCTGGACAAGGCCACCGGCGCCAACGGCATCATTCAGGAGAAATATATCACGGTGTCGGTCTGCAAAAAGGACATCGAAGAAGCCCGCACCTACTTTGCCCGGATCGGCGCTGACCTGATCGCCCATTTCGCCGCCCTCGGCTCCAAGTGTACCGAGCTGGACGCCGCCGAAAAGCTGCGGGTGCTCCATGATTTCTACCGTCAGGGCGAAGAAGCGGCGTTTCACTTTGACCCGCAGGATATGATGCGCAAGGGGCACAACTTTAAGGACTATATCTGCCCCGACTCGATGGAGAAAAGCAGCGACTGCCTGAAGCTGGGCGAAAAATACTGCAGGGTCTTGTTTTTGAAGGACTACGCTTCGTATATCAAAGACAGCATGGTCACGGAGCTGACCGATTTCAACCGAAATATGATGCTGTCGATCGATGTTGTGCCGATCCCCACCGACGAGGCCGTGCGGGAGCTGCAGAACCGCCTGCTGGGGGTGGAGACCAATGTGACCAACTGGCAGCGCCGGCAGAACGCCAACAACAATTTCTCCGCTGTCGTGCCCTATGATATGGAGCTCCAGCGCAAGGAAAGCAAGGAGTTTCTGGACGACCTGACCACGAGAGATCAGCGGATGATGCTTGCCGTTATTACGATGGTCATTACCGCCGACGACAAAAAGCAGCTCGACAGCGATACCGAAACGGTGCTTGCCGTGGCACGAAAGCATATGTGCCAGCTTGCCGTTCTGAAATTCCAGCAGTTCGACGGGCTGAACACCGTTCTCCCCATCGGCACACGGAGGATCAATGCGTTCCGTACCCTCACCACCGAGAGCCTTGCGGTGTTTATGCCCTTTAAGGTGCAAGAAGTGCAGGACAAGGGCGGTATTTACTTCGGAGAGAACGCTATTTCCCACAACCTCATCATGTGCAACAAAGCAAATCTTCTGAACCAGTCGGCGTTCCTGCTGGGTGTGCCCGGTTCGGGCAAATCGTTCAGCGCCAAGGAGTTGATCGCTTTTCTCATTCTCGACACCACTGATGATGTGCTGATCTGCGATCCCGAAAACGAATTTGGTGCGCTGGCGGCGGCTTTGGGCAAGGAAACGGCGACCGTCATTCATATGGCGGCAGGCGGCAAAGATCGTTTGAACGCCATGTATATGGTGGACGGCTACGGCGAGAACAACCCCATTGTGGAGAAATCGCAGTTCATCATGTCCCTTGTGGAGCAGATCGATAAGGCCGGTGTCGGCCCGCAGCAAAAATCCATCATCGACCGCTGCACGGCGCTGGTGTATCAGGACGCCGAGCGGACGGGCAAGCCCGCTACGCTCTGCGACCTGCGAAACAAGCTGTTGGAACAGCCCGAAGAAAAGGCAAAGGAGATCGCCTTGTCGCTGGAGCTGTTCACCACCGGCTCACTGGATATTTTCGGTCACGAAAGCACCGTCGATCTCGACAAGCGCATCGTCGTATTCGATATTCACGGCCTTGGCGAGCAGTTGAAGCCGACGGGACTGCTGGTGATCACCGACACCATTCTCAACCGTGTCACCCTTAACTGGAAGAAGGGCAAGCGCACCCACATTTTCATCGACGAATTTCATGTCGTGTTTGAAAACGAACAGAGCGGCATTTTCTTCAACTCCGCATGGCGGCAGTTCCGCAAGCGCAACGGTTATCCCACCGCCATCACGCAGAATGTGGAATACCTGCTGGATTCCGTGCAGGCGAGCACCATGCTCTCCAACTCCGAGTTCGTGGTCATGCTCAATCAGGCGTTTTCCGACCGTGCCAAGCTCTCGAAGCTCCTGAACATCTCCGACGAGCAAATGAGCTATGTCACCAACGCCGACGCAGGCTGCGGGCTGATCAAATACGGCTCGGCGCTTGTGCCGTTTATCAACCGTTTTCCCAAAGATACCGACCTTTACCGCTTGATGACGACGCGCCCCGGCGAGGGTGTGTTCGGCAGCGGAAACGCATCTTAAAGGAGGCCATATATGAAAAGTAAATATCTGATGATCGGGGCGGCCGTATGTGCCGCCCTTTTCCTTTTCTCCGGCATCATGCTCTGTCGGCAGTATGCGGACGGAAAACAGGCCACCGAAGCCTTTGAACAGGTCGCCGCACTGGTGGAAACCAAGCCGTTGCCGGAGCTGACGGCATTTGAAAAGTATCGGGCGGTGCAGGAACAGAACAGTGACTTTGTGGGCTGGCTCTCCGTTCCCGGCACGAACATCGACTATCCCGTGATGCAGACCGTGGACGAGCCGAATTTCTATCTGAAACGGGGTTTTGACAAGCAGTACAGCGATTACGGCGTGCCCTATGTACAGGAAAACTGCGACATTGCGCTGTCCGACAACTGCGTGATCTACGGCCACCACATGAACAACGGGACGATGTTTACCGATCTCTGCAAGTATGAAAACGAGGACTTTTATAGAGAGCACAAGACCATCCATTTTGATACGCTATCTGGCTTTGGCGAATATGAGATCGTGGCGGTGTTCAAGACCGTCGCCTATTCCGAGCAGGGCTTCAAGTATTACCACTTTACCCGTGCGGAGTCGGCGGAGGACTTTGATGATTATATCGCCCAATGCAAGGCACTTTCTCTTTATGACACCGGCGTAACGGCGGAATACGGCGACAGGCTGATCACGCTTTCTACCTGCGAATACAGCCGCAAAAACGGGCGCATGGTCGTTGTTGCCAAGCGGATCGCCGCGCCCTCTGCGGAGGTGGGCAGTGATGCCTGACATCAAAACGAGAGATGTGGTCAAGGGAACGGTAAAGGTGATCGACAAATCGGCGGTGGCCGCTGAGCGGATGAAGGATGCCTATGTCCGCACCAAGGACAAGGCGGAGCACGGCGTCTTTGCGGCGGAATCCTCTCCCGAAGAATACGCCGCCGACCGCACTTTGACCGGGGTGGAAACGGCAGCTCACGAAGCCGCATACAGGGTGGATAAGGCTAACCGCAAGGGTGTAAAGGTCACCAAGCAAAACATCTCCAAGGCAAAAGAGCACTTTCAGCTGAGAAAGGCGGATTTACCAAAGAAACCGGTGCATAACACCATCAAAGCAAATAGCCGCAGTAGTCAGGCGTTTGCTAGTTCCACAAGGAAGACGGCTGTCAAGGCTACTACTACCGCTGTTAAAGCCGTAATTGCCAAAGCGAAGGCCTTAGCCGCAGCTATCGCCGCCGGTGGATGGGTCTCTGTCACCGTCATCATCGTAGTCTGCCTGATTGGGCTGATCGTCGGCTCTTGTTTCGGCATCTTCTTCTCCGGCGAGGGCAGCGGCACGGGGCAAACTATGCGGCAGGCTGTGCAGGAAATTAACGCCGACTATCAGTCGCAGATCGATACCGCAAGGGCAAATCTCACCTATGATGAGCTGGAGATGTCCAGCTCCCGTGCCGTCTGGCCGGAGGTGCTGGCCGTGTATGCGGTGAAAACCACCACCGACCCCAACGATCCGCAGGAGGTCGCCACGGTGGACGATGCCAAGAAAGCCATCCTCAAAGATATTTTCTGGCAGATGAATGAAATATCTTCTCACATTGAGAGAAAGCCCGGAAAGATTATCACCGAAACCGATGACGGCCACGGGAACATTGTAGAAACCATTACAACGGTCACACACACCTACCTTTATATTACGGTCAGCCACAAGACCGCCGAAGAAATGGCAGACCGTTTCAACTTCAACGCCGATCAGCGGCAGCAGCTCTCTGAATTGCTTGCCGAGGAAAACCGTAGTATGTGGTCAGCCGTCCTTTACGGCATTTACTCCGGGGACGATGCTATCGTCACGGTGGCCTTGTCGCAGATCGGCAATGTGGGCGGTCAGCCATATTGGTCGTGGTACGGCTTTGATTCCCGTGTGGAATGGTGCGCCTGCTTTGTATCTTGGTGTGCGAATGAGTGCGGCTATATCGACAGCGGCGTTATTCCGAAGTTCGCAGGCTGTGTCAATGGGGTGCAGTGGTTCAAGGACCGTGGACAATGGCAGGACGGCAGCTTTGAGCCGTCTGCCGGTCAGATCATTTTCTTCGATTGGGACAACAAGGGCTCATCCGGTCCGCAGGACGGGCAGTCCGATCATGTCGGCATCGTGGAGAAATGCGAAAACGGCATTGTCTACACCATCGAGGGCAATTCCGGCGACAGCTGCCGACAGCGCCAATATCCGGTGGGATACTACGAAATTTTAGGCTACGGTATTCCGGAATAGATAAGAAAGAGCACGAAAAACCATATATGATGGCATTTGTTCATTTTTCTTGGCGCGAACGCAACCCC
>OHRM01001071.1_pt1 | contig 11865 bp, 10 predicted proteins | sample 1578361 | NCBI WGS metagenome assembly OHRM01 (sample SAMEA3879590, study PRJEB24766) | human gut metagenome | biome: human-associated habitat; feature: feces | place: USA | collected 1985/1987 | reverse complement strand
CATTATGAAGAACGCAGGTATGGCTCACATGGGCGTGGGCCGGGCTGCCGGCAAGGGCAAGGCCGAGGAAGCCGCCCGTATGGCCATTTCCAGCCCCCTGCTGGAGACTTCTATCGAGGGGGCCAAGGGCGTCCTTATCAACGTCACCGGCTCTATGGACATCGGTCTGGAGGAAGTGGAGCAGGCCGCCTCTCTGGTGCAGCAGGCCGTCCATCCCGACGCCCTCACCATCTTCGGCGCCACCTTCGACGAAACTATGGATGACGAGATCCGTGTCACCGTTATCGCCACCGGCTTTGATAAGAACCCAGCTGACGAGCTGCCTAAGATCGGCACATTTGCAAAGCCTCCCGTTCAGTTGGAGGGTCAGGAAAAGGATGAGCAGCCCAAGGCACCCTTTGCACCCATTGAGCCCATTGCTCCGGCAGAGGAAAAGCCCGCTGAACCGGAGGAAGATCCCTTCGATGACATTTTCAAAATTTTCAATCGCCGGGATTGAATGGAATTTTCAAATTGAAGCTTCTACCAGCAGACGCAGGAATTTCCTGCGTCTGCTTTTTTGCGCTTATGCTTAAAGCATCATCGTGATCCGGCTGGCGCTGCTGCCGCTTTTTGTCGGGATTTGCTTTTGCTGCGTCGGGAAGGATAAGTCTGTCCGTGAAGCGGAACGGCGCGACACGGATGAAAAAACAGGCAGACTGCCGCAAACGGAAGAAAAACACAATACAAAACGTCATTTGAATGAGTATACCAGTCTTGATTTTGAGATGGGATACATTGATGGATTCGAAGATATCATGGCAATGGAGACCGGATTTTTACAGTATATGGTTGACCTTTTGAAAAAGGACTACGAAAAAGAGTTGAAAATCCTTGGTGTGACACTGCCGAATGTGGATAAAATCCCGACCGTCAGATTCGACGAGGCAAAAAGAAAAGTAGCTGAAAAATACGGCAGAAAAATTCGTAACCCATATGATCTTGAACCGGAAGAGGAGGCTTTGATCGGACAGTATTTTAAAGAGGAATGTGATGCGGATTTCGTGTTTGTCACACATTATCCTTCCAAGAAAAGACCATTCTACGCAATGGACGATCCGGCAGATCCGACGTTTACATTAAGTTTTGATCTATTGTATCACGGTCTGGAGATCACGACCGGTGGACAGCGTATCCACGATTACAATATGCTGCTGGAAAAAATCGAAAAACGCGGCATGACAACCGAGGGCATGGAGCAGTACATGGACACATTCAAACACGGAATGCCGCCACACGGAGGTCTTGGAATCGGTCTGGAGCGTCTGACGATGAAACTGATCGGTGAAGATAATGTCAGAGAGACCACATTGTTCCCACGTGATATGAGCAGATTAGAGCCATAGCCGGAAAGAAAGCAGAGAGGATAAGAAAAATGGCAAATATTATTTCGGATGAAACCATTGAATATGTAGGAATTCTTGCAAAACTGGAATTGAATGAAGAAGAAAAAGAGCAGGCAAAAAAAGACATGGGCGCCATGCTTGACTATATTGATAAATTAAATGAGTTAGATACCACAGGAGTTGAGCCGATGTCTCATGTTTTCCCGGTGACAAACGTATTTCGTGAAGACGTTGTCACGAATGGAGACGGAAGCGAAGCAACCCTTTCTAATGCGCCTTCCATGAAAGACAGTGGATTCAAGGTGCCAAAGACGATCGGTTAGCAATTCAGATGTGTTGGATGTGAGCATGGAATAAGGAAGAAAGGGTGATAGAAATGAGTTTAATGAGTTTGACTGCCGTGGAATTAGGCAAAAAAATAAAAGCAAAAGAAGTTACGGTTACAGAGGCTGTTACAGCAGCTTTAGATGCAATTGAAGCAAAAGAGAAAAAAGTGAACAGTTTTGTGACAGTGGATCGTGAAGGCGCATTAAAACGTGCAGAGGAAGTACAGAAAATGATCGATGATGGAACGCTTACAGGTCCGCTTGCCGGAGTGCCGGTCGCCATCAAGGACAATATGTGCACGAAAGATCTGCTGACGACCTGTTCCTCAAAGATATTATATAATTTTAAACCAACGTACACTGCAGAAGCGGTAGAAAATCTTGAAAAAGCAGGTGCGGTGATCATTGGAAAAACAAATATGGATGAGTTTGCGATGGGAAGTACCACTGAGACATCCGCTTATGGGGCAACTAAGAATCCATGGAATGAAGCTCATGTCCCGGGTGGCTCTTCCGGTGGTTCCTGTGCAGCGGTTGCAGCAGAAGAATGCTCCTATGCGTTAGGTTCTGACACCGGCGGTTCCATCCGTCAGCCAAGTTCATTCTGTGGTGTGACCGGAATCAAACCAACTTATGGAACCGTTTCCCGTTATGGACTGATCGCTTATGGCTCCTCACTGGATCAGATCGGACCGATTGCAAAAGATGTGACAGACTGTGCAACAATCTTAGAAGCAATTGCTTCTTATGATAAGAAGGACTCCACATCCATTGCAAGAGATGACTTAAAATTCACGGATGCTCTGGTAGATGATGTGAAAGGATTAAAAATCGGAATCCCAAGAGACTACTTTGGAGAGGGACTTGATCCGGAAGTAAAAGAGGCTGTATTAAATGCAGCAAAGGTTTTAGAAGAAAAAGGTGCGGTCGTAGAGGAATTTGATCTGAGTCTTGTGGAATATGCAATTCCTGCATACTATGTCATCGCCTGTGCCGAGGCAAGCTCAAACCTTGCACGTTTTGACGGAGTAAAATATGGTTATCGCGCAAAGGAATACGAAGGACTTCATAATATGTACAAAAAGACACGTTCGGAAGGTTTTGGTCCGGAAGTAAAAAGAAGGATCATGCTGGGTTCCTTCGTATTAAGCAGTGGATATTATGATGCTTATTATCTGAAAGCACTTCGCACAAAGGCATTGATCAAAAAAGCATTTGATGAAGCATTTGCAAAATATGATGTGATCTTAGGACCGGCAGCCCCGACAACGGCTCCGAAGTTAGGGGAATCCTTAAGTGATCCGATTAAAATGTATCTCGGAGATATTTATACCATCTCTGTAAACCTTGCAGGACTTCCGGGAATTTCACTTCCTTGTGGAAAAGATTCCAATGGACTTCCAATCGGCTTACAACTGATCGGCGACTGTTTCAAAGAGAAAAATATTATCCGCGCTGCGTATGCATTTGAGCAGACCAGGGAATATGAACACAGCCCATTAGCATAAGTTTGGAGGAATCGTCATGAGTAAAGTATATGAAACTGTGATTGGACTGGAAGTCCATGTTGAATTAGCAAGTAAAACAAAAATTTTCTGTGGCTGCTCCACCGCATTCGGAGGGGCGCCAAACAGCCATACCTGCCCGGTATGTACCGGTATGCCGGGTTCTCTTCCTGTTTTAAATAAACAGGTGGTAGAGTATGCGATTGCAGTTGGTCTTGCCACTAACTGCAGCATTACACAGTATTGCAAGTTTGACCGTAAAAACTATTTTTATCCGGATAATCCGCAGAATTACCAGATTTCCCAGTTATATCTGCCAATCTGCAGGAACGGCGGGGTGGAGATCGAAACCGTAGCAGGTAAGAAAACGGTTGGTATCCATGAAATCCATATGGAGGAGGATGCCGGAAAGCTGGTGCATGATGAGTGGGAGGACTGTTCGATCGTCGATTACAACCGTTCCGGCGTACCGTTGATCGAGATCGTGTCAGAGCCGGATATGCGTTCCGCAGAGGAGGTCATTGCCTATCTGGAAAAATTAAGGCTGATCATCCAGTATCTTGGTGCGTCTGACTGTAAATTAAATGAAGGTTCCATGCGTGCCGATGTTAACCTTTCCGTCCGTGAGATGGGGGCACCGGAATTTGGAACACGTACCGAGATGAAGAACCTGAACTCTTTCAAGGCGATCGCAAGAGCTATCGAGGGCGAGCGCGCCCGGCAGATCGAGCTGATCGAGGAAGGAAAAAAGGTCATTCAGGAGACCAGAAGATGGGATGATAACAAAGAGTACTCCTATGCAATGCGTTCTAAGGAGGATGCACAGGATTACCGTTACTTCCCGGAACCGGATCTTGTTCCAATTGTCATAAGCGACGAGTGGATCGCGGAAATTAAAGCAAGACAGCCGGAACTCCGCACGGAAAAATTAGAACGTTATAAAAAAGAATTCGGTCTGCCGGATTATGATGCGGAAATTATCACCGGACATAAAAAATTTGCCGATCTTTTTGAGGCGACGACAGAGATATGTAAGAAACCAAAGAAAGTTTCCAACTGGATTATGGGTGAGATCATCCGCCTGTTAAAAGAAAATGAGATGGATCCGGAGGACATTCAATTCTCCCCGGTAAATCTTGCAAAAGTCATTGAACTGGCAGATTCCGGTGCAATCAACAGCACGGTTGCAAAGGAAGTGTTTGAGGAAGTTTTCAAGCATGATATTGATCCTGACAAATACGTTGAGGAAAAAGGATTAAAGACCGTCAATGATGCCGGCGAGCTGCAGACAGTCGTGGAACAGGTCATCAGAGACAATCCACAGTCAGTAGAAGATTACCGTAATGGAAAAGAAAAAGCAATCGGATTTCTGGTTGGACAGACAATGAAGGCGATGAAAGGAAAGGCAAATCCTGGAATGGTCAATAAAATCCTCAAAGAATTGCTATAAATAGGAATTTAAAAATACTTGCGCCGCATTTATGGAAATGGCATAATCAAAAGGAACAAATCCGCGGAAGGAATGACAAAAGACAATGACAAAAGCAGAATTTAAAAAACTGGTGGAAAACGGACCGGTTATTCTGGATGGAGCGACAGGAACGAATTTGCAGAAGGCAGGCATGCCGGTTGGCGTGTGCCCGGAACAGTGGATTCTTGAAAATCCTGATATTATGATAAAGTTACAGGAAGATTATGTGGCGGCCGGAACTGATATTTTGTATGCACCAACATTTACTGCAAACCGTATAAAACTGGAAGAGTATGGACTTGCAGACAGATTAGAAGAAATGAACCGGGAACTGATCGCCCTGTCCCAAAAAGCGGCGCAGGGAAAAGCGCTGGTGGCAGCGGATATGACGATGACCGGACAACAGTTATATCCGATCGGCGACCTGATGTTTGAAGATCTTGTGGATGTCTACAAAGAACAGGCAGAGGTAGTTGCAGATGCAGGCGCTGATCTCTTTGTGGTAGAGACCATGATGAGTCTTCAGGAATGCAGGGCGGCAGTCATTGCGATCAGGGAAGTATGTGATCTTCCAATCATGGTATCGCTCACATATAACCCGGATGGAAGAACCCTTTATGGAACAGATCCGGCAACGGCGACAGTCGTACTGCAGAGTCTCGGAGCTGATGCAATCGGGATCAACTGTTCAACAGGACCGGAGGATATGATAGAACCGGTTGAAAAAATGGCAGAGTATGCCACAATCCCAATCCTTGCAAAGCCGAATGCAGGGCTGCCGGAGCTGGAGAATGGTGTGACAGTCTACAAGACGGGACCAGAGGAGTTTGCTTCCTGTGGAAAAAAACTGGTGGAGGCCGGTGCGTCCATTATCGGAGGCTGCTGTGGCACGACACCGGAGCATATCCGTGCACTGAAAGAAGCAGTGAAGGATATGCCGCTGCATAAACCTTTGACGCAAAAAAGAAGAATTCTGACTTCTGAACGTAAACTGGTGGAAATTACATTGGATGGTAATTTTATGGTGATCGGTGAGCGCATCAATCCGACCGGTAAGAAAAAACTTCAGGCAGAACTGCGGGAGGGCAGCCTTAACATGGTGCGTCAGATGGCGTTAGACCAGGAAGAAAACGGTGCTGCGATTCTTGATGTTAATATGGGAATGAACGGAATTGATGAGAAAGAAATGATGATCAACACGATTTACGAAGTGACTTCTACGGTTGATTGTCCGCTGTGCATTGATTCCAGCCATGTAGATATTATTGAGGCGGCGCTCCGTATTTATCCGGGACGTGCCCTGATCAATTCGATTTCCATGGAAAAAGAGAAAATGGATAAACTTCTTCCGATTGCAGAAAAATACGGAGCAATGTTTATTTTGCTGCCATTATCGGATGCAGGGCTTCCGAATGATTCTGAGGAAAAACATGCGATCATCCGCACGGTTATGGAGCAGGCAATCAAGATCGGAATGAGCAAAGAGGACATTATCGTAGACGGACTGGTTGCAACGATCGGAGCAAATCCAAGAGCTGCCATTGAGTGCTATGAAACCTTTTCTTATTGTAAAAATGAACTTGGACTGCCAACAGCCTGTGGACTTTCCAATATTTCTTTTGGTCTGCCGGAGCGGACTTATGTGAATACAGCGTTCCTTACGATGGCAATCGCACATGGGCTTACAATGGCTATTGCAAATCCATCGCAGGAATTATTGATGAATGCCGCATTTGCGTCTGATCTGCTTCTTGCAAGAGAAGAGAGTGATATCCGCTATATTGAGCGAATGAACATGCTCGCTGAAAAGTACGCAGGTCAGGAGCGCGTGCTTGTCCCGGTAAAAAAAGCGGCGGCGGATGATCAGGCAAAACCTGGATCACAGGAAGGAAGAAGTGCTATTTTTGAAGCTGTTTTAAAAGGAAATAAGGGTGGCATTTTAGATGAGGTGAAAAAGGCGCTTGCCGACGGAGAAAAACCGGATGAGATCATCAACCATCATCTGATCCCGGCGATCAATGAAGTTGGCGTGCTGTTTGACAAACAGAAATATTTCCTGCCACAGCTGATCTCCTCTGCCAACACGATGAAGATGGCGATCGAATACGTAGAGCCAATGTTAGAGCGGAATGATGCGGAACAAAAGGCGACAATTGTAGTTGCAACAGTAGAAGGAGATATTCACGATATCGGAAAAAATCTTGTTGTTCTTATGTTGAAAAACTATGGCTACAATGTGATTGACCTTGGAAAAGATGTTCCGGCTTCGCTGATCGTTGAGACTGCTTTAAAAGAGCATGCAAAAGTAATTGGTCTGTCAGCCCTTATGACAACAACGATGATGCGCATGAAAGACGTTGTGGAATTGGCAAAAGAAATGGGATGCGACAGCAAGATCGTTATTGGTGGTGCGGCGATCAATGAAAGTTTTGCAGATGAGATCGGAGCGGACGGATACTCGAAAGATGCAGCAGACTGCGTAAAACTGGTGGATCGGCTGTTGGAAGAATAGCGGATGAAAATAGCAATCCTAAAAAAAATGCAGAAACACAAAAATAAGTGTTGACTTTTTTATGTGATTCATTATATAATAGCAAAGCGAGTTGCGCAAGCGACTCGCAAGTATATGGGATCTTAGCTCAGCTGGGAGAGCATCTGCCTTACAAGCAGAGGGTCATAGGTTCGAGCCCTATAGGTCCCATTTTCCACAGAAGACATTGACAAGATATTGTTGATTGAGGTGGAAAATGTGAGGCGCATCTGCGATGCCGATGCACACATCACTGCGTGATGGCGCAGAAAAAAATATTGAATATGGCGAGATAGCTCAGATGGCTAGAGCACATGGTTCATACCCATGGTGTCGAGGGTTCGACTCCCCCTCTCGCTACTAACAGAAAGCTTTGGGATTTTCCCGGAGCTTTTTTCGTGTAACAGGAAATTACGGTGAAATGTTCCTGATACATAGAAACGCAGTTTTGCAATAAGAAATCAAAGTTACATAAAAATCCTTCTAATTTAGTCGAAAAAAGGTTTTCTTTTATACTTTTATGTGGTAAAATGATAAAGAATACGGCAGAAAGACCGTGGAGACAAGGAGTAGCATGAAAATGACAAAGAAATGGGAAGTAACGGTAAATGGAACAAACAATGTGATTGAGTACAAGGCAGGATTTGGAGCAAAGATTCTGGTGAATGGTCAGGCGTACAAGGTGAAATCACAGAACTGGTGGGTGATGATGGTGGATTATCCAATTATGATCGATGATACGGAAATTCGTGTTGTGGCAATCGGAAATAAAGTTGATCTTGCTGTGAACGGAGTATATCAGGGCAGCGGCGAGCAGTATCAGCCATTGCATAAAACACCGACAATGTGTAATGTGTTTATCGGGATCAGTTGTATCGCTGGATTTCTTCTTTGCGGATGGTTGGGTTTACTGATCGGAGCTTTATTTGGAACGGTTTATGTAAGACAGGGACTGGCAGGTAAGGTTGGAAATGCTGTCGGCGCTTTTGTTGGATGTACGGTAATACAGCTTTTGATCATGGTCATTGTAGTATTTCTTCAGCTTGCATAGTAAAGGACGGTTTACATATGGAACAGGGAAACTATGGAGAAAACTTTGACAGAGGATATGAGGAGCAGGCGAGACCGAGACAGCAGGTGATCGTGATCGGGGAACCGGTTCCGGATAAGAGAACGACCAAGAACCTTGCAATCTGTTCGCTGGTACTTGGAATTCTTGCGATTGTATTCAGCTTTTTGCCTTATATTGGAATTATTCTTGCACTGATCGCATTGCCACAGGGAATTGTAAGTCTTGTGCAGAAGCGGCCGGGCAAAGGACTTGCGATTGCAGGGATTATTACAGGAATATTCGGAATATTATTGTCGATATTGTTTATTTTGGTGTATGTTGTTGCGGTACTTGCTTTATAATACCGGGATAGGATAAAGAGGTTATTACAGAAAGAATGTCAGCTTTGTGTAGTAACCTCTTTTTCTACCTATTGACATTTTTTCTCTTATTATTACAATAAAGTTAGTTGATACTAACCAACAAAATACATACATTATGAATAGAATACGAAATTGTAAAATTGATTGAGGACTTAAAGAAAATAACTGAAATAAAGTTTGCAATTACTTATTAATAATAAGAGAGGAAGGTGTCTTATGGATCAGGCAGTATTTTATGGAATTTTAATTCCGTTTTTGGGTACGTCGCTCGGTGCAGCGTGCGTATTTTTTATGAAACATGATATGAGCGAACGGTTGTCCCGGATTCTTACCGGGTTTGCTGCGGGGGTGATGGTGGCGGCATCCATCTGGAGTTTACTGATTCCGGCGATGGATCAGTCGGAAGAGATGGGAAAGTTTGCGTTTGTTCCTGCAGTTGCAGGTTTTTGGGGAGGCATTCTGTTTCTGCTTCTGTTAGATCACATCATCCCACATTTGCACAGGTACAGTGTCAGCGCAGAGGGACCAAAGAGCAGATTGCAGAGAACCACCATGATGGTGCTGGCCGTCACGCTGCATAATATTCCGGAAGGGATGGCAGTCGGGGTTGTGTATGCAGGATATCTGGCTGGAAATGCAAAAATCACAGTGGCGGCAGCTATGGCATTGTCAATAGGGATCGCAATCCAGAATTTCCCGGAGGGGGCGATTATTTCCATGCCGCTAAGGGCCGAAGGGATGAAAGTGTCAAAGGCTTTTGCAGGCGGTGTGCTTTCGGGGATTGTGGAACCGGCCGGTGCAATGCTCACAATCCTTGCAGCAAGATATATTGTCCCGGCTCTGCCTTATCTGTTAAGCTTTGCAGCCGGAGCGATGATCTATGTGGTTGTGGAGGAACTGATCCCGGAAATGTCCCAGGGGGAACATTCAGACCTTGGAACGATCTTTTTTGCAGTGGGATTTACGGTGATGATGTCGCTGGATGTGGCTCTTGGGTAAAAATAACAGAATAGAGACAGTGAAAAAGAAATTCCTTTCCGGATGTGAAGGGAGTTTCTTTTTTTACACAGATGAATTGTGGACATACCAGTGACAAAACATTGTGTATTTTTTAACAAAATCATTGACAATAATACTTATGCAATGTATGTTATAGATAGAATGTTTTATAAATAACGATCTGGTTATACCAGAGGACAGACGCTGGGATCTGACATGGAAACATGGGATAGCCGGAACATAGAAGAAGGGAAGAGGGAGAACAGATGAAAGACTTTAAAGTGATTGAGGTAAAACGGAGTATTTTTGAAGACAACAATGCGGATGCTGACAAATTACGTGCAGAATTAAAGTCAGAGGGGACATTTTTGTTAAATCTTATGTCTTCTCCGGGCGCAGGAAAGACAACGACATTAAAACGCACGATCTCCATGCTCAAAGACGAGATGAAGATTGGTGTCATGGAAGCAGATATTGACTCTGATGTGGACGCACAGGCGATCAGTGAGACCGGTGTGCGTGCCATCCAGATCCATACAGGTGGAATGTGCCATCTGGATGCGGACATGACAAGACAGGGAATCCGGGAGTTCGGAACAAAAGACCTTGATTTTGTTGTGCTTGAGAACGTAGGCAATCTGGTCTGTCCGGCAGAGTTTGATACCGGAAGTACAAAGAATGCCATGATCCTTTCCGTGCCGGAAGGGGATGACAAACCTTTAAAATATCCATTAATGTTTTCTATCTGTGATGTGGTTCTCATTAACAAATGTGATACATTAAGTGTTTTTGATGATTTCAGCAAAGAGGCTGTGAAAGAACGCATCTTGAAATTAAATCCAGATGCAAAGATTTTCTTTGTCTCAGCGAAGACAGGAGAAGGTTTTGATGAGTGGGCGGACTGGATCCGCACTGAGATTTCTGAATATCAGAAATAAGTGAAAGCAGAATAAAATATTTTTTTACAGGAGCCGGCAGAGTGACGGCTTTGCATATAAGGAGGAAGAAATGGCAGATCCATTGGGAAATTTTGTACCGGAATTTATTGAAAACGAAGTAGAGAGAGAAGCTATTGTAAAGCTTGCTAAAATGATCACAGACCGTGTTCCGCAGAAACTTGGAATGAAAAAGATCACAAAGTATGATCCGGAGTACTGGGGATTATCTGCAATGTGTACAGATGAGATGGCAGAGATCGCACTGAAAATGGGTGTTCGTGAGCCAAAGACATTAGATCAGATGGTAAAGCTGACAGGCATTGAGAAAAAGCACTTGGAAGAGGTTTTACAGCAGATGGCTGTGAATGGTGTGATCGAGTATAATTGGGAAAATCCACAGCATGAGAAACAGTATGTACTTCCAATGTTTGTACCGGGAAGTGCTGAGTTTGGAAATATGAACCTTCAGATGTTAGAGGAACATCCGGAAGTAGGACGTTTCTTCGAGAGAATGAGCCGTCTGCCACTGGAAAAGGTAACACCTATGGTACCGGAAGGAGGAGCCGGCATCGGTATGCATGTTATTCCGGTCGAGAAAGCGATCTCTATGGAGAACCAGTCTATTTCCATTGAGCATATTTCACACTGGCTGGATAAGTATGAAGGAAAGTATGCAGCAAGCCCATGTTCCTGCCGCCGCTCCCGCCAGACGTATGAAGAAGGATGTGCGGATGATCCGGAGAGCTGGTGCATCGCAGTCGGCGACATGGCTGATTATGTTGTTGAGACGAATAAGGGCGGACGTTACATCACAAGAGAGGAAGCATTAGATATCCTAAAGAAGGCAGAGGAGAATGGATTTGTCCACCAGATCACCAATATCGATGGTGAGGACAAGATTTTTGCGATCTGTAACTGTAATGTGAATGTCTGCTATGCACTCCGTACTTCACAGTTATTTAATACACCGAATATGTCCCGCTCTGCCTATGTTGCTAAGGTTGAGACAGAGAACTGCGTAGCCTGCGGACGATGTGTGGAATACTGTCCTGCAGGTGCAGTAAAACTTGGACAGAAACTCTGCAGAAAAGACGGTTCTGATGTGGAATATCCAAAACATGTCCTTCCATCTGAGAAAAAATGGGGACCGGAGATGTGGGATGAAAACTACCGTGATAACAACCGCATCAACTGCTATGACACAGGTACAGCTCCTTGTAAGACAGCCTGTCCGGCGCACATTGCAGTCCAGGGTTATTTAAAGATGGCAGCGCAGG
>OHRM01001057.1_pt1 | contig 11990 bp, 11 predicted proteins | sample 1578361 | NCBI WGS metagenome assembly OHRM01 (sample SAMEA3879590, study PRJEB24766) | human gut metagenome | biome: human-associated habitat; feature: feces | place: USA | collected 1985/1987 | reverse complement strand
CGGTGGCCGTAGCGATGCTGATCCAGAACATCCGTTCGCTGATCCAGAGCAGCAAATAGGGAATCTAAATAGTAGCCTTAAAATGCTGAAACCATGAAAAAACTTAGACATCTATATACTTGAATGTACAAATACAAACAAAAAGTCATGTATGCAAATACATGACTTTATTTGTATTATATCTAAAATATAAAAAATCACAATGTGTTTAACAAAAATGTTCAAATGTAAAAAAAGACAAATGCTTATCAATAACTATTGGCATATTATGTCAAATGATGAACTTAATGCGCCAAATAGATGTATTATTAAGCTTCATACAATTCATTATGCAGTTCATTCAAAGAAGCTATTGAAATCTGTTTGCTTTCAAAAACTTCATTGTTTATTGATGTCAATTTTACGGTAAACACTGTATGACGTTCAAATTTCCGAATTAAGTGTATAGTATCTAAGTAAAAATTGCACTGTTCATTAGGTTGTATTATCTGTGTACTGCATTGAGCCAATGCTTCTTTTGACAGCAATAAGCCCTTTGTTGATACACATATTTTAGCTATTTGAATGGGCTGAACTGTGTTATTGGTAACTTGCACAATTAGACTCAATGGGCGTTCATTATATGAGCCATATATACTTTCTGTATGTACATAAGACAATGATGTTTCAATCGATAGTTTATCCATAACTACATAAATTTATGCGTATTGCTACAAAACAAAGATACGATGCAATTCATTAACAACCAACCATAACGGCAGCCTCTTTTTCGGAAGTGAATAACACATTATTTCCGAATTAACTGATTGACAAAGTGTTAAGTTGTTTAATGGTGTAACGACTTTTCGTTAAAAAACCGTTTAAACCTTTATTTTACGAAGATTCTACTCTTCTCATGTAGTCTTCTATGTAGTCTAAATTAAGACCAAATAGTGCTACCAAGTAAAATAAAGTAACAACTTAACACTTTGTCTTTTTTATGTACACTATTAACATCAAGGGAAAGCCAAATCCCAAAGACCCATCAATGGTCAAGTTGGAGATGATTTTCTTCAAAACCAACTATCCACGAGTAACCAAGGTCGTTAATGTTACCGGTCTATTGGCAGACTGGGACGCCAAGTCGCAAAGTTTTAGAGTAGGCAGCGCTGAAGCGACGGCAAAGAACAAGCTTCTCTTCGACCTCAAAACCAAATATTATCACAAAGCTGACGATTGGGAGATTGAAGAACGCAACTGGTCTCCTGTACAACTTTCACATGCATTTGATGAAATTGAACAAGTGCAATCAGAAGTTAAAGTATTATCGGTATTGCAAACCATAAATATCCTAGAGGAACGTTTTCGCATCAAGAAGAGAATTAAAAACGGTCAAATAATGGATAGCAAGGGTACAGTAAAGGGTTATGTTAATCTTCGCAAGGTGCTAACTATTTTTGTCTCTGAAAAATATGGAAAAACATTTTCGAGTTATTTTTTTCAAGACATTACAGAACAGTTCCTTTTGGATTTAGCATTTTGGATTAAAGAACAAGGCATTAAAAATGGGAATAAAGGCGGATTACCCCAAAAATTAAGATTGCTAAGAGCTGTATGTAACTATGCTAACAAACAAGGTATGTATGGTGTTAATATGGCAGCTTTCGAGTGCCTTGGAAATGACATTAAGTGGCCAGAAACGACATCGAAAGCTATATCCGCAAAATCAATGAACAAAATTGCTGCAATCGACAGAACTTTGTTAACAAAACGAGAGCAGCTACATTTAGATTTGTTCTTGTTTAGTTACTACACTGGCGGTATGGCCAACGTAGATGTGTGTAATCTAACGTGGGACTGTATTCAGGATGATAAAATTATTTATGAGCGAATAAAGTTCCCCAAAACTGCGAAACCTATTTTACTTCAGAAGTCACGAGACATAATTAATAGGTATAAGGGGCTTGGATATGGGAACTATGTGTTTCCCGTGTTTACCCACAAGCATACCACATCAGAAAAGAGAAGATACAGAGTTAATGAAATATCAACCAAATTGCGAATAACCTTGTCCAAAATATGCAAGATGCTTCGCATAAAAGAGAATGTTACTTGGTATTCAGCTCGTGGTTCGTTTATCTCGAAGATGGTGGATGCTGGCAATAACCCCTATGTGGTTGCTGAAATTGCGGGTAATAGTCCGTTGACAATCTACAAACATTACTATAAGAATACTCGAAGAGAGGAAATCAAGCGCGAAATGGAGTCAATTTTCTGATTTTATATTATCTTTGCAGTTGAATTCTAAAAGAATAGACACTATGAAGGATTTGGTAGCAAAAATCAATGAGGCATTCGAGGCATTCTCAAAGGATGCTGCGTTGCAGGTAGAGAAAGGTAACAAGGCGGCTGGAACTCGTGCTCGTAAGGCTTCATTGGAGCTTGAGAAGTTGATGAAGGAGTTCCGCAAAGTCTCTGTTGAGGCTAGTAAGAACTAGTTCCTTACGTGTGTAGCAAGACTACACAAATACATATTAGAAAGCGTTAGCTCTAGCATTGCACTCTGAAGTCTGGTACATTTCAAATACTCGCGATGTGACGGTTATCGCCCACGTGTTGCGTGGGCTAACTTGTTTGCGAGTATGGTTTACCAGAGCCAAAGAGTGCAGCGGGTTATGTCCCACGCTCTTTTGTTTAGGCAAATATCGTGCTCAAGGGGACATTGAGCCACATAATAAATTGGGGCAATGATATTAGATGAACTTTTGGCAATACCTGCAGACGCTACCAATGCAACTGTTCAGGGTGTGGAGATGAAGGTAATTTCAAATGAGCGGGCAGAAATGTTGCTCAACAACGATGCAGAAGATGAGAAGACACACGAATGCATCTTGAAGAACGGAAGGTTCCTATTTGAGTCGGAGAACGGCAAACTCAAAGCACTATACAAGGTACTAGATTAAGGGCATCGATTGATGCTCTTTTTTATTATATAAACTTAAACCGCGTCTTTTCTCTACTCTTTCAATAAAAAGATTAGAGTATGAAACTATCGTTAAGACGCAAATTCAAGGGGCCGAAATATACTATCGGCGACCTCAGTATTGACGGCACATTTTTCTGTAACACTATCGAGGATGTTATTCGTGAACTGCCCGATAGTTGTCCTAATACCTCGCGCTGGATTCCGTGCAAGTGCAAGGAGAAGGTATATGCTCGCACCGCAATTCCAACCGGCACATACAAGGTCACTTTGGAGAATAGTCCGAAGTTCAAGCGCAAGATGCCGTATCTTCACGGTGTTCCTCACTTCTTGGGAATTCTGATTCACTGGGGCAACACCGAGGATGATTCGGGCGGTTGCATCATCGTTGGTGAGAACTCTGTCAAGGGCAAGGTCATCAACTCTCGTGCGACCTTCAAAAAGCTCTACGCTCTTCTCGAAAAGGAGAAGGATATCACCATCGAAATCTACTAAGCGATGGCGGTCAATAAACTCAAAGCACCGCGCAATATCCATATCGACTTCAGCCCCTCCCCTCGGCAGTATGAGTTGTGGAAACTTCTGCAACCCAACTACTGTCCACATTGTGGGGCTGAGATCGAGCAGGTTCTTGTTGGCTATGACCAGCAGAGAAATCCTCAATACAAACCGCAGTGTAAGCATTGTAAGTCGCAGAATCTACCCCAGCTAATCTTGGGAGGTGGAGCTGCCGGTGGTGGTAAGTCGTATGTAGGTAGCGTATGGCTCGTCTCGTCGTGTATGCGCTTCGAGAATATCCGTGCGGTTGTCGCCCGTAAGACACTCAAATCGCTCAAAGAGTCAACCTGGAACACCATCAAAACCATCTTGAAGGACTGGGGTTTGAAGGAGGATGTGAACTACAAGATAAACAATCTCGAAGGTACTCTCACATTCTGGAACGACTCGGTTATCATTATGAAGGAGATGGCCGACATTCCCTCGGACCCCAACTTTGAGCGTTTCGGTTCTTCGGAGTACACAATCGCAATGGTCGATGAGGTATCGGAGATTTCTGAAAAGGCTGTCGAGGTGCTGTTCTCGCGTCTTCGTTGGCGAACTCACGAGACCTTCAAGACTCCACGAATGTTGCTTACTACCAACCCGACTATTAACTGGGTGCGTAGCCGCTTCGTGCAGGACGAGAATGGCGATAAGGTGGTATGTCGTGAGGGAGAGGCGTATGTTCCGTTCTCGGTATTTGATAACCCGAACATCGCATTCCGTCAGGTCTATGAGGCTGCCTTGAATAAGATTCGAGACCAGGCAACAAAGGAGCGTCTGCTCTATGGTAACTGGGACTTTGTGGAGGCGAATGATATGGCTATCTACAACCGCTTCGATGGAGCAAAGCATCTTATCACAAACCTAAAGGAGAAGGTCTACGACCCGGCTAAACCGCTTATCACCGTATGGGACTTCAATGTGGCTCCGCAGATGTCTGTCCTCTCGGCACAGATAGACTACGACAACAAAAAAGTCTATATCTTGGAGGAGATACTCGGCAAGCCTGAAGAGAAGGAGAACAACACGCCCGCACTTGCTCGTAAGGTGAGATTGAAACTCTATCGAGATAAGCATATCGGCGGTGTAGATGTTACGGGCGACCCGTCAGGATTACAACGCTCAACTACCAATGAGGATGGTATCAACAACTACACAATCATCGTTGATACCTTCGGTAAGGGCATCTTGCGCCCCAAGGTAAAACTACTTCGCAAGCAGCCCCCACAGGTTACTCGATGCGAGTTTGTCAATGAGGTATTCGATGGCTACAATGGCTGGGAAATACTAATCGACATCAAGTGTCGTAAACTCACTCAGGACCTCATCTACCAGCTCCGCAACGAGGATGGCACAAAGAGTAAGCAGAAGACAACAGACCCTAAAACAGGCGTAAAATATGAGCGATACGGACACTTGTCAGACTGCCTCGATTACTTGCTCTGCTACTATCTGCGCGATAGTTGGTACAAGTACAAGAGCGGTGGCGATGGTAACGGCTATGTGGTATCGACATCAGTAATAAGCGAAGGATTTAATTACTAACAAGAACAGATATGTACAGACGATTCTTAAATAATAGCGACTACTTGGGTATCATCACTCAGGAGGCTTTGCAGCAACTCACTCGTGGCAACGATGAACGCTTTATTCAGGCCGAGCAGTCGGCAGAGATGAGCATTGTGGAGTACCTATCGGAGAACTACGAGGTGGAGAAAGAGTTTGCCAAGGGAAAGTATATTGTCTACTACGATAGGCAGATAAACGAGGTTATCCGCTCCATCAGTGGTTACCGCAAGCCAGCAACTGTGGTCTATTGGGAGGAGTCTACCGATATCAATATCGATGCATCACAAGTTCCTACCTATTCGCAGTTCAATACTTACTATCCTGGCGACAAAGTGAATTACAATGGCGTGGTCTATCTATGTCTGTCGGAGAATGGTTACAAGTTCGATGATATCCGTATCCCTATGGTTGGCGGTTGGATTGAGGCAGAGACTTCGCTATGGCAGCCTATTGACTATCCTTTGTGGGCTGTTGTAGAGCATGAGGGTGCATTCTATACCTTGATGACGCTCGATGGCTTTGACAACAACATCGACCCACTGACATCGGATTGCTGGGGTGCCATTGCTGACTACGATTCGGCATACAATGACTATGAGTTGTCGGACCACGAGTATGTGGTCTATGAGGGGCGTGTATTCTATCCCGAAACCGATGTAAATGCAGATGTACCGGAACTCGGCAACAACCTCTCGCTGCACGATCCACGCAACTACAACCTCAAAAAGCATATGGTGCGCCTGGCGGTCTATGAGCTCACGAAACTCATTGCTCCAAACAATGTAAGTGCCGTGCGTATGCGTGATTATGATGACTCGATGAAGTGGCTCAACGATGCAGCCAAACTGCGACTCAACCCGCAAATTCCCCGCAAAGTCGATGAAACAAAGAAGCCTGTCACCGATTGGCAACTGGCTACATTCCAGAACGACTACGACCCATATCGCAACCCGTGGATGGTGTAATTATTTCACCGTCACATTAGGGATATCGCTCCACAGCGTAGTGTAGTGCGGCGATTGACTCTCGCTCGATGTCTTTATCTTTCCGCTTCCTTGAACTGCCAACTTGATTGTCCCTTTTCCAAAGGTCGAGTTTATGGCATCTAATGCAGAGGTTATCTTGTGTTCTCGCTCGATAGCCTCTGTATCTTCAAACAGAGAGTGCATTACATTCCTATCATCGATAATCTTGGTGGCGATAACGCCAGCCTTCTTATAGCCATAACCACTCTGGAATGACTTCTGCATAGCGTGCACTGCCTCAGTGATTATCGTTCGCTGGTCGGCAGTTGGTGTTACAAACGATACCAAAGCATTGGCGTATGTCTGCGGTGCATCCTCCTTGAAACGATTGGTGTAGGCAAAGACTACTATTTCCGATGTTACAGAGTGCTGCTTGCGCAACTTCTCAGCCATAGTAGAAGCAAAGTTTGCTATCTGCTCCTGCAACTCCTTAATCTCATATATCTCGGATGAGAAACTACGAGAAACGCATATCGATTGCTTTGCCTCGAAGCCATCTTCAAACTCAATACAAGGAATACCTTGCAACTCTTTCCATGTTCTCACACCCGTTACGCCGAACATATTCTGCACAACACCTTCGGGCAACTGGGTGAACTCGTAAGCCGTATTTACTCCCTTCGCTTTTAATTTGGGAACTGAGCGGCGACCAATGCCCCAAACATCCTCTATCGGATATTTACGCAGCACCTTCTCTATATCCTGCGGGCGATGCATATAGCAACCTCCACGTAATTTCGGATACTGTTTGCATAGTTTAGAGGCTATCTTTGCAAGTGTCTTGGTCGGAGCAATACCCACCGAGACAGGTATTGATGTCATCTTCCAGCACTGTGCTGATATATGCTTGGCGTACTGGTCAAAGTCTATATTTGTGATACCTCTGAGGTCCAGGAATGCCTCGTCAATCGAATATACCTCAATACTCGGTGCATACTCCTCCAATACCCAACGGACTCTCTGCGATATATCGCCATAAAGAGCCATATTGCCGGAGAAGACAGCGACATTGTGCTTCTTGACAATATCTCGGATTTTGAAAAGCGGATCACCCATCTTAATGCCGAGTGCCTTTGCTTCGTTACTTCTGGCAATAGCGCAGCCATCATTGTTGGATAAAACAATGACAGGCTTGCCTTGTAAGTCGGGACGGAACACTCGCTCACAAGAGGCAAAGAAGTTATTGCAGTCGGCAAGGGCGAACATCGCTACATCTTCTTGATTACATAGGTTACAACACCCCAAATCAAGAACTCATTATCTGGGGTAACCACTATTGGCTTGTACGCAGTATTGAGCTCATTGGCAGGCATAAGGCGAACCATATTGTCACCCATTTCAACACGCTTAACCGTATACTCTCCATCAATGTAGCACACAGCCTTACAGTTGTTGTAAGGATCCACGGCGCGGTCCACGATGATGATATCACCCTCATCCAACGCGGCATCTACCATTGACACGCCACTTACGCGAAAGAAGAAGGTTGATGCTTTGTGTTTAACAAGCAACTTGATAAGGTCCAACTTCTCGCGTATATCCTCAGCAGGCGAAGGAAATCCTGCCTTAACATCTCCAAGCAGATGACTCTCAAACGACTCCTCTGCATCTATCTTATGTGGTACAAATTCATTCATAGCAGTAGCAAAGGTAGTGAAATTATCACATCTTACTTATTTAACGATGATTGAAATCGTTTTTTGTGCCCCTAAATCATCTACAACAGTGATGGTATGATACCCTAATGAGGGTTTGATTTGCATTTTATGCACATCGGATGTTGTACCTATGTATGAGCCGTCTAAATGCCAAAATAGTTCAGCTGATGAGTTATGTACTGCCTGGCAAACAATAGATCCTTTGGTTCCATCCATCTGCTTTGGAATGGAGACGATACTACCATCGGCTGGATAGACAAAATGGAATGATTGTTCAATATCGTTGTTTGTAGCGCTCTTTTTTGGTAGAGGTTGATACTCTTGGTGCTGCTGACGATAGTAGTGTTCCATAAGTGGCGGAAGCACAAAGAAGCAATGCGGGCGGTGCGGCTCACTTCTATCGCCCACGAGTCGCAAACCGTCCAACGAAACAGATACCTCCTTGCAGTAAGGACAACGATGGGAGTCAATGCTCTTTGCGGGCAGCAACAGCTCTTTTGTATCGGTGCAATGTCTTCCTGCAATGTGTCCCGAATGTGAGCATATACGAAATAATACACCATCGGATGCGTCAGGCTCTGTAAACCATTCGGAGTGAGGCAATAGATTAAACATATCAAAGAGGATTGGCCCTGCTGTTCTTGCTCCGGTAAGTTCGGGTACTCCGCTGCCATCTGCATTGCCCACCCATATGCCTACGACATATTTCGGGGTAACACCCACAGCCCACGCATCACGCGAGCCATAACTTGTACCGGTCTTCCATGCAACATTCTGCACCGAGGAGGCCCTACGCCAATCCATCTGGTCAGGACGATTTACCTCGCGCATAGCATTAAAGGTGTAATGGAGGGCAACCTTATCATTCAGTGGAAAATCCACGCAAGCCAATGAATCTGTATAACACCTTGCCATACGAGAATAGCACGACACGACATCCACCAATCGCACCTCTGCACCTCCAAGCACCAGAGAGAGTCCGTACTCATCGGCCGGGCGAGTTAGCGAGGAGAATCCCGCCTGCTGTAATGTCTCGGCAAATCGCGCAACTCCATATTCTTTTAGCAGATGCACATTCGGGATATTCAGCGACAGTGCGAGGGCTTCGTCAGCAGCAATAGCACCCGCATATGTGCCATCAAAATTCTTCGGCACAAAACCACCAAAGTCAGTAGGCACATCTGGGAGCAAACTATTCGGCAGAATCACACCCTCTTGTAGCGCTGCAGCAAACAACAAAGGCTTCAGAATACTACCTGATGAGCGAGGAGAGCGAGCAATATCTACCCACTTGCCATCTCTCTCAAACGACATATCGCTATTACCGCAATAGGCAATAACATCTCCGCTCTCAACCTCCGATATTACCACTGCAATATCTCGGATGTTCTGTCCTCGGAGTTCCTTGCTCCACCTTGTGGCAAGCTCCTCGACACGTTGTTGTAATGATAGGTCAATGGCAGTTGTAGTTAGCTTTCCGTGTGCTGTTTTGTGGTAATGCTCCACAAGATGAGGTGCATATTGAGGCATTGGATAGGGCTCGCCAATCAATGGCTCTTCGATAGCCAACTCATAGTCATCGTCTGATAGTTCACCCTTCTCATAGAGACGAGTAAGCAGACGGTTTCGTTTTGCCAACAGCGCATCTCTGTTTTTGTCCAAATGAATCAACGATGGAGCATTTTGCAGCACTGCCAATGTTGCCGCCTCCGCCCACGACAGTTCCGCACCATCATTTCCGAGATAACGCCACAAGGCCGCATCAATGCCTACGACATTTCCTCCGAAAGGTGCGTGTGATGCATAGATGCGCAAAATCTCCTCCTTGCTGTATCGAGCCTCCAAACGGGTAGCCATAAACATCTCAACAATTTTCTGCCACACGGTGCGGGGTTTCTGCCTTGACAGGCGAATGACCTGCATAGAGAGCGTACTACCTCCACTTACCACACGACCATTGCGGATGTTCTGCACGATGGCTCGCCCGATTGCTGTAGCACTCACGCCACAGTGCGAATAGAATCGGTGGTCCTCAAATTCAATGAGAGCCTTTACGAACTTCTCCGGAAGCGTATCGCAAGGCGGAAATCGCCATTGCCCATCATCTGCCACACGTGCGCCAAGCAATTCTCCGTTCTTATCGGTTACAACCGTAGAGTATGACACCCCCTCGAAGAGATTGCGAGGGAGACAAAAGAGCCATAGTAGCAGGATCGCTCCCGCTACTACGACTGCTCCATATTTTAGGTATTGTCTCTTCATCGCACAACGATGGTTAATCCGTTTGCGGTATTTGCTCGGCAACTTGGGTTATACATATCCTCGCAAATGGTTGGAGGCAAGACAAACTGACCACCGTAAGCAGCACGCAAACGAACTGCAAACTCTTTGGTCTGACCCTGCTCGATAGCAAAGTACCAACTGATGCTGCTATCACGAATATCGGTATAGGTAGCACCTTGCGACTCCTCGCCACCAATCAATCGCTCATTCCAAATCTCCCATCCCGAAGGAATAGCATAGGTGAGAGCCATTGATGGCGAACTATCATTCGTCTTCTTTACTCTAATTTTGGCAAGGAGTTCTTCTCCCTGCTGCAACTTATCGATAGTAATGGCATTGCCTTTCAAATCGGCGTACTGCACATCTATCTCCACACCATTGGCTATTGGCTTCACACTCTCATTTGCCGAAGGTGTACGCGAAAGCATTAGTGAGAGCGAAATCTCCTCGTTACCCTGATTTTCAACCTCTATGAATCCTTGTGCAGTTGAGAGGGAGAGTTGCTGCACCCCTTTTAGGTTGCGAATTACACGACCTGCACCATTTCCATCGCAAATTGCAATTTGTGGCACGCTATTGCCGACAACATCGCCCATACGGCTCATTGCAATGCTTACAAAGGCGACCTCCTGTGTCGAAGAGAGAGTAGCAGAGAACTCGTCAGCTACCTCTTTTGCCAACTTGAATGCCGTAGTTTTATCGCCCGCTATAAGCCAAGCCTCCAATGCCATTGCCTTATCTCGCAAAGGAGACCAGAAGGTATCATATGAGCCATTGATAGCCTTAGTAGAGTTGCTCTTTTCGAGAAGTTTATCAGCAACATCCTCTCTGCCTGCAAGCGCATATGCAGCTGCAAGACGCAAAAGAGCCTGCAGAGATATGCTCTTTGACTCACGCAGTTTATTCATTGCTGCCGTCGGTTGCTCACCAGCCAAAACGAGCGTATAGAGCCTGTATGCTTGCATAAGGTCTGCTGCATTGGTTGTTGAGTGGCGGTAACGGCGAGCGACACTATTCTGATACTCCTTCCACCTATCGTAACATTGAGAGGATACAGCAAAACCTTGTCTGCGAGCCTCTGTCAGCACCTCACCAACCATCGATGTTGCCCAATCGTGCGCCTCGCTATTGCCCGGCCAATAGGCAAAAGCACCATTGGAGAGTTGGCGCGACTCGATGTTTTTGAGTAGCGATGGCAATGCCTTCTCCGCACGCTTCTGCTCCTCTGCGCTCAGGAACTTTCGAGCATAGAGCATATACATAGCGCGTGCAGATAATTGCTCGGTGCAGTAGTGCGAGTAATTCTCCACAAATGAGAATGCGCCACCAAAGTCGATTGTCGGCATCGTTGCAATAGTAAGCTGCGCTTTGCCACTCTTAAACCCCGAGCAGTCGAAGCGATGTTTAGCACCCCCTTTGAGCGAGAGCGTTTGCGACTCGACCACATCGGGCAGTGGATTGCAAACATCGATATAGATAGTCTCGGTTGCTTGTTGGCCACCACCCATTGCCGTAATAACAACTTTAGCCTGACCGCTTTGCGTATTATCGCACGCCAAGCTGAAATTAACGAGTTTCTCGGCAGGTTGTGTGAAGGCAATCTGCTTGCTATTCTCTCCAACGATAGAGAGCGGGCCTTCGACTTTGACACTGACCGCAACATCTTTCACGCCAGCTTCCATAGCAAAGAGGTTTACAGGCATTTCCACTTTATCGCCACACGATAGTTGACGAGGCATTGTTGTAAGCAACATCAGCGGAGAGCGAACGGTAACAGTCTTGTCGGCATTGCCATACGAACCATTCTTAGCAGCAACAACCATCACACGCACCGAGCCCACATACATAGGCAGCGTAATTTTATGCGTCTTTGTGCCCTTGTCAAGCGTAAACGGACCAAGGAACTTAACAACAGGGTTGAAGCGTTTCTCCTTACCCGCAGCACGACGC
>OHRM01001048.1_pt1 | contig 12055 bp, 9 predicted proteins | sample 1578361 | NCBI WGS metagenome assembly OHRM01 (sample SAMEA3879590, study PRJEB24766) | human gut metagenome | biome: human-associated habitat; feature: feces | place: USA | collected 1985/1987 | reverse complement strand
GTTTCATCGTATAGTCGGGAGCGATTTCGGACATCGAATTCTTGATGTACTGGATCCATTCGGGAGAGTAACCCTTGCTGTTTCTTGCATAGTAAGTCGGGATAATCTCTGTTTCCAGTATGTGGTAGATAGTAGCGGCATCCAGCTGATCCTGATACTGCTGGTTTTCGTAAGTACGCTTGTCGGTCAATGCCCAACCTGCGCCTTCTACGTAACCCTCATACCACCAACCGTCAAGAACGGAGAAGTTCAATACACCGTTCATCTCGGCTTTCTCACCGGAAGTACCGGAAGCCTCTAACGGACGAGTCGGCGTGTTCAACCATACGTCTACACCAGAAATCAAACGACGGGCCAAACGCATATCGTAGTTCTCCAAGAAGATGATCTTTCCTAAGAACTCCGGACGGCGAGAGATCTCTACGATGTGTTTGATCAAACCTTGACCACCACCATCAGCTGGGTGAGCCTTACCGGTGAATACGAACTGAATCGGGAATTTCTCATTGTTAACGATCTTAGCCAAACGGTCTAAGTCCGTGAACAACAAGTGCGCACGCTTGTAAGTAGCGAAACGACGACCGAAACCGATCAGCAAGGCATTCGGGTTGATCTTCTCTAGGATAGAAACCACCTTGGAAGGATCACCTTGGTTCTTCAACCAGCTATCTTTATATTGAACACGGATGTAATCAATCAATTTATTCTTCAAGGTCATACGGAGATTCCAGATTTCCTCGTCGGATACATTCTGGATTCCTTCCCAACATTTGCGATTTGATTGATCCTCGAAAAGCTTCGTGCCTAATTTATCCGCATAGAATTTCTTCACCTCGGTAGCGGCCCAAGTCGGCATATGTACACCGTTCGTTACATAACCAACGTGCAGTTCATCCGGGAAGTAACCTTTCCAAACCGGGGCGAACATGCGCTGAGAAACCTTACCGTGCAACCAGCTTACGCCGTTAGCCTCTTGGCAAGTGTTCAAGGCGAATACGCTCATGGAGAATTTCTCGTTAGAACCTGGGTTCTCACGTCCCATGTCGATGAAATCTTGCCAGCTAATACCTAACTTGCCGGGGAACTCACCCATGTAACGTCCGAACAAACCCTCGTCAAAGTAATCGTGACCTGCCGGAACCGGAGTGTGTACCGTATAGAGGGCGGAAGCACGAACTACCTCCAACGCTTGGTTGAATGAAAGGCCGTCGTTCTGGATATAGTCTACCAAACGCTGAGCGTTGATCAAAGCGGCGTGTCCCTCGTTGCAGTGATAAATTTGTTTCTTGATACCTAACTTGTTCAGCATCATGATACCACCGATACCCAACAAATACTCTTGTTTCATACGGTTCTCCCAGTCGCCACCATATAATTGGTGCGTGATGGAACGATCCCATTCGCTGTTCTGAGGAATATCCGTATCCATTAAGTACAAAGGTATACGACCTACGCTAACTTTCCAGATATGAACGTAAACGGTTCTGCCCGGATAAGGAACTTCCAATACCATTGGCTCTCCGTTCGACTGCAATACCTGAGTCAACGGCAGGGCGTTGAAATTTTGCGGCTCGTAATTGGCGATCTGCTGACCGTCCATGGACAAAGTCTGTGTGAAATATCCGTAACGATACAAGAAACCTACGGCACATAAATCGATATTGCTATCGCTGGCCTCTTTCAAGTAGTCACCGGCTAATACTCCCAGACCACCTGAGTAAATCTTTAATACATTGGTCAAACCGTACTCCATGCTGAAGTAGGCTACAGACGGTTGTGTCTTGTCGGGTTTTACATTGATATAAGCTTTGAAATCAGCGTATACCTTTTGGATTTCAGCCATTAACTCCTTATCTGCTAAGATCTCTTCCATACGTTTGTGTGAAAGGCTTTGCAATAGCTGTACAGGGTTACCTTCTGTGGATTTCCAAAGTTGTTTGTCGATCTTGCCAAATAGTTTAGCGCCTTCATGATTCCATACCCACCAAAGATTCGTAGCGATCTCATTAAGTGGTTCCAACTGTTGTGGAAGCTTGGAATGTGAGTAGACGTCCTTCCAAATAGGACTGTTTGCGTTATTCGCCTTAATTTTCATTATCGTGAAGTTTAAAGTGTTTGTCTAAAAACGAGTGCAAAGATAGCATTATCTTATTAATTATGAGCAATATTTAGCTGTTTCTTTCCTCGGCATGCTTTATGGCGATATCGAATGCGGTCAGATAATAGTCGATAAACTTGCTCCATTCAGCTTTTCGAGCGAGATCGAAACAACGCTGTTTGATTTCCTCGATGTCCGTAGCATCCTTTTGGCTGAGAGCCAGGATGGAGTTCATGATAGCGTCCGCTACCTCAAAATAATTGAAATCCGTACGATTAATAACCTCTACGCCTTCGCTAAGGTTATCTCCGGATACCGTTTTCTTCGCCCACATACCGAAACCGGCCAGATTGGTCGTGATCGTCGGTATACCGAAAGCGATACTTTCCAGCGGGGTATATCCCCACGGCTCGTAGTAGGAAGGATATACGGTAGCGTCCATCCCTATCAGCATATCATAATAGGTCTTATTGAAAATACCTCCTTTACCGTCCAAATAACAAGGAACGAATATGATCTTTAGTTTTTCGGATGCCGCGTTCGTGAAGCCGGCGTGGTTGATATAATTCAAGACCTTATCTTCTGGCATATTATGCAACCAGTGCGTAATGAAAGGGATTTGAAGCGGAGAGGTCGTCTTTATGTCCTGCTCGATCGCCTCTTTTAAATCTGTGGTAAATGTAATATCTTCCGGTAATTTCACTCCCGGAAGTTTATCCACATGCTCGTGTTTTTCACGGAGCATCTGTACTTCCTGCTCCACGATCGACCAGACTGTCACATCGTTTCCATTTGTATGTAATACCAGAGAAAGTGCCGTACCCCAGCTTCCTGCACCAATAACGGCTGTCTTTGCCATTCTGTCATTCCTCCTAATTCTTTTTCATTCCAAATTTGTTTTCTGTTCCAGTAAGCAGACGCTTAATATTGGCTTTGTGTCTCCATAATGCCATCGCTGTAAAACATGCACTGACAATGTAAAATTCCGGCAGATATGCCGTATCCACATGAAGATATCCCATGTGGCCAAATATCAGTACCTGGATCAGATAACTTGTCACAACAAGGATAGAACCTAACGATACATATCTTGTAATCGCGATTGATCCAATAAACAGTATCAGGCAGATTGGCGCTGCAAGCGGACACACTGCAAGGATCATACCGGACGTACATGCAATCCCTTTTCCACCCTTAAATTTCAGATAAAATGGGAAGTTGTGTCCCAAAACTGCTCCGAACCCTGCGTAAAGTTCTAAGATCTTGACCGCATCCGGATATTTTCCGATAAAAATGAAACGGATCAGAAGCACTGCAAAAATCGCTTTAAACAGATCACCCAGAAAAGTGATTAATCCAGCCTTCCAGCCTAACACGCGCAGCGTATTTGTCGTTCCCGCATTGCCGCTGCCCTGTGTTCTGATATCCACGCCGTGCTTTTCTCCATAAATATATCCTGTCTGGAATAACCCAAAACAATACCCCACTGCCACTGCTATGACTCTTGCCCCAAGCATTACTGTTCTTCCTTCCTCTCACGAATGATAAATTTTAACGCCGTTCCACGGAATCCAAATGTATCACGGATACGGTTTTCCAGATAACGGGTATAAGAAAAATGCATCAATTCTTTGTCGTTGACAAAAATAACAAACGTTGGCGGCTTTACCGCAACCTGTGTGGTATAGTAGATTTTCAGACGTTTTCCTTTGTCTGAAGGCGGCTGCTGCATTGCTACTGCCTCCGCAACGATCTCATTTAAGACACCGGTTGCAACACGCATGCTGTTATTCTCAATGACAAGGTCGATCATGTCAAACAGTTTGTTTAAACGCTGTCCTGATTTTGCAGAGATAAATAAAATTTCTGCATATGGCATAAAGCTTAAAATCTGACGGATTTTCTCCGTATGGCGGTAGATTGTCTTATCGTCTTTTTCAATGGCATCCCATTTATTGACTGCAATAATGATACCCTTTCCACGCTCATGAGCGATTCCTGCGATTTTTGCATCCTGTTCGGTCACACCCTCGGTCGCATCGATCACAATGATACACACATCGGCGCGCTCCACTGCCGTCACGGCACGGATGATACTGTAACGCTCGATTTCTTCCTTGATCTTATTCTTACGGCGCAGTCCTGCTGTATCGATAAACACATATTCCTTTCCGTTGTACCGGATATCCGTATCGATTGCATCACGGGTCGTACCTGCAATATCGGACACGATCACGCGGTCCTCCTGTGCCAGTTTATTGATCAGAGATGACTTTCCAACATTTGGTTTTCCGATGATCGCAACCTTCGGTCTCTCATCTTCCGCCTCATCTTTGTTGTATTCCGGGAAATTCTTTACCACCTCGTCAAGCATATCTCCAAGTCCTAACATGGAGGATGCAGAAATCGGATACGGATCCCCGATACCCAGATTATAAAACTCATACACATCCGGCATAAATTTTTCAAAACTGTCCACTTTGTTGACAACTAAAACAACCGGCTTTCCGGAACGGCGCAGCATATCTGCCACCTTAGAATCCGAATCCTGCAGTCCCTGTCTCACGTCTGTCAAAAAAATGATCACATCCGCAGTTGCGATCGCAATCTCTGCCTGCTCACGCATCTGGGATAAAATAATATCTTTACTGTCCGGTTCAATACCACCGGTATCGATCATGGTAAAATGATAATCCAGCCAGGTCACATCCGCATAGATCCTGTCTCTGGTCACGCCCGGTGTATCCTTTACGATGGAAATCCGCTCGCCTGCAAGCACATTAAACAACGTCGATTTTCCAACATTCGGACGACCCACGATCGCCACTACGGGTTTACTCATAATTTCCTGTACTCCTTTTATTCTCAAATCTCATTCACTTCATGAGCGGCTGATACTACGCTCTGAACATTATTTTGATTTTACAATATCCTGTGGTTCTTGTAAAGATATTTTCCATTGCGGGCTTTTACAGAACATTTCTCGAATTTTTGATTTATTCTGTCACACCTGTCTTTTTCTGAATCTCATCAAGCTCATCATAATTATACAGATGCCAGGTGTCACTGAGCACACCCATCTTTTCCAATGCCTTTACCGTATTTTCACACTTCGGTCCAAACTGGATATAACTGTTTCCAGATGCATCGCCAGGCGCAACATTATCATTTCGCGCATTCCGGTAATCATAATAATTATAATAGTAATCCCAGGTCTGGTAATCATTTCCTTTTCCATAATAAGAAATCGAAAATGAATTGGTATACATCTCGTCCTGTCCATCCTTATAAACCGCCGGAAGCTGGTAATAATCAAAATTGCCCTCTCTCACATCCTGTTCAACAGCGTCCCGCAGAACAGCGCTTTCCTGTCTGGAAAACGTATATACATCCGATTCACCATCTTCCTTATAGACGGTTAAATATCCGGAATAATAATCATTCTCTTTATATCCGTTTCCAAGAACCTGTTTCATCATGTTATCCGGATCTGTCTCCAGGGCAGTCAGTTTAAATGCAACTGAATTTTTGTCTTTTAATGCCTTCTCCGTAACGGAAACCGGATATCTCCGCTCAAACACAGAGCCATCCTTCATGTAATACCGGAACGATGTATAATAATAATTTTTTCCCTTTTTATAGACAGATAAATATTCATCTTTGCTGTCAATACACTGTTTCTGTAATTCCAGTACTTCCGGGATCTGCTCTTTTGAAACACAGACCGGATAATCCATATTCACAAATGCAGCTTCAATCTCAGATGCATCCGGGATCTTGCGCTCAATGCCAAAGACATCCACGCGGAAACAGGTCAGTAATATCAGCACAACCGCCACAAAACCAGCCCACTCTGCAATTCTTTTTTTGCACAGTACACGGAAATTCTTCTGCAAAACCATTTCTGCCGCAAAAAAACAGATGCTTCCAAAAATGACCATAAAAATCATAAGGCTGATAAATTCATTCACTTTGATATATTCAAGTACCAGAGCAGATACGGCAAGTGCGATCAGTCCGCCGCCACAGATACCGGATATCCAGCGGAATACCGGTCTTAAAGCTGCAATACTGACTACGTCTCCGGTTGTTTCGATTTTACGATTTTTATATAAAAAGTACGCAAAAACCGTGATCACAACTGCTGCCACAGCATAAACTGCAACTGTTTTTCCGCCACTGATCGTAACTCCAACTGCCTGCACATAGTCCTTATCGTATTTTACTCCCATAACCAGATTACGGATCAGATAATCAAGCGGTGACAATCTACTGGTCTGACTCGAAGTCCATGTATCTGATACACCGTAACAGATCAGACTTGATATATTCTGCACCATCTTCATACAGCCGATCCATAGATAATTGACTGCCAGATAATAAAACGGCATGGCAAAAATATTTCCCGTCAGCATAGCCACAAATACCGCAAGCGCATATGCGAAAAAAGATACGCCTGCCATGTATAAAAACCAGTAAAACAGATACTGGATACAGGTAATCTGGTTTGCCAGGCAGACCAGTACACCGGCAATAAATGCAATCAGTTCCGGGACAAACAGAAAAACAAAACCGGAAACATAATTGGTGATATAAAGTTCCCGCCTGTCTAACGGCAGGGAGTGTATCATATTGGCATTTCTGGGATTATATAAATAAGAAAACACTGCAAGTGCTGCCGCTGCCGCTGCAATAAAAACCGGTATTACCGATCCCGCACCTGCTAACGCCGACCCAATCACATAATATTGTTTCTGTGTAAGGGGCACGTTTCCGATATAATTACTCTCATTATTTGCATAAAGCCAGATACTGAGCGGCACTACCACGATCAGATAGCACAGGTATACGATCCAGATCGGCCAGTAATGTGTAAGATTCTTTTTAAATATCGTTGTATTAAAAGAGGATGTCTTTGACTTCATAATCAGCACCTCCCATTTCATAGATAAAGATTTCTTCCAATGTCAGTGGAAGGACATCCACGATTGCCGGATTTGCTGACGCTAAAGCTTTTTTGGCATCTTCCGGATCTCCTTTTACGATCAGCGTGTATACACGTCCCGTATTGGACATATGAAGGACTTCAAATTCTTCCGGCAGCTTCGGCACACCATTCTGGCATGCAACCTGGATTTTTGATACGCTGCCCTGCAGATCGCTTAAAGACCGCTCGATCATGATCGTTCCCTGATGCATAATGCCGACATGATCACAGACATCCTCCAGCTCTCTTAAATTGTGGGATGATACCAGTACTGTCATCTGATTTTCTGCAACTTCCGACATGATGATGCTCCAGATCTGTCTGCGCATAACCGGATCAAGTCCGTCCACAGGTTCATCTAAGATCATAAGCTCCGGTTTTGCACAGATCGCAAGCCAGAAAGCAACCTGTTTCTGCATTCCTTTCGATAGTCGTCTGATACTTCTTTTTACGTCGATATTTGGGAAAAACTCCTGCATACGGTAAAAAAGTTTTTCATCAAATGCAGGATAAATTCCCTGATAAAAACGCTTCATTTCCATCGTATCTGCCTGCATAAAATAAAATATTTCATCCGGGATATAAGAAAATTTCGCTTTTACTTTTTTATTCTCATACACCGGTTTCCCCGCAATGAGGACTTCTCCTGCATCCGGTTTATACACCCCTGTAATATGGCGGATCAGTGTCGATTTTCCTGCTCCGTTCGGTCCGACCAGTCCATAGATCGCACCTTTTTCCACATGCATGTCCACGCCTTTCAATGCATGAAATCCCTCAAAAGACTTTTCCAGATGATTTACCTGTATCATTGATCCACCTTCCCTTCTGCCAGATTATCCATACGTTCGACCAATTCCTTTTCCTTTACAGACAAAAAGAATAATTCTTCCACGATCTCATCAAATTCTGTCAGTAACTCTTTCGCCCTCGCATCATAAACTTCTTTTCGTTCTGCAACAAAAGTTCCTTTTCCAGTGACCGTATAAATATAGCCTTCACTTTCCAAATCCCGGTATGCTTTCTGGATCGTGTTCGGGTTGATTGCAAGCTTCGCCGCAAGTTCCCGGACAGATGGCAGTTTTTCATCCGCAGAAAGAGAATTTGATATTACAAGTTTTCTGAGTCCATCCTTGATCTGTTCGTAGATCGGTTTGGAATCACGATAATTTAACTGTATCAATCAGATACCCCCTGTCTGTACTAACCGTACTATTTTCTATCATACGGTCACTATAACACGGGGTATCTGCTGATACAATAAAGATAATCCTATGATATTATGAAGATTTTATGAAGCCTGCTCAAAGTTCCTGTAAAAATGTACGCCCGATTCTTTAACCCAAGTAAGCGCGCAGTAACTCAAATGTATTTTTCACGCCGTCCTTATGGCTTCTCTCGTATCCGTGGGAGGCATACACTCCTGCGCCAATCAGACCGTGGCGCACATCATAACCTGCCGTCAGTGCCACATCCGCATCTGAACCGTAGTATGGATAAACGTCCACGGCAAAATCAAGATCGTTGTCTTTTGCAGCTTTGATCAGACCTGTGACTACATCATAATTGTAAGGTCCCCTGCTGTCTTTTGCGCAGATGGAAACCTGTGTTTCTTTGCAGGAAAGTCCGTCTCCCACGCATCCCATATCCACGGAGATCACCTCTGTCACTCCCTCCGGGATAGATGCCGCACCGCCGTGTCCGACTTCCTCGTAAACTGTGATATGCTGGTATACCATACGCTCCGTTGTGATATTTTCTTCTTTTAAATATTTTGCATATCCAAGTAAAATGCCGACACTTAATTTATCATCTAAGAAACGGCTCTTGATATAACCGGTCTTTGTCACTGTGGTGCGCGGATCAAAACATACAAAATCCCCTGCCATAATGCCAAGTTTTTCTGTTTCTTCCCTGGAATCTGCTTTTTCATCAAGCACGATCTCCATCTCATCCCAGCTTCGCTTGGTATCACTGTAATCCCCGTTCACATGGACGGAAGCGTTTGAAAGCTGGCAGGTTCCCTCAAATGTACCGGAAAATCTGGTTGCCACACGGCAGTTTTCCGCCTCTGCATTATTGGCATTCATACCACCGATCGGAGATACCTTTAATCTTCCGTTTGACTTGATCTCCGTTACGATCGCACCTAAGGTGTCAATATGTGCCTCTAACATCACGGCATCCTCTTTATTTTTGCCGCCCAATGCGACAAGGACGCCGCCCTTTACGGTAAGTTTTGGCTCATATCCCAATGCACGGTATTCGCCTAAGACATACTCTGCCACCTCTTTGGTGTAGCCGGACGGACTGTCGATCGCAAGGATCTTTTTTGTCTCTTCCACGATATAATCAATATAATTTTTCTTTTCCATTTTTCTTTTCCTCTTTTTTATTTTATATTCCAATGACTGTTTGCGTTCATTGTATTTATGCGTTTCTCAGATAAATAAACGCGCCAAGATTTCCGCGTTTTCCATGGCTTGCACGGTGGGAAAACAGAAGATCCGGGTTACAGCAGGTGCAGATGTTCGTGACTGCGATCTTTTCTTTTAAAACTCCTGCTTCTGTCAGGACGATCTCGTTCGCCCTCCAGAGATCAAGCTGGTACTTGCCATTTTTCTTATCGAGCAAGATCTCATCTGCATGCCCCGGGAACGCCTCTTTAAAAGCATCTGCGACATCCTCACTGACCTCATAGCAGTCCTGGCAGATGGACGGACCGATGGCACAGACTAAATCTTTCGCCTCCGTGCCAAATTCACGTTTCATCGCTGTGATCGTGGCCGCTCCCATTTTTCCGACCGTTCCCTTCCAGCCGGAATGGCTCATGCCAATCGCACGGTGCACCGGATCCACAAAGTATAACGGCACGCAGTCTGCATAAAACGTCGAGAGTACAAGTCCCGGTTCGTTTGTGATCAGTCCGTCAATATCCGTATAATCCCTCTCTTTTACAATCCCTTTTCCGGCATCCTCCGCCGTCACCCTGCGCACATTTGTCGTGTGTGTCTGATCGGTAAACACAAACTTTGAAACATCTGTTTTCATTGCGCCGGCGAGCCGCCTAAAATTTTCTCTTACGGCTGCATCCTCATCCCCGCGCGTAAAACTTAAATTCAGGGATTCATAAATCCCTTTACTCACACCACCAATCCGTGTGGTAAAACAATGTTCTACGATGCCCGTCTGCTCAAGCAGTGGATATTTAAGGAGCGGTAATGTGCTGCCCGCTCCATTTTCACACCATACTTCTTCTAACACAATGTCATTATTTTTCTTTTTTAGATTCACAATGTTGCCCTTCCTGTTTTTTTCTAAAGATACCCCTGATACTCAAACGCATTCTTTATGAGTTCCACCCCGTCACCGGACACCGCCGCAACATCAAAACGGCACGGCGTATCCATCCCGCATCCATGGGTCAGCAGATAATACGATGCAACTTTGCTGATCGTACGCTGCTTTCTTGGTGTCACTGCCTCCGCCGGATGTCCGCAGCTTTTGTCTCTGCGGTATTTTACCTCTATAAACACAAGGTATCCGTGATCTTTTGCAATGATGTCGATCTCGCCCATACGGCAGCGGAAATTATATTGCAGGATCTCATATCCTTGTGTTTTTAAATATTCACCTGCCATCTTTTCATATGCAGTCCCCACTGCACGCCTGTTTACTTTCTCCGTACTTTCTCCCCCGTTTTTATACTATTTTATTTTACATTTCCAGTGCATCAAAAACAAGATCTGATCAAAGTAACCCTGCCCTGCTTAATTTAGCTTTCATTTTATCCATATCATCCACAAACACCAGAATCTCTGCCACAACATCATAGAGCTCCGGCGGTATCGTATCCCCGATCTGCAGTTTTGAGAGTGTTTCGGCTAACTTATTATCCTGATAAAACGGTACATCATTTTCTTTTGCCTTTTCAATGATACGCTCTGCGACCTCGCCTTTTCCCGCTGCTAAAATCTTTGGTGCCGCATCCCCCGGCTCATATGCCACCGCTACTGCAGTTTTTTGTTTTTTCTCCTGTTCTTTGTTTTTTCCATCAAACCACATATCTGCCTCCTGCGCTGTCTATGCACGCACATCAAACGAATATCTGTGAAGCGTTCCTGCCTGTGGCATGTCCCGCTGCAGGAAATCTTCCACAAATTCAACCTTTTTTTCTTCTTTTGACATCGTAATGCTGCATCGGTACCCCTTCTGTGCCAGCCGTTTTTCCAACACCGGAAGATGTTTTTCGATCAGGTCATAGGACGCGTCATCCGCAATGTAAAAATTCGTCTTTACATTTTTATCTTTCATGCGTATGGAAACATCCGTGGAACCTAAGTTTTCAAGATCCAAATGTAAAAATGCAGTCAGTTCCGCTTCCGGATCATTCAGATTCTTTTTGTTTGTGTATACATACAGATCTCCCGATGCATTCTGCCCTGACAATTTGAGCGGAAGCTGTACATATGTGTAGACCTGGTTAATCTGATTCATAAATTCTACATTACTGCGGATATCTGCTGCCGTCTGTACAAAGGAATTCTGTGTGACTCCGGCAGCTTTCATCACATTTTCCATCTGTTTCATCTGGTGATCCAGCCGCTCATAAAGGTCGCTTACTTTTGATGCTTCTCTCAGCTGTTCCGGTTCAAGCAGCCACTGTTTTTCGGCACGGTTCTTTAAGATTGCAGCAAATTCCTTACTTCCAAACAGCTTTGTCATTCCGGCAAATCCATACTCCTGATTCTGTTTTAACGCATCACGAAGCGTATTCAGGAAATCTTCCGCCGTCATGGACTGCTTTAATGTCACTTCCAGTTCTGCCTGTGCAAGTTCAAATGCCTTCTTACCTGCATCGTCCCCCGACATTGTGTCCACAAATACATCTTCCTCTTCCTGCACTTCAAAAAGATCTGTATTTCCGGTGAGCGTCGGTATATTCTGCAATAAACGTTTTAAATGATCCA
>OHRM01001043.1_pt1 | contig 12113 bp, 15 predicted proteins | sample 1578361 | NCBI WGS metagenome assembly OHRM01 (sample SAMEA3879590, study PRJEB24766) | human gut metagenome | biome: human-associated habitat; feature: feces | place: USA | collected 1985/1987 | reverse complement strand
ACGAGGTTGTTGGTGAATTTCTCTATTCTTGCGCAATGGTTTATAGGAATGGGCCGTCCATTTTTTAACCAGTCATAGACGTTCGCAGGAGTAATTCCTAAAAATTTGGCAAGGGCATACGGCGTCTTAGCTCCTTCAATTGAAAAATATTCATGTAGTTTCATATCGTCGGACAGTAGATCTATCAGCATATGTAATATTATACCATATCATATATCAGCTCAGTGAATCTCATATAAAAAACTTATCTCTGCTAATAAAGGAAGAAAGGAAAATATGGTGGAGAGAACATGGAAACGGTCACTGAAATAAGGCGCCAAAACCTTAATTTTTTAATAGAGCAATACAAAACAATAGCTAACCTTAATTTAGCTCTAGGCCGACCACGTCACGACTCTACCTTGAGTCAAATTCGGAATCAGGTAAAAATCAATAAGAGGCAGGGGCTTCGTTCTATGGGTATTGCTATGGCACGAAGTATTGAAGAAAAATTACATCTCCCCGTTGGCTGGATGGACAAGATTCACGAGGACAAACTCCCAATTCCGGCCAGACAGGAAGAGGATACGACCGACCCAATTCCGCTCTCAGAAATACAAAAAATAACATCAATTCCGGTATTTATTCAGCCTGAAAAAGATCTCTCCGGCAACTGTAATCCTAAACTTAAAGGGGAAATTCAATTGCCTAATATGATGATTGATCAATTTTCAGAAGGCGGAGAGCATAATCTTCAGGGCTATATTCCAACTGAAGCTGCAATGTTCAAAACTCTTCCGCTAGGCTCAATTGTTCTGGTTGACACGAACGTAAAAAAATATATTGGTGATGGTCTTTATTTCTTACGCATCAACGGTTTCTATAAATTTCGAAAAATTACCCAATTGATCAATGGAAACTATGAGATAGAAAGTGATGTAAAAAAAGAAATTGCAGAGGAGCTCAACTCAATCAATTTTATTGGAAAAGTTACCAATATCTGGTTAAATGTGAAGGTCTAGCCCTATAAGCATTGCCTTTCAATCACCTTTGAACCACCCTATTTATTCACCAAAATGTGCTAGGCGGGCCTTTTTGCAATCCTTAATTTGTTGATTTACTTTGGTTATATAAGGGTTAGCCTGTTGCGAAGAAGCTTTCTTGTTAACCTTGAGGTTAAGGAACTTATTAGCAATGGCCGTAAGTTGTAAAAGCTGACAATCCTCTCTTCTTAATTGAAAATTGTCAACAACGTTTGCCAGTTCTTCGAAAGATAGTTGTTTTGGGTCTGAGGGAAGTGCAGCTATGCAGTTAAAGGAAAAGCATAAAGAGGCAAGTAGCGAAATTTTCAAAATAGTGTTCATGAGAAGCTCCTTTAAAGATACAAAATAATTATATCAGCATTTGCAATATTAGCACATCTCATATAAACTAATCTCAATATTGATTTATTACAGTTTTTGTCCTTACAGCAAAAGGTTCTTATGTAGGGTCAAAAAGGTTCAACTTATATGAGACTCTATCAACTGACATTAGAAGACTTTACAAGGGAATTTTCATCGCTGCCAGATAAGTACAAGATTCTCTTATTTAAGTTACAAACCTCTTACTGTTTTAAAGAAGAACCATTAAACGAATTTGAGATAGCAGGCATTGCAAATGCTGAAATTCCATTGGACGAAAACTTACTACGTTTTTTAAATAACTACTTCGTTCAAACCAAAGAAGGGTTATGGAAGTCTCCTTCAGTGGACAGCCAGTCAGAACAATTAGAGAACTTAATCGAAAAAGAAGTTCAAAAACGAGTCGCCCGTGCTCTGGCCGGAATGAAAGGTGGCTTATCGAAAGCCCGGAACCGGAAAAATCAAAATATTTCGGTTTCGGAAGAAGAATTTCTTACCGACGAAGTGCCGGAAGAGCAGCAAGCCATCTGTGAAGAACCGGAAGATTTCAAGCAAACTTCTAGCAAAACTGTAGCAAACCGCTACCAAACTCCTAGCAAAACTGTAGCAAACGGCTGGCAAAAACCTAGCAAAGTTGTAGCAAATGCCAAGCAAACTTCTGACAAAGTTCTAGCAAACTCCAAGCAAAGCTCTAGCAAACCTCTAGCAAACAGCTACCAAGCTCCTAGCAAAACTGTAGCAAACGGCTGGCAAAATGCTAGCAAAGTTGTAGCAAACGCCAAGCAAACTGCTGGCAAAACCCTAGCAAACGAAAATTTTGCTACAAACGAAGCATCTCAACCTGTTGATTTTGTTGAAAATTCAGAAAGTTTCCAGAATACGCCGGATATTGAACCTGAAGACGATCCGTCCCTCGCGTGTGCGCACGTATGCGCGTCCGATAATCCGATTAATCCGATATCTGATAGTTTTTTAATTAATAAAAAAAATAAATCGGAATCGGTATCGGAATCGGTTAAAGAAAAAACTGAAAATTTTAAAAATCAAAAATCGCGCGAAAAATTCTCAGCCGGAAAAATTTGGACGCTTCAGGAAGCCCAAACGCTTCTGGCTGATTCCGGGCTGGACCCAAAGTTTCTCGAAGCATGGGTTTCGCGCTCAGACAGAAATCAAACCCGTTTCAATGCGCTTCTTTCCGACGTTCTTCCTCGGTTCGACCAAGAGGCTTTTGACCTGCTGATCGCCAGATGCAAAGAGCAAAAGCGCTCCGAAGGAGCCAATTTTGCAGGATCAATTGCATATGTGATCTCCTCGCTGGAACGAGAAAAGGTGACGGTTAAACGGAGAAAGAAAAAATCCGAGCGGGATTACACGGAAGGACTGATTCAAAACCCCGACGGGTCTTGGAGACCCGACCCGAATTACGTTCCGAAGAAAAAGAAGTATTCGGACAGAGACTGGACGGAAGGGTTAATCAAGAATCCCGACGGCTCCTACAGCCTTGATCCGAATTACGAACGCTAACCCCAACGATTACTAACCCAAGGAACGCCATGTCATCTGATACCGATAACGTCCAAAAGACTTTCAAAACCTGTCCGGTTCACGGTACGTCCTACGTGTACTCCATAACGGATGCCTCAGGGACGCGCTACACAAACGGCTGTCCGCTCTGCGAAGCAGAAAAACGCTGTCAGGCCGCGTTCGGCCAAGCGCTGATACCTGCCAGATTCACAGATCAAACCTTTGAAACCTATGAAGTGACGAACGACGGGCAAAAGGCCGCGGTAAGCCTTTGCCGAGACTTTGTGAGGCGGTTCGGGGATTACCGTAAAACGGGGCACGGACTGCTTTTGACCGGGCGCCCCGGAACCGGAAAAACGCATTTGGCTTGTTCCTTGCTGAAAGAGATTATTGCCGGAAAGAAAGCAGCGCTTTACACGTCTCTGGATCAAGTCTTTACGGCTGTGAAGGCAACATGGAACTCGACGGATGATTCTCAGAAAAAGTACCTTAAGAAGCTGGCCGGGTTGGATTGTTTGGTCATCGACGAAATCGGTACGAATCGTGAGATTTCACCGAGAGAAAAAGACTTGTTTTTCACGATCATCAATGACCGTTACGAACAATTAAAGCCGACGATCCTCATTTCCAACCTTTCCCTGCGTGGGGAAGATTCCTTAGAAGAATTCTTGGACGAACGCACAGTAGATCGGATCTTTGAGACAAACACTTTTGTCGTTTTCAACTGGGAAAGTTACAGAGGGACAAAATGAAATCAGGACAGCAGAAAAAGTCTTTGGATAGGTTCATTTATGAATCAATGGGAGAGAAACAGTATTTGATTTCTTGTCTGGACGACAATCTCTTTAAAAAAGCGCTCAAAGGATTCCGAAAAGAATGGCCGGAAATAGATTCAAGAACAAACGGATTCCGAATGTGCCTCGAAGCGCTTCAAGCTTCGGAATTATTCACTGAGATTTCTTTTATCGACCTGCACGGAACGAAATTTCCTTTATTCCGCAAAAAACAGTAACCGAGACAGTCATGCCGAACAACCACAGACAAAAAACAGCCGGAAGCCCCGAACCGGGACTTCCTGCGTTAAACCTCAACGCAGCTGACGGTTATGAAAACCAACTGTCAGCGACCGCCGAGATAATCAACACAAGCAGCGCCAAAGGCACCGCAACTTTAACTTTGAAGGTAAACCCTTCTCTGTTTACTTGTGTTAATATCTCTACGGAGATTAGCGAGTTCTTCGACTGCATCGCTAGTGCTCCCTTGATTGACTTCGGCTCGACTGTTCTCAGCAGTTGGGCCGTTGCCGTTTTACGGGGTCGAAATGAACACCCGTACCGCCTTTCATCCCTTGCAGGGAATCCCCGGCGAGAATCCTATACCGCCGACAACGACCTTTTCTTTTACAAACAATCAAGGAAATCAGCCGGGGCCCGGCTTTTGCGCCCGGATAGCCCGCTTATTCCGCGTAGGGCATTTTACAGGAAACCGACTGAATCTCTCTCGGCATTCTTAGCAGAAAAAATGCCGGAACAAAACCACCGTCCCGGCATCCAGCACTATTCCTTAATTAAGAATAATAGCGCTGCTGCTCCAATTACGGCCAAGGAAACAGAGCCTTCAAAGTTGACAACAAAGTCAGCTCTGACGGATAATTCCCTCAACACGATAAGGGGCAGAAATAGTCGTACTTGTTTACGTTTCACGACTAATCTCCTTGTTCAAGGGCTCGGCGCTTGTCCAAGGCGCATCGAGCCCTGTGTTTTTCTTCCCTTAAGAAAATTAGAAGATTTCATCTCAAAGGGGGCTTCTGCCTCCCTCTCGGAAAGCATTCTCTATAGAAAAACCAAGGCGCTTAATCCTACACGTTTTTCCTTTTCAAAGGAGGAGGAATCATGCGCCTAATTCAATCTCTAAATAAATCATGGAAAAAGATCGACTGGCATAAGGTTCTTTCGGGGCAGATTGAATCGCTGCCGGAACAATTTAAGGTCGTTCGTTTAGCTTACCGCCCCGAAGGAGCCGACAAAACCTATGAGACACGCGGGTATTGGACTGAGACATTTAGCAGTGATGTAACTTTTACCGTTGAGTATGAGGGCGGTTTGGTTCACCCGGTGACAACGGAAGTTGTGGCTTGGCGACCTCTAAATATAAAACCCTAGGAGAAAAACATGACAGCACCCTTTAATCCGGAAGAACTTTGCGATCAGACTTTGATCGGTTCAATTCGAATGCTGATGAAAGATGATTCAGTCTTTCCTGAAATCTTTTCAGCGGCCTTTGAGAATCGAAATGCCAATAATTTGGTATTCAGTATCCCTTCAGATTTAAGCATCACGGGCAAACAGATAGATGTGATTGCAGATAGAGCGCACCTTCTTAAAGAGTCACAGTACCGGCCTCACGAATGGAATGCATGGCCTGATGTCATACCGCCCAGACTGGATACTGAACCGGCCATTAACGGTGAAACCAGAGAGTGCGATTATTGGTTGGTCAAACTGAAAAACGGGTCATTCCGTACGGGAAAAATTACCAAAGATAAATACTGGGTTCGGTTTGAAAATCAAATTGCTGCGTACAGAGAGTTTTCACCGCGCCCGGCAGAAGCGGTATTAGAGAATCAAACCGAGCTCGATCCCGGCGGATGGAATGCATACCCGAAATTTAAACCCGACTCGGAAGAGGTTTATGAAGTCATGCTAAAAGGCGGCTTGCAAAGAAGCGCCGGGTGGAAAAAAGGAAATTGGACATTTTATTCTGAAGAAATCACGGCTTTTAAAAAGATCAAGGATTAACAAAAGGGGGTACCATGAAAACACTAGCTATCATCAATGAGAAGGGCGGCGTAGGCAAATCATTTATTGCCACTCAATTTGCGCTTTTCTGCCGTTTCAAACTCGGCAACCGGGTTCTTGTTGTGGATTTGGATCAGCAAAGAAATACAAGCGATATTTTGATTAACTCGGGTTTGTGCGTTCCGACCGAAACAACCGCCGGTTTAATCATGAAAAACGGCGGATTGGTGAAGGCTGAAGAGCCCTTCATGGTAATTCCCGGAGACGACAATCTTCTGGAATTGGAAAGCATGAGGGATGCAGCCGGAATCACACAAAATCTTTATTCGGCATTGGACGCCGTGAGCAACAAGTTTGATCTGTGCATTATTGATTGCTCTCCGAGCGCGGACGTCCGCCAGTTGATTGCATTAAGCCTCAGCACGCATTACCTGATTCCTTTCCAAGTCAAAGCCGAATCCATCAGCGGTGTCGAAAAAACCTTAGCGCGAGCAAAGGTAATTCAAGAAAACGTGAACAATTCCTTGGAATTTTTAGGACTGCTGATGAGCATGGTGAAGATGCAGGGCATCCAAAAGAAAAACTTTGAATGGGTCATTGAGCAAACCCAAAATCTGCTTCTGAAGAAATACGAACCCAAAACCGGAAAGTTTGAAGGTGTGTGCTGCATCTACGAAAGAAGCGAATACACAGCAGCACAGCAGTATTACCGTCCAGTATTTTTCAGTGAAAACGGTAAACCAAGACGCGAGGCGCTCGAACTGGCAAGAGTTTGGGTTTCAATATTTAAGCAGCTCGGATTAACGCCCCGGAAACCTATTCAAATTAGAAAATGCGAAGACAGTGACAAATTAACAGCAGTTGAGACTCAGCCTGTTGCCGAACCTTAATAAAGGAAAAGAAAATGGGATTAAATCTGAACTTAGGCAATATCAATAAAGCAGCCAAAGATTTTACGCACAGACGCTCAGAGGCATCTGATGAGACAATGCGGGATGTCGGGGTCGAAGTCATTAAAGCCGATCCCCGGCAGCCGCGTAAAGAGTTTGACGAGGAGGCTTTAAAGGAACTGGCAGAAAGCATTAAGGCGCACGGCCTTATCCAGCCGATTGTTTTGCGCCCGTCACCGGACAAAGAAGACGAGTATTACATCATTGCCGGAGAGAGACGCTTCCGCGCTGTAAAGCTGAACGGTGATAAAACAATTCGAGCAATTGTCAAAAAGACGCTTAAACCGGAAGAAATCGGTTATGTCCAAATGGCCGAGAACATTAAAAGAGCCAATCTGACTGTGGTCGAAATCGCAGAGTTTATATGCCGACAGTTGGAGGCCGGTGATAAACAAGCTGAAGTAGTCGAAAAATTGGGTTTGAATAAGGCTATCGTTTCTCAATATGCCGTATGGCCGGAATTGCCGGAATGCATTAAAGAAGCGTTAACCTCAAAAAAAATCGGTAGTATTCAGTCTGCTTATGCCCTTTTTAAAACTTGGCAGGAATATCCCGAGGAGACAGCGAAATTTGTAGCCGAAAACGAAAAAATCAGTCAAGCTGAAGCCCGAAAGTTTGAACCAAAAAGTTTGTACGTACAAACATTTCAAGACCAAGAAGATATATCTCAGCCTTCAGACCAAGTGTCGGATGAACCTGTTTTAGATACTTCAGTCTCCCCAGCAACGAAAGATATAGTTGCCTCTGAAGAGTCAGAGAATAAGCCGGAAGAATGCGGTTCAATCGACAACTATGAGGAAAAGACCACATCCGACGAAGAAGAACATTCTGAGAAATCTGAAGAGCTTGAAACCGCTGCGGATGACTTTTTGCAGGTGCAATCTGAAGAATCTACTTATAAAAAACCCGTGATCCTATGCTTGATAGAAGGCAGAGAATGCGAACTGCTTTATAAGAAAAAAACGTTGGATGGGTTCGTCGTTGTGAAATATGAGGACGGTACGGAAGAAGAAGTTCCCGCTGAAGACGTGACGTTAAATCGGATCATAGAAGCTTGATAAGAAGGGGCCCAGTGCCCCTTAGTCTCGGTATGAATAAAGATAAAACATCAATGAGTGTATGGCTGACGCAGGAAGAAAAAGACATCTGGAAGCAGCTTGCCCGGCTAAACAATATGAATCTTTCTGCCTATACCCACTTCGTCATAAAAGAAGTCATAAAGGAATCTCTTAACTTGCCGGAGTTAAAAGTATCGCTTGATGTTGACAGAGAAAGCAGCGAAGAAGATAAGTTCCCAATCAAGCTCCGAATGACAAAAAGCGAGCTGGAAGCTATCAGGAAATTAGCGGCAGTCCGAGGACAAACCCGTCAGGCATTAATCGTATCTGCTGTCAGAGAATTGCTTTTGAATAAATCCCAAATTGATCCGAAAGAGTATCGGTTGATATCGGACTCCACTCTTTCACTGAATCGGATCGGCGTGAACTTGAACCAGATCGCCAGAGTTTTGAATGAACAGAATAAATCGGGACAATTAAATCCGTCAGACATTGCTGGGATACCGGCGGTCTTGAAACAGCTGAATCAAAAAATAGATCTGCATATCAAAGAGATTGATGAATTTCTTTCGCAGCACAAAGATAGATTAAAAATAAGATCAGCGGTAAAGAAAACGGAGAAGGAAAATGAATGAGTCAGTCAAGAAGTGGCTTGAAGAAAAGCGGGCCGAACTTGCCGGGCGCCGAGATGTCGCTATTTTCATAGAAGCCAAGGACGTTTTGGACGCTATAGAGCAGCTGAGCAAACCTCGTTTATTTTCCGACTCTCGTTTGGTAGAGAGTCTGCGCTGGCAGTATTCAGAATGCGAAACCCGAAAGCAATTTTTGAGGAAAGTGCTCACCGAACAATTCAAATTTGTCGGGCCGAATGCGAATTGCCCGGAGCCGCAAAATACGGACTCTCAAGTTGAAAGAAGAAGAGCCCGAGAAACAAGATAAAATTAGCCCCAAAACCCGAGATATTACTAACTAGTTTCAATTTTTTTAAGGAGAAACGAAATGAACAAAACTGAATTGGTTGCAGCCGTTGCCGAAGAAACCGGAAAATCCAAGGCCGACGTCAAAGAAATTTTAGAGGCTCTTATAGCCCAAGTGGTCAAAACGGTAAAGGCCGGAGATGAAATCGCGTTGATCGGTTTCGGTACTTTTAAATCTGCCGAACGTGCTGCTAGAACCGGACGCAATCCGGCCACCGGCAAAGAAATCAAAATTCTGGCTTCTATACAGCCGAAATTTGTAGCCGGGAAAATGTTCAAGGACGCACTTAACGGGAAATAATTCATAGAAAGTACCATAGTCAAAGGGCCTCTTCGGAGGCCTTTTGACTTCTAGGGTGTTTTCAAAAAGTTGGTTTAGACCAACTGTTTAGCTCTTACAGTTGCCCACAAGCCCTTGCACGCAACTAGAGGAATTTAGTTGTGAAAAGCAGAATCAAAAAATTTTTGTTCCAGATTACATCCTTTTAGGAAGGCCTCAGTCATTTTATTTTTCTCCTTGTCCTTAAGTTTTACTGCATGCTCGTTCAAAAAACCTCTAATTTGATCTACGGTTTTCAGATACTGTGGGTCCCCTAGACCTTCCAACCATGAGTGATAGGGATTCTCAATTAAAATTGCTTTCGCTTGAATCGCTTTTCCAATTTCTCCGTAAACCCAAAAACAGGGGTAAACAGATGCTAATCCAATACTAAAAGAACTATTACGTACTAGATTTGATTCGAATTGAATGTACTCAGAGTTCTCCATACAAGGTTTAATGATAGTGGGAAATTTTTTCTTACCAATGTGCTCGTATAGTTCTTTCGTATACTCGACCAACGCAGTCGCCTCTTTAGAGCTTTTCCTCAGAAAATCAGATTCTTCTCTATTTGATGTTTTTAATGCAAGGTCTGAAAGAACATCTGCGTAATTCTTCAAGTACAAAGCATTCTGTTCCAAATACTTTAGGAAAACTTTCAATGGAAGGTTTCCAGAAATAGCTGATGGAATAAAACCTTTATTTATTATTGAACGAACAGTTTCTAAAGCACGCTTTTCAGCTTCTTCAGTCCACAACTCTTCGGAGCGCACAATATTCGGAATTAACATCGTTAGAGGCAAAAGTAAAAACAAATTTCTCCTTAACATTTTTAGACCTTGGTAGATATGAATCGAAAATTGTATTCCTTGTGTACAGGCAGAGACCTCACACATCGCACATAAAAATTGTTTTGAAGTAAGTGTTTGCACGGTCTCCCTACTAGACAAGTTAGTTTTGGCCTCTCTGTTCAAAAAGTTTGTACGTACAAACTTTTTGGCCCTTGCAGTTGCCCACAACAACCCCGGTCGCTACAGCCAGTGCCGGAGCCAAGCGCTCCCTTAGGCGTTAGTTATGGACAACTGCAAGCAGAGAGGAAGTTTCCCACAAGCCGCTGTAAGCGGCTATGGAAAACTTGAGATTTAATCTGAAACCCGGATCGACTCGGGACAAAATGACCGGTTCAATCTTCTCAAAAAGTTTATTCAAATAAACTTTTCGGCCCTTGCAGTTGCCCACAGCAAACCCCGGTCGCTACAGCCAGTGTTGGGCCAAGCGCTCCCTTAGGCGTTAGTTATGGACAACTGCAAGCAGAGAGAAAGTTTCCCACAAGCCGTGTAAACCGGCTGTGGAAAACTTAAGACCAACTTAGAAAATCAGAGCCCGTTTGCAGCCTCACTTTGAAAAAGCGAGACTGCCGGGCTAGGGGTTGAGGGGAGCGCTTAACGGTAAATTCGTTGTTAATGCTCATGATGACGATGTCGCCGTTTTTAGGTTCCGGCGAGCGATCGACGACCAAGAGGTCGCCTTCGTCCATACCGGCTAAGTCCATTGAGTCGCCTGTTACGTAGACGAAGAATGTTGAGGCAGGATTAGCGACTAAGAATGCGTTAAGGTCCAGTGACCTGTCTATATAGCTTTCTGCCGGGGAAGGGAACCCGGCCTGAACGCCGCATTCGTAAACTGGAATGCTCAGGTGCGTCGGATTCATGGCCGGAACAAGAATCTGGTCTGTGTCGAGGGTACGAGCAGGTTCTGCGACACGTTCAAGTTCACAGCGAAGCCATTTTGCGCCGCCTAACTGCTTGAAAACAGGAACCAGTTCATCTGTAAGGCAAATGGAAACACGTTTTGTATTACCAAGACCTTTTCGGCCGGCACCTTCACGAGCGCCCCCGCGGTTTTCTTTTTTAGTTGTTTTATCCATGATGAAGTAAAAAGAGGAAAAATTTTGAAATAATCATACTATTTCAAAAATCTGTAGTCAATTATTCCCGTTGCTATGAATCAAGGATACCAACCGCTTTAAAAGCCTTAGAATAGTCCTAGACGAACTCCGACCGGTTTTAGTGTCTTCTAGGTCGGCAAAGGTTAGCCCTGCATCAGCAGGGCTTTTCCTTCTAATAATTTTACAATTTTAATTGGTCACCAAACTGGTCACTAAATTCTTCTTTAAGTTGCTATCTATTTGAATTTAAATTAGTTTAAATTCTCCCCCTCTCCGCCAGCCCTTTTTAATTATTCAAATAGTTAGACTCCTTTCTTGAAAAAAGCACCACCAAAAACACCACACTTGGTAGCTATTTTCCTTTTCATCTCTTTAACGGTGAAGTTTTCCTAGCAAAGCGGCGTCGGCTGTGTCTTTGTTTTTGGATTAATTCTTTTGTCTTTAACGCGCTGCAGACATCTTCTTCGCTGGATTCTGTACATTTATCGTCGCATCAATTTAAAAGCAAGTACTCAACAACAAACTCGGTAGCGGTACTGAACTGGCTGGACTAGAAGATTCAAAAATGAGAAAAAAGTCCCGGGAAGATTTTGAACGGCTTCCCGCCTTTTCGTTAGATTTATTCTTTGCATGAAAAATTAATCGAACAATTACGGCAAAAGTTTAGGCCGCACGAATGTCATCCCCACATAAGAGAGGGTATAGCTAATTAGTACGCCCCCGTTTGGACTTGTTTGGCTCTTGTTTAATAATTATCCAAACTCCATCGACGTCATGCCCGTCCACTGCCTAAAGAACCTAAATGTCGGATAAAGGTCACATCCGATTTCTACGGACAGACCTTTAACTGATTCTGCGGTTTTTCTTCAAATCCCGGTATTCCTAGCAATGTAAAGAATAACCGGTCACGTTTCGTCTCCCCGCTTCTTTGTGTAACGGTCCCGGCTTCACTTCTTAGACTCGTCAATTCAATGCAGTCGAACCAATCGATTAAACTTTGCATCGATTGTTTTTTCAGCCATTTAAGCAGGTCGGCGTTCTGATCTTTGTCCTTTTCCGTGAGCTTTTTATCGCTGAGGCTCAGCTCAAGCTTTTCTTTGAGTTCCTTTATCTTCGTGTGCAGGAAGCACTGATATCCAAGCCCAACAAATTGACAG
>OHRM01001038.1_pt1 | contig 12195 bp, 8 predicted proteins | sample 1578361 | NCBI WGS metagenome assembly OHRM01 (sample SAMEA3879590, study PRJEB24766) | human gut metagenome | biome: human-associated habitat; feature: feces | place: USA | collected 1985/1987 | reverse complement strand
AAGAGTTGCCGCAGCTGGCTGCGATCGAAAAGTTCATCAAGAAGCCGCTGCCTTTGTCTGACTTCCCGAGACTGGATTACTCCGATTGGAAGGTTTCTGCTCCGACAAAGCCTCAGAACAAAAACCGCAGACCCGGACCAAGAAGAAACGGACCGGCCGGCTTCAAACGCTCCGACGGTAAACCGTCTGTCCGTCGCAGAACCGCCCGTGGGCAATAGCTATGCATTGCACGGCTTTTCCCGTTTGCTAGAGCAATAACTTTTAGGCGGCCTCGGGAGTTTTTCCTCGGTCGCCTTCTTATAATCGGACAAGGATACTTGTTTTGTCTATGACCGAAGCCTGACACTTGCGCCGCTTCGGCCGATTTTTTAATGTGGTTGTTTATGCAAACTCCGAAATTAAACGAAGTGAAGCAACAAGCCGGTTTTTCTTTGGAAGACATCAATATTGAAGGTTTCGCGCCGATGCCTTCACCGGCTGAGATCAAAAAGATGGCGCCTCTTACCGAAGCTGCTGCCGAGAACGTCAACAAGAGCAGAAATCAAATCAAGCAGATTTTGACGGGAGAAGATAACCGTTTGATGGTCATTACCGGTCCCTGTTCCATTCACGACCCGAAGGCGGCCCTGGATTACGCTCAGCGTTTAGCCGAACTCTCAGAACACATCTCAGAGACAATCTTCCCGGTCATGCGCGTGTATTTCGAGAAGCCTAGAACGGTCGTCGGCTGGAAGGGGTACATCAACGACCCGGACATGAACAACTCTTTCAATATGGCAAAGGGTATGCTCAAGGCCCGTGAGCTCATGATCAAAATCAATGAGATGGGTCTGGCTGTTGCGACCGAAGCATTGGACCCGTTCGGTCCGCAGTACTTGGGCGAACTCGTCAGCTGGTATGCCATCGGTGCGCGCACAACCGAAAGTCAAACCCACAGAGAAATGGCGAGCGGTCTGTCCGCTCCGGTCGGTTTTAAGAACGGCACCGACGGCCTTCTGGACAGCTCGATTAACGCCGTCAAAGCCAGCCGCCAAAGCCACTACTTCTTAGGTATCTATGAAAACGGCCAAAGCTCCATCATCAAGACCAAAGGCAATCGCTACAGCCACCTAGTGCTCCGCGGAGGCGGCGGACGTCCGAACTTTGATACCGTGAGCGTGATGCTGGCCGAGAAAGCCCTCAAGGATGCCGGCGTCGACTCCCGCATCGTTGTCGACTGCTCGCACGCCAACAGCATGAAAAATCCCGACCTGCAGCCCTTCGTTTTGAACGACTGCATTACCCAGATTGTCAACGGCAACAAATCGATTTGCGGCGTCATGCTGGAGAGCAACATTAACGCTGGCAATCAAAAGATTCCTGCCGATCTGTCTCAGCTTAAATACGGTGTCTCCGTCACCGATGCCTGCATTGACTGGGAAACCACCGAACATGCGTTGCGCATGACCAATCGTCGCCTTTTGGATAAGAAATTAAATGGTGAGTAAACGCTTACTTTTGACTACTGCAGCGCTTGCTGCGTTGGCCTTAGCAGGATGTTCTTCCACGGGACCGCATTCTGCCTTTACTCCGCACGTCGATCGCGCCGGACTTGACCCGCTGCTGGATGCTCCTTTGCGTACAGAAACGGTATGCAAGGGTGCGGGACTTTTTACCGCCGGCACCAAACTCGGCGGATTCTCGTTTGAATGCCCCGACCTGGACGTCGTTGCAACGTTGAACGAACTGCGCGACGCCGGCTGGCGCGTTGAGAAGATGCACATCGGCCGCCAGACAATTGAAAACGACGAAAGCGGCACTCCGCTCTCGGCAACGATTCGCAAAGTTTATTAATTTTCCATTGCGGAGGCTTCAGTGAACTCCTCTATCAGCAGCAGAGTGTCTGCCTTACGTGTTTTTTTGAAAGATCACTGTCTCAACGGCTGGATCGTCCCGACGGCAGACCCTCATCTTTCCGAATACGTGGATGAACACTATGCCTTCCGCAAGTGGCTTTCGGGCTTCACGGGCTCTGCAGGATCTCTCTTAGTGACTCAGGACGCCGCAGCGCTTGTCACCGACTCCCGCTACTGGGTTCAGGCCGAGCAGCAGCTCGAGGGCTCCGGCATTGAACTCGTTAAACTCAACCAAGGCTACGCCGCGGAGTCTGCCGACTGGTTTGCCGCGCACTTGATGGCCAACGACTGTGTCGGCATCAACTCCGAATTGATTTCCGGCAAAGACGCCAAGAATTACGCCCGAGTTTTTGCCGAGAAACATCTTCATCTCTCGCTGGTTCGTCAGACGCCCGAAGAAACCATCTGGGAAGAAAGACCGGAACGCGCTGAAAAGCCGATCTTTGACCATACAGTTTCCCCGCGAAACCGAGAACAGAAACTTACCGCTCTGCGTGAGGTTCTCAAAAAAGAAGGTGCGGACTATCTGCTTACTTCGAAGCTCGACGATATCGCATGGATTTTTAACCTCCGCGGATCCGACGTTCCAAACAATCCCGTCTTCTACGCCTACGCCTTGATTCCGTCCAAGGGCACTGCAACGCTTTTCATTAACGAAGAGAAAGTCCCTGCCAATCTGAGAGAGTTATTGTTCCGGGACGGTGTTGCTTTAGCTCCTTACCATTGTGTCGGCAAGACGCTCGCCTCTCTTTCCTCAGGGACGGTGCTGGCTGACCCGGAAGAAATCAATGCGTCTTTGCTGTCTCACCTGCCGGAGCAGATCACTCAGCTGGAATTGCCTAATCCTATTGAACGCATGAAAGCACTCAAGACGCCCGAAGAGATCAATCTGATATCTGACGCCATGATCAAAGACGGGGTTGCCTTGGTGCGATTCTTTGCCTGGCTCGATCGCAATTTGGGCAAAGAAGAAATGACGGAGCAGTCCCTCGCCGACAAGCTCCTTTTCTTCAGAAAATCTCTTCCGGGATATATTTCTCTGAGCTTTGAAACCATCTCTGCATTCGGCTCCAACGCCGCACTCCCCCACTATCAACCCGATAAGTCCGGAGGCGCCCCGATTAAGGATAACGGCTTCCTTCTCATTGATTCCGGAGCTCAATTTCCCGAAGGTACGACCGACATCACCCGCACAAAATTGATCGGGAAAGCAACCGATCTGATGAAAGAAGATTACACCGCCGTATTACGGGCAAACATACGTCTTGCGATGGCCGTATTTCCCGACGGTATTTCTTCACAATTATTAGATCCCTTAGCGCGTGAACCGATCTGGCAACATTTTGCTAATTTTGGGCATGGAACGGGCCACGGCGTCGGATTTTTCCTTAATGTTCACGAAGGGCCGCAGAGGATTAGTTACCCGCGGATAAGCCCTCGTTCCGATGCGTTTATCTCGAAAGAGACAGCAATGTCCGAAGGCATGGTGACCAGTGATGAACCCGGTATTTATCGTCCCGGCCGCTGGGGTATCCGCATTGAAAATTTAGTGGCGACCGAATTCGCAGAAGAAAATGAATTCGGACGTTTCTTGAAATTCAAAACACTAACTCTTTGTCCGATAGACCTTTCTGCCGTCATTCCGGAAAGGCTGCAGCCCGACGAAAAGAAATGGCTGAACGAGTACCACACTCTTGTCCGTCAGAAGGTGCTCCCGCACATTCATGACGAGCGCACCATTGTGTGGCTCGTATGGAACACAAGAGAAATTTAAAACATGACCACAGAAAAAGTGAGTTTGAAACACTGGCTGGAAACGCGCTGGCGCGGAACACTTATGGCCGTCATTATCGGCGCTGCCTCACTATTCGTCTCTGAGCACTACGGCGGTCCTGCTGTTTTGTTCGCTTTGTTAATCGGTATGGCTTTCCACTTCCTCTCAGAGGACCGGAGAACGCTTGCCGGTATTCATTTTTGCTCCACAACCGTTCTCCGATGGGGCGTAGGCCTGTTAGGTGCCAAAATCACCGCGAGCCAGCTGGGACTCCTGTCTCCGGCCCTGCTTGCCATGATTATCGGCGGTGTGTTTGCCACACTGCTCTTCGGCGCTTTCATTACCCGTTTTTCTAAGTGGCCGCTTACCGAAGGCACACTGGCTGCCGCCTCTACCGCTATTTGCGGTGCGTCTGCCGCTATTGCCTTAGCTGCCACATTCAACCATAAGCAGTTAAGAGAGCAGGCTCTGCTTGCTATCGTGGTCACGGTTACCGCCCTGTCCACCCTCGCTATGGTTCTTTATCCGTTCATCTCCGGATGGTGCGGCTTTGACCACATCGATGCCGGCATCTTCTTAGGCGGTACCATTCACGACGTTGCACAGGTCGTGGGCGCCGGCGCCATGATCGGCCCGGACGCACTGGAAATCGCGAGCTTGACGAAGATGATTCGTGTCGCTCTTCTGATCCCGATCCTCATCATCTTCATGTTTGTCTTTTCCTCTAAGGCACATCGCACTGAAGAAGAGAAAGCCAAGCCCTGGTACAAGAACATTCCGATGTTCCTGCTCGGCTTCATCGCTCTGGCCGCTTTGAACTGCACTGGAATTATTCCGACGAATGTCTCCAACACACTCGGCGAAATCTCCAGACTGTTCATTTTGATCTCCATTTCCGCCCTAGGCTTAAAGACTTCTTTGGGCAAACTTAAGGAAGTCGGCTGGACACCGATCGTTCTGATGAGCATCGATACCGTCTTCCTCCTGCTGTGGGTCATCATCGGAATCTTCCTGATCCGCGGCTAACTTAGTGCTTTAGTTTCATCTTTCTTCTTAGGACTCGGTTCGCTAGAATCGAGTCCTTATTTTTTGCCTATTTCCTCCGGCACTCCTGTCTGCCGAACTGCCCGCTCATGACCGTATTGAAAATCCTCTATCAAGATGATGATCTTGTCGCCGTCTCAAAGCCAGAAAAGATGCTGACACATCGAACGGAGATTGCGAACGGCGACACTGAATTTGCTCTGCAGCTTCTGCGCGATCAAATCGGACGCCGCGTGAATCCTGTCTACCGTCTTGACCGCGGCACTTCGGGCGTTTTGTTATTCGGCCTTAACAGCGAAATCGTTTCGGCGCTTAGTCAGCAAACTCATGAAACTTTCCATAAACGCTACTACGCAGTCGCACGCGGCTGGACACCGGAAGATATTGAAATCCGCCATGCACTAAAGCCCCCGGTTGATCCCTACCTGAGAGTTCAGAAGACAGAAGCTCAAGACGCGCTCTCTTATCTTCATAAATTGGCAGAAGCCGAGGTACCCGTTCCTTCGGGAAAATTTGATACCACCCGCCTCTCCTTAGTTCTTCTAGAACTCGCTACCGGCAGGCGTCATCAGCTGAGACGACATCTCAAACATCTCGCACATCCGATCATCGGAGATGCGACTTACGGCAAAGGGCCTCTGAACCGCGCTCTTGCGGAGTATTTCGGCGGAGATCGTCTCCTTCTCCACTGCGGCCGAATCAGCTTCATCCATCCTCGGACTCAAAAACGACTCACCATTGAAGACCAGCCGAGCGGCCTTATGCTGCAGATCATTGAGCGTCTCAGATGGGGTAATTCTTTGCATGCTTCTTATTGTAAAGAATGGCATTTATTTGATTATTCAGATATTTTGCTAAAATAATGTCTGAAGAAGACCTTAATACTTTTAAGCCTTGAAATTAAAAGGCTTTGCGTTCCCACTCGCCGCAAATAAAACGGGAAATATTTGCGAAATCTTTTAAAAGAATGGGATTTATTTTTGTTTTAGATGGTTTTGAGTCGTATACTGAGTCGATCAAACCTCGTTTAGGAGAACTTATAAAAATGAAGCACGGAAAACTTGTCACTTCCATTTTGGTTTTATCCTTAGCTGCTGTGACTGCTGCATTTGCCAGCATGGCAGAAGCCCGCTCCTTAGAACAAATTAAGGCCTCCGGCGAACTCTTAGTCGGTTCTACCGGCGATTACAAGCCGATGAGCTACCTCAACAAAGAAACCGGGAAATACGAAGGCTTTGACGCAGAAATGGCACAGTCCCTGGCTAAGTACCTCGGCGTCAAACTCAAATATGTTCCGACAACTTGGAAGACCTTGCAGGCCGACACGATGGCCGATAAGTTTGACGTTGCCATGAGCGGCATTACCGTCACAGACGCTCGTAAGAAAGTCATGACCATGTCCGACGGTTATCTCACCTTTGGCAAGACGATTCTCGTCACTAAGAACAAGGCCGGTCAGTTCAAAGAATTGAACGACGTCAACCAGCCGACTGTTCGTGTCATGTACAACCCGGGCGGCACAAACGAAAAGTTTGCCAAGGAAATGACTCCGAAAGCTCAGCTCATGATGCATGAGCACAACGCCGAGATTCCGGGCTTGGTCGGTGAAGGCAAAGCCGATGTAATGATCACCGAAACGATGGAAGCTCGCCGCTACGCCAAGGACAATCCTAAAGTTGCTGCTCCTTTAGTCGACAAACCCTTCACAGAAAACCACTTCGGCGTTCTGATGAAACAGGGTTACCCAAAACTTGAAGCTGCCGTAAACGACTGGATGAAGACCATCAAGGCCAACGGCACCATGGCTAAGTGGGAAGATCAATACATCAAATAATCGCTATTTGAAGCATTAGCCAAAACAGGCCGCAGTCAGATCCGATGATTTCGGATTTCGCTGCGGCTTTTCTTATTTACCATTGATTGACTGCAGAAATTCCTAGCCAATGGCAAGAACGTCATTATTTTTGAATCTATTCCTCCTTTAAGAAACAAAAGAAAAGGCAAAGGTTTGGAAGCCCTCGGACATTCCAGCCTTTGCCAAAACCTCAAAGAATTTTTAAGTTCAATGAGAGGACAACAAGAGGATTTAGGGAGTTAATTATTTATTATCAAAATATTTGCGATAGATGCTGACAGAGCAGTAACCGATGGTAAGCACCAGCATGGTAAAAACGTAAAGAATCATCCCTGCCTTGCACAGCCAAAGAAAAACCGCGCTCATGCCGGACCTCCTCAGCTTTGGAAAGAGGGGCTGACCCCTCTTTCCCTTCTTTCAGGTTAAACAAATCCACACACTACAAATCCGAGGGCAACTGAGAAGAAAATTGCCAGAACGCCTGGGATAAAGAAGGAGTGATTGAAGACCCATTTACCGATACGAGTTGTACCCGTGTCGTCCATCTGGACTGCTCCGAGCAATGTCGGATAAGTCGGGAGAACAAACAGAGCAGACACAGCTGCGAAGCATGCGACAAGCATGTAAGAGTTGTCCGGATTGGCGGCTGTAATACCTAATGCTGCAACTACTGTCGGAGTGATTGCTTTAGCTGTAGCCGCCTGAGAGTACAAAAGCATCGCTGCTAAAAAGAATACAACCGCAAGCAGTGCCGGATACTGGCTGATTGTTTGAGCTGCAAAATCTTTGATTTCCTTTGTATGGCCGGAGACGAAAGTATCACCGAGCCAAGCAACACCAAGAACGCAGATGCAGGCAACCATGCCGGACTTAAACACAGATGTTCCGGCTACATCTCCGAGATTAACCTTGCATAAAACGGTAATAAGAGCACCGACAGCAAGCATCAAACTCATAATCGCCGCATCGCGAGGAACGATGACCGGTTTAATCAAGCCAACAGCCGGAGAAATAGCAGAAGCATAGAAGACAACGCACAAGACGCCGATCAAGAAGATCCAAACAGAAAGCTTGGCAGACGGAGTAATCGTCATATCTTTAAGGCCAACCGGAGGCTTGACCAAGCCTTCTTTCAAACGTTCCTGATAGATCGGATCGCTGGCAAGATCCATCTTAGAAATGTGAGTCATGATGAAGGCTGTAATCATGCAGCCTAAGAAGGTTGTCAAAAGCCAAACGCCGAGAAGAGCCGGATAGCTCCATCCGAATGGTTCCAATACGCCTGTCATGTAAATAACAGCTGCAGAAACCGGGGACGCAGTAATCGCAATCTGAGAAGCAACCACTGCGATAGAGAGCGGAACAGACGGACGAATGTTTTCGCCTTTGGCAACTTCAACAATAACCGGAATCATTGAGAAAGCTGTGTGGCCTGTACCTGCGAAAATTGTCAGGACATAAGTAACAATCGGAGCGAGGTAATTAATGTATTTCGGGTTCTTGTAGAGAATTTTCTCAGCAATGTAAACAAGATACTGAAGACCGCCTGCAAGTTGCATTGCAGAAATAGCAGCAATTACAGAAGCGATGATCAGGATCACGTCCCAAGGGATGTTGCCCGGCTTCATGCCCAGACAAAGACCGAGAACCAGCACGCCTGCGCCGCCCGCATAACCGATACCGATGCCGCCCAGCCGCACGCCGATGAAGATCGCGCCCAAGAGGACGACGATCTGAAGAATAACCATGATACTCATAAAATTTTCCCTATTAATTTGGGATTGAGGTTGGTGATGCAGCAGAGTGCGCTAGGTATGGAACGCACTCTGCCGCTAGGAGCTTCATTAGATGAAGCTCCTACCACCCAGGGAGAAAAATGATTGTTTAGAAAGCAAGTTTGAATGTCGCACCGACGCCATTGGACTTAATCTTGCTGCCGTAAGCACCGTAGTAAGAGACACCCAGAGAAGCTCTCTTACCTAACTGAGCTTCAAGTCCCAGACCTACAGCAGCGACTGCAGAGAGTTTTTCACTCTTAATCTTCGCCGAAGCTCCGTTGCCGAACTTAAGCGTGGATTTACCACGGGTATCGCCCATGTACTGTGTCCAATTCACGTCTGCAACTGCTTTGAACTTAGCCGGACCCACTTCAAACGGAACCTTGACGCGAGCACCAAGATTCGAGACAGCAAGGTTCTGACTATCAAACTTAGTACGGACCTTACCGCCTACGTAGTCATTGCTGAAGTCGTCGGCAGAGAGATGCATCCAAGCTAAACCAACATACGGTTCAACATTGACGGTACCAAAATTCAGTCCGGTGTATGCAACTTCGCCGAAGATCTGAGCAAGTTTGGCGTTGTAGCTCGGAGAGGCCGCGAAAGCTTGGTTCTTATAGAAGAGAGCGCTGTTTGCATCGCGGTCCTGATGTGTATAAGCAAAACCGTAATTCAAACGCACCGGCTCAAACTTGGACTGACCGTAGATGCCAAAATGGAGATCGTCGGAGTCAATCTTTCCGTCATGACCGCCTTTGAACTTTGTTTTACCTGCACCGAAGAAGATCCCAACTTTATTATTGGCATTGATGTCAGCTTCTAAGCCAACCAATCCTGTGTAGAAGTCAGCTTTCAACTTAGAGGCTCCGGCACGATCCATCTTGGACCAATTGCCAACAGCAGAGAGCCACAGGCGAGCACGTCCGCCATCGACATCTGCTACACGAGCAGCTCCGTCAATTCCAATTGCCTGATCCTTAATTGCACGAACCAGCGACTGACCATTAGCGATCGTCATTGCATTGGCTGTCACATGAATGTCATTACCTAAAGAGTTGAGCGTATTTCTTGCCTCATCCTTAGTCGCATCAGTCAAACCAGCCAGAAGCGCATCGTCGGCCATCAAAGCATTCGCTACTGCTACGCCATTGCTGTTAGCTGCGTAGTCAGCTAAAGTCTTATCGTTCTTGGTCAGGACCCCTGTAAGGGTATTTCCGTCAAGCGTTACGGTATGGTCAACTAAGGCAAAGTCAGGAGTCACAACAGCGTTTTCGTTGAAGCCTTCAATCTTGTCAGCCGTAACGGTTCCGACTTGATCAATGCCGTCGTAAGCCTTTTCAAACGCGTTATCGGTCAAAGATGTAACGGTAACCTTGGAACCAGGATTAAAAGTTAGGTTGCCAACTTGGACATCTTGATCCGCAACAATTGCATACGTACCACCGTTATTGACTACGACATTCGCTTTCTGTACAGGAGCTCTTGCAACTCCAACGAGAGAGTTGAGCTGTCCCTTCTGGGTAAAGTTGTCGTTGAAAGTAGCCAATATACCAAATGTACCTCCATTAACATTCACGTCTGCAGAGCCAAAGGATTCCGTGAAACCGAATAATGAACCTTCTTTAACCTCTGTACCACCGGTATAACTATTGTTACCCGTCATAACCAAAGTGCCCTGACCAGATTTAATCAAAGCGCCCTTGTAAAGGTTATTGTCGATTTTATTCTGGATATAAGCTGCTCTAGCAGCGTAATACTCTGCTCTCCATTTCTTTGCCTGCTCGGGGCTGACAGCGTTATCGTAGAAGTCGAGATTTCCGTCTAAAACAACGATATCATCCCCAAGCGTGTACTCTCCGCCTGCGTCGGGGTCTGTCCCATTCTTAGTCGCGGCCATCCAGGCTTTGTCTTCTTTTTCCCTCTGCTGGAGGCCGGCCTCAGTGATATCATTGCTCCAAACATCAAGCGGTTCTGCCAAACGATATTCAAAATGATCTAAGAACTGGCCAGGACCATACATTCCCTTTTCAAGATCAGGCATACCCCAGCCATAAATAACATCAGGCGTGCCTTCTGCGGCTGTCCAATTAGTAAAAGGCTGACCATTTGCTCCGATATGGCTTGCTGTTGTATACATGACGTCTTTAACTTGTATCGCAGTCATGCTCGGATAACGGGACTGAAGAACCGTAAAGGCACCCGAAATTTGGGGATCAGAGGCCGAAGTGCCGTTGAATCCTGTAGTTGTGACTCTTCCGTCCTCCAATTGGTTTGTAACATACGTAGTTCCTATACCCGGATACGCAGTCGGACCGGCCATTGACCACCATTTAGCAAGACCTGCCTTGCAATAAGTAGCTTGCATGTACTGGTCATTATCATCACGGGTCTGCATGACACCCACGGCATTCAACCAATTTTTTTCTGCTTCGGGATGGAAATACGGATATAAGCCCTTCAAATAAGGAGTTCCTCGATCCTGGTTACCAGCGGCCCAGGATAGAATTACATTCGTTCCCTTCACGGCATCATAAGCGCCATCCAAAAAGCTGGGTTTATCTCCATATTTGAGCTTGAAGTACATATACTCCCACTCAAATGCGGATGGGTTAGCCGAGTACTGGTCTGCGCCTGGTACATCATCTAAGCCCAAAAAACTATAGTCACCGGAGAAGGTCACAGAGTATGCCGCAGCAGCTCTCTCATAACTTCCGTTGCCGGCTAACAAGTCCGACATCTCATCTGGCGTAAGTCTATGTCCTCCTGAACTATAGATTTTAGTGTTAGTTCCATAAGAGTTATTAACCATACCTCCACGATATTCTCCGTTACCGGCATTAACCGCATCCGCTAAGGCCTTATACCCTTTAAAGTAATAGTTATAATCCTGGAATGGACCGTAATTATTGTTGTCGGTTGCCCCCGTGTTCCCGACGACTACATCCGCCTTAAAGGCAACACCATGGCCGTACTCTCCGTTTCTCTCAGCGCCAATCACCCCTGTAACTTGAGTACCATGAGCGTCGTTTAACCCTAATGTGTAATCCCCTTTTACATCAAATTCCTCACCTTCGGTGAAAGGCTGTCCCTCTCCGGCTGTTGGCGTAACTCCTTTTTGTATGGTTGCGTATATACTTTGAGGATAACGATTTCCCGTGGAACCATATACTCCTGTTACGTGCGTAGCCGTAATGCGCGGAGAATCTAAATCAGGGTTACCTAACCAAGCTCCCGAATCCATCACACCGGTTGTTGTGTTTTGTCCGTAAAAACCAAGAGCGTAAGCGGAAGATGCATTCATTGCGCCTAAGCCCCAGTTATAGTTATATTCAGCAGTCTCCCAGGATGCCTTGTCACCCAGTACACCGGTCTCTACGTAAGCTGCAGAAGCTAAACCTCCAGCCGCTAAAAGTACTGCTGCAACACCAAGACTTACTGATGTCTTTGATCTTTTGCCGTGAGAACATTGAATCTCACTGGTCGTGACAAAAGATTGCCTTGCATCACTCCAAATTGACTTAAATGCTTTATTCATTACATTTCTCCTAAGGTTTCCATAAAAATGGAATTTAAGGTCTTGCTCAAATAAAATTGCTCCTCACTTTTATTGAGCACCGAGGTAAAACCTCTATTTTTAGTTTTTAACATTTTGTAAATAACCACAAGAGGAGAAATGCTTATAAAAATATTAAAAATAACGTCTATTTAAACTATTTGGTTAATATGTTTAAATATTTTCGTTTAAATTTATTTGAAAATATAACTATTTGTTTTTATTGAATCTTATTCCATTAGCAAAATCTAGATTCCTGATGCTATCATTCTTTAATAAATTTAAAAATTAATAAT
>OHRM01001035.1_pt1 | contig 12212 bp, 8 predicted proteins | sample 1578361 | NCBI WGS metagenome assembly OHRM01 (sample SAMEA3879590, study PRJEB24766) | human gut metagenome | biome: human-associated habitat; feature: feces | place: USA | collected 1985/1987 | reverse complement strand
TCGGTATCGTAGGCGCTATCCGCCATCCGCAAATCGACTATAACCAAATATTATATTGCAAAGCGCCTTATGCGAACAAGCCTACGCAAGTGATCAACTATGTCTCTTGCCACGATGATCTTTGTTTGATGGATAAGTTGAAGCTCTCGGCCCCGAAAGACGCTACCCCGGATGAGTTGATACGATTCGGCAAGTTGGCCCAGACCATCATCTTCACCTCGCAAGGAGTACCCTTCATGCGGGCAGGAGAGGAGTTGCTGCACGATAAGAAGGGCGTGCATAACAGCTATCAATCGCCCGATTCAATCAATGAGATCGACTGGTCTTTGAAGGCAAAAAACAAGGATGTTTTCAACTATTACAAGGATTTGATCGCCCTTCGTAAGTCGCACCCGGCTTTCCGTATCGCCACGGCCGAGGGAGTGAGGGAGGCCCTTCAATTCCAAGAAGTGAACCAGCCCGGTGTCGTAGCGTATACCTTAGGGGAACATGCGAACGGGGATAGTTGGAAGAAGATTATGGTTATCTTTAATGGGAACCGGAAGGCGGTAACGGTTTCTCTGCCGGAAGGAACATGGATTCCGGTTTGTAAAGACGGTCGGATTTATCTGGACGGTAAAGGTTCCGTACAGGGTAAAACTACCGTAAGCGCCTCTTCCGCCTTGATCTTGAAACAAGATTAATACGGAACTAAATCAAAGAAAATCCCCCGGGACATCTCGATGAATACCGAGCGTCCCGGGGGATTTTTTATTAAATCACTTACTTATCTGATTATTTGTAAGCCTCGCCTTTTACAGCTGCGATACCCGGAAGAACCTTGCCCTCAAGGTATTCAAGAGATGCACCGCCGCCTGTTGAGATGTGGCTCATCTTGTCAGCAAAACCAAGCTGAATAACAGCAGCTGCGCTGTCGCCGCCGCCGATGATTGTTGTTGCGTCTGTGTCGGCAAGAGCCTTAGCAACAGCAATTGTACCCTTTGCAAGAGTCGGGTTCTCAAATACGCCCATAGGACCGTTCCAAACAACAGTCTTTGCGCTCTTTACAGCGTCGGCAAAGAGTTCCTGTGTCTTTGTGCCGATGTCAAGACCTTCCATATCAGCAGGAATCTTGTCTGAATCAACAACCTTAACTTCGATTTCAGCATCGATAGGATCAGGGAAGCCTGCAGCGATTGTTGTGTCGATTGGGAGAAGGAGCTTCTTGCCGAGCTTTTCAGCCTTAGCCATCATTTCCTTACAGTAGTCAATCTTTGTATCGTCAACGAGTGAAAGACCGACTTCCTTGCCCTGAGCCTTGAGGAATGTGTAAGCCATACCGCCGCCGATGATGAGTGTGTCGCACTTTTCGAGGAGGTTTGAAATAACATTGAGCTTGTCAGCAACCTTAGCACCGCCGAGGATTGCAACGAACGGACGAACAGGAGTTTCAACGGCATTGCCGAGGTAGTCAATTTCCTTCTGCATGAGGTAACCTACTGCTGTGTCCTTGATGTGGTCTGTAACACCTACTGTTGAGCAGTGTGCACGGTGAGCCGAACCGAATGCATCCATTACGAATACATCAGCGAGTGAAGCAAGTTCTGATGAGAACGGCTCAAGATTCTTTGTTTCTTCTTTTCTGAAACGAGTGTTCTGGAGAAGAACAACATCGCCGTCTTTCATTTCTGCAACAGCCTTTTTATCCTCATTTACAACTGTTGCATCACTTCCAACCTCACCGAGGAGTGGCTCTGCAATCTTTACAGACTCAAATTTATCCTTATACTTTTCTACAGCCTCTGAAAGCTCATCATACTCTGCGCCATGCATCAGGTGTGTAGGCTGTACCACAAGATTCTTTACACCATTTTTGACTGCACGCTCAAGTGCCTGATCCATATTGTCAATCTTCTCGTCATCTCTTGCCTGTACATGATTGATGATAATCTGTGCTGTGAAGGCTCTTCTGACTGACCAGTCAGGATTTGCAGCTGCTATTGCATCCTCCACACCCTTGATATCAGCCACACGGCTGTCGTTGAAGGATGTACCAAAGCTTACTACAAGAATCTCGTTCTCGCCGATATCATCCTGGTTTCTCGGATCATCCTTTGAAGCATCGCCTGTATCTCTGCCGAAATAGTCAGGATCAGCATTTTCTCCCTCTACAAGCTCCTTCTGTGCGTCTGTGAGCTTGTCCCAGGCCTCCTTAGCCTCCTTGCACTGCTTGTCTGTATCATCTGTTCTCTCCTGCACGTAGATTGCATCGATTAAATCTGCCACATGCATTGCTGCCTCCTGATCTGCGTTTGCGCTTGTCTCACTCTCTGAAGCCTTAGATGCCTGTGTATCATTCTTTGCATCATCTGCCTTGCTGCCACAGCCGGTCACTGCTGTCATAGCCATAACTGCTGCCATCAGTACTACTACTAATTTCTTTTTCATGTTTTCTCCTTTTCATTCTCCTTGCAGCAATTAAGCTGCACATGTTTTAAATATGTAAGACGAAAACATTTAAAGCATCAAAAATAAAAGCTCTTTGTACTATTATGTCAAAGAGCTATACATGTCAAAATCCTTCTAACACAGACTATACGGCTATCATAACCTTGTCTGTAATTATAATTATTTCATCACGTACAGCCAGTTACTCGTGGCTTGAAACACTATTGTTTCCGTACAACACAAAGGCAGGTATCCCGGCTTATATATCATTGCTTCGGCCGTCTTCCCGGTTGCCCAGTGACCTATCGGCCGTCACTCCTTAATTACGGTGACGAGTTCGTACAGGATTTGCACCTGTTTCCCTTTTCACCGGAGCCAGCTTCACATCGCCTGTCATAAATCAAATTCAAATGCTTGTCTGCTCCGACACCTTTATGCTACATATTCAGTTTCTTCGTGCGTTGCTTACGCAATCGCTTGAATTATTATATTACAACTTGTAACATTATTCAACAGATTTTTATCAGACGCTTTACAGTCACATTTACAAAAGCGGTGCAAAAAGCTGCAAAATACTCTGCAGCAGCCTGCCTGCAAATGAGATATCATTTGTGCTTTCCTCATACACCTCCTCTGAAACCGCAAACGTCTCTATCGCATCCTCTTTTATTTTTCCGATGCACTGAGTCCTGTACATGTATACAAAATCCTCAAAATTCCAGTACATGCTCCTGAAATCCAGATTGCATGTGCCAACTATCGCAGTATCATCATCTGCCACTATACACTTAGAGTGTATAAAGCCGGGTGTGTATAGATATATCCTTACCCCCGCCTCGATAAGAGGTCTGAAATTGGCTTTTGTCTGCAGATAAATGAGCTTTTTATCGGGAATCTCAGGTACAACAATACGCACATCAACACCTGACCTGGCTGCCGATATCATAGCATGTGACAGCTCCGTTCCAAGTATCAGATATGGTGTAAAAATATAAACATATTTTTTAGCTCTTGAGATGATACTCACATAAAGATTCTCTCCTACATCATCATGCTCAAGTGGAGAATCGCAAAACGGCTGGACAAAACCGCTTTTCTCTGACTGGCTGAAGGTATTGTGTGGATTCAGATATTCATCATGCACAGCATTGTCCTTATTGATATAATTCCACATCTCAAGGAACATCGTCGTGAAACTGTTTACACACTCTCCCTCCACACGGATACCGGCATCCTTCCAGTAACCAAACCTGATTTTTTTGTTGATATACTCATCTGCTATATTGTAACCACCGGTATGCGCCACACGTCCGTCTATCACCAGTATCTTCCTATGATCCCTGTCATTCATAATTACTGAAAGCATGGGCTTATATGGATTGAAGCGTCTGGTCTGTATTCCGATGCTCTCCATCTCCTTTATAAAATGCGGCGGAATGGCATTTATGCTGCCAAAATCATCATATATGATTCTCACCACAACTCCATGCTTTACCTTTTCTTTGAGTATATCAAGTATCTGATCAAGCATAACGCCACTGCCGATTATGAAATACTCCATAAAGATAAACTTTTCAGCTGACCTTAAATCTTTTAAAATGCTCTCAAAAGCCTCCTCACCTGATTTAAAGTACTCTGTGCAGTCCTCCGCATACAGTGGATATTTCTGATTTTGAGTGATAAGCCTGCTCTGTCTGTATGCATCCATGTCTGTCAGTCTGAGTGTCTCATTTAGCAGCTCGTTTTCAGGCCGAAGCGGCGCATATGCTTCCACAATTCTTGCCATTCTTTTCTGTGTCTTCGACGTAAGCTCCGGTCTTCCGAAAAAGAAATAGCACGGAATACCAACGATTGGAACACTCAGTATCAAAAATATCCATGACATTTTTATATACATTTTCATCCGCCTGTTGACAATATAAAGCGAAAGCAATATAGCTGCCACATACAGCAGATCCTGAAACACCCTGCTGGCAACAGATGCCGTATAAAATAAAAAGAACCACCATATCATCTGTATGATTATTATTGTCGAAACTATAAAAAGCTTTGAAAGCAGTCTTTGTAATATTTTTCTCATATAAGTCCTACCACGAAATTACTATTATACAACCTAATATTTCCTATATTATCTATAATAAATCTCTAATACATATTATAATATTCCCACCAATTTATCAACATTTATAATCCCCCACGAGCCTTTGTGACTATCCCCTGCCCTGTCACATGTATTATACAGGGCTAGCTTAACCGCCTCCGGTCTAATATTTGGATTTTTTTCCAATAGAAGTGCTATGGCACCTGACACAATCGGTGTAGCCATTGAAGTACCTGTTTTTCTTACATATGTGCCATCCCTCGTTCCAAGGCTTATGATATCATGCCCTGGAGCCAGAATCTCAGGCTTTACAATACAACAGTCGGTCGGACCTTTGCCACTTCTTATATCATCAAAGCTTCCTACTGTTATTATTTTTCTTGAAATTCCCGGCACAGTTACAGAAAACGGTGCCGGGCCGTAGTTGCCCGCTGCTGCAACAACTACCACTCCCATATCCCACAATTCATCTATCAGCTTCAATATCTTAATACGCTCTGCTGTATCAGAACATGGCAGATATCCTACAGAGAAGTTGAGTATTTTTATATTAAGTCTGACACAGTTTTCTTTTATATACTTAAGTGCACGAATTGAATCCGACGTCTGTCCCATGCCAAGATAATCAAGCACCTTAAACACATATAGTCCTGCCCCTGGAGCCATGCCTATATCTGCAGCCGATAATATACCGCACACATGTGTACCATGCCCGTTATCGTCATAACATGTCTCCTTTCCACCCACAAAATCCATAAAGTACTTTATGCACCCATCAAGCTGTTTGTGTTTAAACACACCCGTATCAAGCACTGCTATATTGACATTTTTACCACTATATCCATTTTTATATACCAGATTTGCATTTATACTATATTTCGCATTTTTCATTATTATTCTATTTTTTAATTTAGTATATGATTCGTTTTCACAATATGTCACAGATGCACCTGTTTTGCCTTACATCATATCACCTTACTATAATTTCATATATTAAAAGGACTGCACCTGCGTGCAGCCCTTTACTTGGATATTATTGTCATACTTTAACGTATATTAATTAATCCTCTTTTACATCCTTCATAGAGAAACTGATTCTTCCCATCTTGTCCTTGCCAAGGCAAACAACCTTTACCTTGTCTCCAAGTGTGAGTACATCCTCTACTCTGTTGATTCTCTCTTTTGCAATCTTAGAAATGTGAACCATTCCCTCTTTGCCAGGAGCAAATTCGATGAAAGCACCGAACTCCTTGATGCTTACAACTGTTCCCTCAAGGATCTGTCCCTGCTCAAAATCAGTTGTGATAATCTTAATCATGTCGATTGCCTTTGCAATCATCTCTTTATCTGTTCCGCAAACTGAAACAGCGCCATCATCTGTGATATCGATCTTGACACCGGTTCTGTCGATAATCTCGTTGATTGTCTTACCCTTCTGTCCGACAACATCACCAATCTTTGATGGATCGATTGTAATCTGCTCAATCTTTGGAGCCCACTCATTTACTTCTTTTCTAGGCTCAGCGATTGCCTTGCTCATGACCTCATCCATGATGTAGAGACGTGCCTCACGTGTTCTTGCGATTGCCTCCTCAACGATAGGTCTTGTAAGTCCGTGAATCTTGATATCCATCTGGATAGCTGTAATACCCTTATGTGTACCTGTCACCTTGAAATCCATATCTCCGAAGAAATCCTCAAGACCCTGGATATCTGTAAGTACAAGGAAATCATCATCTGTATCGCCTGTTACAAGTCCGCATGAGATTCCGGCAACCATAGCCTTGATCGGAACACCTGCAGCCATAAGTGACATACATGATGCACATGTTGAAGCCATTGATGTAGAGCCGTTTGACTCAAATGTCTCAGATACGGCACGGATAGTATATGGGAACTCCTCAATGCTTGGAAGTACAGGAACAAGTGCCTTCTCAGCAAGTGCTCCGTGTCCAATCTCACGACGTCCCGGTCCACGTGATACCTTTGTCTCTCCTACAGAGTATGCAGGGAAGTTATAGTGATGCATATATCTCTTTGTTGTGATATTAGCATCAAGTCCGTCGATTTTCTGAATCTCTGATAAAGGAGCAAGTGTTACAACATCACAAATCTGTGTCTGTCCACGGGTAAACATTGCAGATCCGTGAACTCTAGGAATCAAATCAACCTCTGCTGCGAGTGGTCTGATCTGGTTGATTGCACGGCCGTCCGGACGCTTATGATCCTTTAAAATCATCTTTCTGACAGTCTTCTTCTGATACTGGTAAATAGCCTCACCAAGTACTGCAAGGTACTCCTCATTGTCAGCGAAGGCTTCCTCTAACTGCTCTGTGATAGCTCTTATATTTTCCTCACGCTTCTGCTTCTCATCTGTGAATACTGCCTCCTCCATCTGCTCAGGAGTAACAATTTTCTTGATATCCTCGAACATCTGCTCAGGAATAGCACAACTCTCATACTCATGCTTTGGCTTGCCAATCTCATCACGGATCTGATCCATGAATGCGATAACTGTCTGGTTGATATCGTGGCACTTGTAGATTGCCTCAATCATCTGATCCTCAGGAATCTCATTGGCTCCTGCTTCAATCATGATGACCTTTTCCTTTGTAGAAGCAACTGTGAGCTGTAAATCGCCCTCATCCCACTGCTTCTGTGAAGGGTTTACGATAAACTCTCCATCAACAAGTCCCATTTGTGTCATGGCACATGGTCCGTCAAACGGAATATCTGATATATGAACAGCAAGAGCTGTACCGATCATTGCAACTATCTCAGGACGGCACTCAGGATCCACTGACATGACAAGGTTGTTTAATGTAACATCATTTCTGTAATCCTTTGGGAAAAGAGGTCTCATTGGACGGTCAATTACACGATCTGTAAGGATGGCGTTCTCAGATGCCTTTCCCTCACGCTTGTTAAAACCACCCGGAATTTTTCCTACAGAGTACATCTTCTCCTCGAACTCAACGCTGAGTGGGAAGAAATCCACACCGTCACGTGGCTTGTCAGATGCTGTAGCTGTTGAAAGGACTGTTGTATCACCATACTTGATAAAAACAGCTCCGTTTGCCTGAGCTGCTACTCTTCCGATATCTACAGTAAGAGTCCTGCCGGCAAGTTCCATTGAATAACTTTTGTACATATTAATTCTCCTTAAAATTCTTTTGCAGAAGTGTATTCCTCTTCCGAAACTACTAAACAATACATGTACGCTCATGCACTCTTTAGTGGTCTCGGCTTACTTCTGCTTTTCAAAAAACAATAATAAAAACAATAATAGAGCGGAATAATAATTACTCCGCTCTAAAGAAAATACTATTTTCTGAGTCCTAAACGCTCGATAAGTGAACGATATCTCTCGATATCAATCTCCTTAAGGTATGCAAGTAATCCACGTCTCTGACCGATCATCTTTAACATTCCTCTTCTTGAGTGATGATCCTTTGGGTTCTGTTTGAAATGCTCAGTTAACTCTGCGATTCTTGCTGAAAGAATTGCAATCTGAACCTCTGGTGAACCTGTGTCATTTGGTGTTCTACCGTACTCTGCGATAATAGCCTGTTTCTTTTCCTTTGCGATCATTGTTGATCCTCCTTATATTATAATGCGCCCTGATAACTGTATGATGCTCAGCAATAGGTCGGAGTGTCCAACTACCGAACATGGGCAAAACCATACCTATGCAGTATAGCATAGTAAGCATTTGTTGTAAACTGTTTTTTTATTAATCCGGCAAATATCTTGCGACACAAATCGGATTTCTGTAATATGCATTTGAAACCTTGATTCCATCACGCTTGTTGCTGGCATGTACAATCTGTCCGTTTCCGATATAAATTGCAACATGTGAGATACTCCTTCCACTTCCGTAGAAGAATAAATCTCCCGGCTTTGCTTCAGATGCACTGATTTTTGTGCCGTATGAAGGCTGTGCTCTTGATGAATGCGGTAATGAGATTCCATACTTTCCAAGAATTCTCATTGTGAAGCCTGAGCAGTCAACTCCCTTCTCAAGGCTTGTACCACCCCACACATATCTGTTTCCGACAAACTGTAACGCATACGATACAACAGATGCCCTTACATCTGATACGCCGTCACCATACTTCACCTGCTCTATTGTCTTTGCTGTAGGAAGTGCCTGTGCCAGTGTCACATAATCCTGTGATATATATCCTACCGAATCATCCACACTTATCTCAACCCAGCCGTCAGCGACAGAATTAACCGTGAATGCCTCTGAATTTCCAACCTGCGAAAGCACCTCAGCCTCTGTTGACTTCTCTGCACGCACATTCAGTGTTTCCGTATTTACTGTGGCAACCGTCTTAATCTCCTGTTCTGCAATAGCCTCTGCCTCATCTCCTGTCACAAGATACTGCTTGTTTACATATCCTGTCACCTTGCCTGATGTAACCTTGTACCATTCTCCGGCATCCTCAAGAAGCTCACAGGCATTGTGATTGGTAAGTATTCCTACCACTTCACTGTCTGTCGAAGCCTCCTGTCTGATATTTAAGTTTCCGCTGCTGATAACTGACATACCAAGATTTGTGTAACCACAGGTCTGTGCGGCTGTCGGTGTCTGGGATGCCTCATTTGCCTGTTCTGTCTCCTGTGCAGTATTGCCAACCTGTGCACCCTGAGCAGATGCAGTAACAACATTGCTGTCGTTTTGCGCTACCGATACGTCAGCTCCATAATAGGTAAGAGCCGATGTAACCCCTGCTGTGAGAAGCTCTGTGGCATCTGCCGCATCTGTCAGATTAAGTGCAACACCCGCATTCACTGATCTGTTTTTATTTGCCTCTGCCTTTGTTGTCCTGGCATCCACCGTGCTGCTTGAGCTCATAGATACCGCTCCTATAATAATAGCAAACGCTACAACGCCTGCTGCCTGTCCTAATTTTAACTTGTTTTTCATATAGCCTCCGATTCATGCTATCGATAATCCACGGTTACGAGTATATCATAAATTGTTAAAATGTCAATATTTCTCCGTAATATTTCCGTAATATTTGTCATTTTTTCGTTATTTTGGGTAATTTCGCAAAAAAACAGCCACACTAGAATGTGTGACTGCCTGCATAATTGATTGTATAATTGATATCTGCACTCATCTGGCTCTTTAACGCTTCTATTGAATCAAACTTCATCTCAGGTCTTACGAACTTATGAAGCTCTACCATGATATCCTGTCCGTAAACATCCTGCCCAAAATCTATGATATATGTCTCTGCACCTATTGGATTTTTGCCCTCTATAGTAGGCTTGCATCCTATATTGGTTACACCAAGGTACCAGTTGTCCCTGACAAGAACTCTTGACATATACACTCCCTTTGGTGGAAGCAGCTTATCGTGCGGCACTGAAAGGTTGACTGTCGGAATGCCAATAGTCCTGCCTAGTGCTCTGCCATGCACTACTCTTCCTTTTATAAAAAAGGGATATCCCAGCAGTTCATTTGCCTTTTTAATATGTCCTGCCGCAATCTCCTCGCGGATATAGGTACTGCTTATATCCCTGTCTCCATCCTTTATCTTGTCCACCACAATAAGCTCGTATCCAAGCTCTCCTGCCATCGCAGAAAGCAGCCGATGGTCTCCTGCCCTGTTGTGCCCGAAACGGAAATCATCTCCGACAATGATACACTTGACATTAAGACTTTTAACTATCCATCTGACAAACGCATCCGCCTCCATCGTCATCACCTGTGGCACAAACGGACACTCTATCAGATAGTCAATACCTGATTTTTCAAACACATACTCTTTTTCATCGTTTGTGATTATAACCTTTGATTCAACGCCAAGTACCTCCGATTTGGGAGGAATATCAAACGTAAATATGATGCGCTTGTAGCCATGCAGATTGCTCTGTTCAATTTGCTTTTCCATCAGAAATTCATGTCCTCTGTGAAGCCCGTCAAACTTTCCAAACGAGATGACGGACGGCTCCTTGACATGAAAATCCAGAGTTTTGCTTATATATTCCATAATATCTGTATACTATTCTATTCCATAAAAATCTTTACCGGCTTAAATTCACCGGTCTCATCAAGATACGAATACACACCGACAAATATGCCCTCATGATTGTATACTCTGTATCTTATATCAGAGTCAGCACCGTGTTTTAAATAATCCGTAAGCACTGCCGGAATTTTATTTCCATTTCTGACAAGCTTATCGGCATCTGAAGCAGTATGCACTGCCGGCAGATTTTCGAATACTCCGTCAACAGGCATCACCATATCAAAGCAGCCCTCATCCACCTTTGACTGAATCTGTGAAAGTGTAAGTGCATGCTCTAAGTCAAAGCCTGCTACCCTTACTCTAAGCAGTGACTTCATGCAGCCATGGCAACCCAGCCTCTCTCCGATGTCATTGCACAGCGTCCTGATATATGTGCCCTTTGAGCAGTGCACCGTCATCGTAATCTCAGGCAAATCAATGCTTTCAACCTTGATATCAAACACCTCGATATCCCTGGCTTTTCTCTCTATTACCTTGCCCTCTCTGGCAAGCTCATAGAGCTTTTTCCCATTGACCTTTAAAGCCGAGTACATAGGCGGCACCTGCTTTTGCCTGCCAACAAACTGTGATATAACATCATACACCGCCTGCTCAGTCACATTGACCTTAGCCTGATTTAAGACCTGCCCTGTAATATCCTGTGTATCTGTCTCCTGTCCCAAAAGCAGCACAGCTTTATAGACCTTGTCCTTATCTGTCAAAAGGTCACACACTCTGGTTGCCTTTCCAAGGCAGACAGGAAGGACGCCTTGCGCATCAGGATCAAGTGTACCTGTATGACCAATCTTCTTCTGGTGGAATATGCCTCGAAGCTTTGCCACAACGTCAAAGCTTGTATAGCCCTTTTCCTTGTATACATTGATTATTCCATTAACCATCTGCCCAAGAATCTCTCCCTAAATATTATCCTTAATTGCCGTAAGGATTCGGTCTGTTGCCACCTCAAGCGGTCCGTCAATCGTAAATCCGGCTGCCTTTACATGTCCACCGCCGCCAAATACCGACGCAACCTTTGCCACATCATAATCACCGTTTACGCGCAGGCTGCCCTTGTAGGTACCATCCTCATTTTCGTAGAGAAATACAGCAACCTTTATATCCTTTGTTACGCGCAGCTGATTTACAATACCGTCGAGATGCTTTGGAAGTACGTTGTACTTCTCCATCTCAGCACGCGATACTGCAGACAATATAACATCACCATTCAGATACAAAGCAGCATTCAAAAGTGCCTGCCCCATAATCTTGTTCTGGGCAAATGTCTTTGTATAAAATGTATCATCGATTATCCTTGAATAATCAATGCCCATCTCCATCAGGGAGCCTGCTATATCCATAGTCTTTTTTGAAGTGCATGAATACTGGAACACGCCTGTATCATGCACCATGCCTGTGTAAATACACTCTGCTATCTGTATTGTGATGCGCTCCTTCGGCAGAAGCTCGAACACCAGCTCACAGGTCGAGCTCGCATCCGGAAAGATGTAATTTGCGTCTGCAAAGGCCCCGTTTGTAACATGATGATCTATGCAAAGTGTCCTTTTTGCAGACTCAAAATACTTAGCTGCACTTCCCAGTCTGCCTGTGTCACTGCAATCACATGCTATGAACAGATCGTATACTGTATCATCCGCATAGCT
>OHRM01001033.1_pt1 | contig 12222 bp, 7 predicted proteins | sample 1578361 | NCBI WGS metagenome assembly OHRM01 (sample SAMEA3879590, study PRJEB24766) | human gut metagenome | biome: human-associated habitat; feature: feces | place: USA | collected 1985/1987 | reverse complement strand
AAATTCACCTGCACCATCTGCTTGCGCCTTTTCATTTGGAAATCGTATAAATTCTCCCCTGTCCGGGCATCCTACCCGTGCAGGGGCTTTTTTGTCCCCCATGGAGGAACATTCGCATGATTGACCTGCGCCGCATCACCCGCACTTTCCCCGCGCAAGAGCGAAAATCGCCGCCGCTGCCGGTGCTGTCCGACATTACGCTGCGCATTCCGCCGGGGCAGTATGCTGCCATGGTTGGGGCAAGCGGGTCAGGAAAATCGACACTTCTTCATATTTTAGGAGGGGTCGACAGACCAACCTCGGGAAAGGTGTTTGTAAATAATGAGGATGTCTATAAGAGAAATGAGGAGCAGCTTGCGATATTCAGAAGGCGCGAGGTAGGGCTGATATATCAGTTCTACAATCTTATCCCGATTCTGACTGTTGAAGAAAACATCACGCTCCCCTGTGACCTTGACGGCAGAGGTGTTGACAGAGAAAGACTTGAGATGATTCTTGATTCGTTCGGACTGCGTGCAAGAAGAAAACACCTTCCAAACCAGCTTTCGGGCGGTCAGCAACAAAGAACATCTATTGCCAGAGCGCTCATTAACAATCCGTCTCTTGTGCTTGCCGATGAACCGACAGGCAACCTTGATTCAAAGTCAAGCGAAGAGGTTATGAGTATGCTCAAAATGTGCAATCAGAGTTACGGACAGACTGTTATAATGATTACGCACAACCTTGACATTGCAAAACAGGCTGACAGAATTATCACAATAAGTGACGGTAAAATCGTTGAGGAGGTTTGATTATGAAACTTCTCAACAAGCTTACTCTTAAAAACCTGCGACTTAACAAGGTGCGTACAATTGTTACAATCGTGGGAATTATGCTCTCGGCGGCACTTATTACGGTTGTTTCGGGAATGGCACTCAGCGGCCGACAGACTATGATTGATGGTCAGACGGAATGGTCGGGCAATTATGATGTTGCACTTGATATTATCGACACCGCAAAAATTGATAAAATCCGACAGAACCGTAATGTTGAAAATGCTTTTTATAAGGAAAGACTGGGATTTTCCAAGGCAACAGTTGCCGATAATGCCAAATACGGATATGCCGTTACCGCAATCAGCGAAAATGCATTTGACGGTTGCTTTAAGTTAAGACTTGAAAAAGGCAGTTTCCCGACAAATTCAAACGAAGCTGTTGTTACAGGTGCATTTAAAAACACTGACGGAAAAGATGTAAAAGTCGGTGATAAAATTACGCTTGAACTCGGAGTGCTTAAAGGTACAGACGGAAAGGTTCTTGGAGAAAGCGAGTTGCTTGACCTGTCGCCAAAGAGATTCAAAGAATCTAAAATAACCGATAAAAAGCAAAAGACATATACAATAACAGGAATTATCGAAAATCCGAACACAAGAGAGCTGAATCCTTCCTCCTGTTTCGAAATATATACCGTGTCTGATGAAAAAGCACCTGTCGAGGCAATCAGAACAAAGCATATGAATAAGCTGTATATCGCCTATACTCCTCAGAGCGAAGGCAATTATCTTCAAAATACAGCGGATATTTTAGGCTTTAAAGCTGATGATATGAATAATGTAAGCAGCGATGAAATTTCACCCGAAGATCAGCAGACCTCGGGAGTGAACGGATACAGCTTTAACACGACACTTCTCGCTATGAAAGGCTACGGCGGAAGTGAAGGTACAAATGTAATGATTTTCAGCCTTGCCGTTATTATCATTATTATAGTAATGCTTGCGAGCGTGTTTGTAATCCGCAACAGCTTTGCAATTTCAATTACAGAGAAAACGAGTATGTACGGTATGCTTGCGTCGGTCGGTGCAACCAAAAGACAAATCCGCAGGAATGTGCTTTTTGAGGGATTCATTCTCGGCTTAATCGGCATTCCTCTCGGAATACTTCTCGGACTCGGTGTAAACGCAATTCTTATTGCAATACTCAACAGCGTTCTCGGTGATATGCTGAGCGGTGCATCATTTGTATTTGTAACCCCTACAATTCCGATTATTTGTGCAATCGTTCTTTCTGCCGTTACAATATTCCTTTCGTCATTCTTTATTGCACTGCGTGCATCAAGAATCCCACCGCTTGTTGCAATCAGAGGCAACAAGGATATCAAGGTGAAGAACAACAAGCCGTACCGCACATCTAAGCTTACCAAAAAGCTTTTCGGTGTAGGCGGTGAAATCGCCTCAAAGAGCCTTAAACGCAGTAGAAAAAAGTACCGCACAACTGTTATTTCAATTGTAGTCAGCGTTGCAATGTTCATTGCAGTTTCGGCATTTATGGACTACGGAATGACATTTACAGACCATTACTACGGCAATGCCGATTACAGCTATATGGTTGTCGGAATTGATTCAAAGCAGGCTCAGACAATTGAAAAAATGCCCGAAATCGAAAATTATCTGACAGTCGGTTTGCAGTACGGTTATGTGTCGGCAGATGTGCCTGTTAATGAATGTGGCAAGAACTTCCTTTATGATGAACCTGACGGTACAAAGTCATTTGGTGCAGAGTTTCTTGAATTTGAACACGATACATTTGTTCAGATTTGCAAGGAATTAAAACTTGACTACAGCAAGGTCAAGGGCGGTGTACTTGTGTATTCTCAGGTAACCCCCGATAACAGTGAGAGTGGCAACTCTTCCAAGCCAATGAAACTGTTCGGCAAAACCGCTCCGACAAAGTTTACCGTTCACGGAAATGATGATGAAGGAAACGCCTTGATAACAGGCAAATTAAAGGTTTCGTCAGTGTTTGATAAAATTCCAAAGTCGGCTGATTCTGTAATCGGCGAAGGAACAATTTTCGGTCAGGGATTGATAATCGGTGAACAGGGTGTAATCTCCCCTCAGCTTGGTGAACACGGATGCGGTATTACCCTCTATGCCAATACATCAGACCACACTTCGCTTACAAATCGTATTGAGTCTATGTCGGGTACAGGTGACTCGGAAAGCTATATTTCTATTTTTGACTATGAAGAAATTGTAAGACAGTTCAATGCCGTTATGCTGATTGTCGGAATATTCGTTTACGGTTTCATTGGTGTTATCTCGCTTATCGGAATGACGAATATCTTCAACACAATCTCAACCAATATGCAGTTGAGGAGCAAGGAATTTGCATCGCTTAAATCTATCGGTATGACAAAGAAAGAATTTAACCGTATGATTCGCCTTGAAAGCCTTATGTACGGCATAAAATCTTTGATTATCGGTATCCCTCTCGGCGTTCTCGGTGTATTTGCAATCTTCTCGGCATTTTCAATCGGAAGTGTTCCAATGAGCTTTGTATTCCCGTGGAAAGCGATTTTGATTAGTATTGCGGCTGTATTTATTGTGGTATGGCTGATTATGAAATACTCAATTTCAAAGGTTAACAAGCAAAATATTATTGAAACAATCAGAAATGACAATATCTGAGCATCATATTCAGCCAGCAGACTGTATTTTGTTGAAATTTGTTGACAATAGTTTTACACTCTGTTATAATGTAGTTGTAACAATAGATACCACAATATTTTGTATGTTTTCATTGCTGACGGGCGGATTATTGATTTAATCCGCCCGAATTTCATTTTTGGAGGACTTGTTGTGAAAATTCTTCTTATTGAGGACAACCGTGCAATTTCAAAAGGACTTGTTTACACTCTTGAACAAAACGGCTTTGAGGTTGCGTTGTGTGAAAATGCCGAATCAACCCTTAACTCTCTCGGCGGTGACTTTGACCTTTTTATTGTTGATGTGTCGCTTCCCGACGGCAACGGTTTTGAACTTTGTAACGAGATAAAAAGAGTGTGCGAAACTCCCGTGATTTTTCTCACCGCACTTGACGATGAGGACAGCATTGTAAAAGGCTTTGACCTCGGAGCGGAGGATTACATAACAAAACCGTTTTCAAGCCGTGAGCTTCTTGCAAGAATTAAACGAATTACCAAAAAGCTCGACAAAACTATGGCTATGAATTTTGGCGACATCAGCATTGACTTTGACAAAAAACAGGTTTGCAAAAACGGCAATCCGATTGTGCTTACGGCGCTTGAGTACCGCCTGTTTGCAATGCTTGCCAAAAACAGCGGCAAGGTGCTGACCCGTGAACAGATTCTTGAACGCATATGGGATTTGTCGGGGAATTATGTTGAGGACAACACGCTGACCGTGTACATAAAAAGACTTCGCAAAAAACTTGATACAAATATGATTAAAACCGTAAAGGGCCTTGGTTACAGGCTGGAGGTATAATGAAAAGCACATCAAAATTTCTTGCGGTAATGCTTGCGATAACGGGACTTTTCTGTTGTGCCGTTGCAGTAGGCATCGGTGCAGGCTTTAACGCTGTTCGTGAAAGCACCGACAAAAAGATAATTGCCGTTGCCGAAAAGGTTAGGGAACAATATCCCGACATTTCGGAAAAGGAGCTTGCTCAAATTTTGAACAGCGACACTGCCGGCATAAAAGGCGACTTTGCAAAGTACGGAATAAAATCCGACAGCGGCTGGGTTGACATTCAGAGCGGAAGTTATGCAACAATTACAATTGTGATTGCAACCGCAGGTGTTTGTGTGTTCGGAATTTTGCTCTGCGTTGTGTTCATAAGATACTGCAAAAAGCAAAAGCGACAGCGACTTGAAATTGTAAAATGTCTTGAAAAAATAAACAACCGAGAGTATGACCTCGACCTTGACGGCTCAACCGACGACGATATGTCGCTGTTAAAGCAGGAGATTCAAAAAACAACGGTAATGCTTCGTGAGTATGCCGACAATTCAATGCGAGAGAAAGAAATCCTCAAAAATTCGCTTGCCGACATTTCACATCAGCTTAAAACACCGCTGACTTCAATTTTGATTACAACCGAAAATATCCTCGATGACGATGATATGCCCGTTGAAATCAGACGGGATTTTGTTATGGATATAGCGCATAATGCCCATTCGATAAATTTCCTTGTAAAAAGTCTGCTCACGCTCTCAATGCTTGATTCGGGAACTGTTAAATTGAAGTTTGGAGATGCGTCGGTTGAAAAAATAATTGACGAGTGCATTTCACGCACAGAGGTTCTTGCCGATATCCGTGATGTGAGAATTGAAAAAACCGTCAAAAATGATTTTAATCTTAATTGCGATTTTCGCTGGATTTGCGAAGCGGTTTCAAATATCGTTAAGAACTGCATTGAGCATACCGACGGCGGTTATGTCAAAATTTCAGCCGAAAGGAACAGTATGTATTCGGAAATCACCATAAGCGACAACGGATGCGGAATCAGCCCGAAGGATTTGCCCCACATTTTTGAGAGGTTCTATAAAGCACAGAATTCATCCCCGTCAAGCGTCGGCATAGGTCTGTCGCTTGCAAAATCAATCGTTGAAAAAACAGGCGGATATATTACCGCAGATTCCAAACTCGGCGTCGGCTCAACCTTTAAACTCAGATTTTTGAATGTAAGACTCAGATAAGATAAAAATTAAAAAGCGAAAATTGCGGTCGGGAATAAAGTTTTGTTAAGTACAAATCTTATTATTCCCGACCGTATTTATGTAATTTTCGGCAGGGGGGCAATTGAAACTGTCTTTATAAATAAAAACAGAAGAGCGACAAGGGTAATTTTGCATAAAATTCCAGTGTAAAGATTGTGTAACTTGCTATTTTTACAAAATAAAAGGATTATGTGTAGTTTTTGTGAGAGTTTTGTGATAAAATCAAATTGTCTAGGGATGTTTGACCCTACGTTTTAAAAGCTTTGAAAGGAGTAATCAAACAATGAAAAAAAGAAGTATGAAGAGAGCGCTCAGTGCCGTTTTGACACTTTGTATGGCTCTCCCCGGTGCTTCCGTAGCATTTGGTTCGGCAAGTGCTGCAACAGTTTCCGATGACAGCAGCACATCTGCATCATCAACTGCCGCAGGTTCACTTGTTGAAGATGACGGCTTTACATGGGATAATGCCAATGTGTATTTCCTGCTTACCGACCGTTTTAAGAACGGAAACACCGCAAATGACCATTCATACGGCAGAACACTTGACAAGGACGGCAAACCGCTTGACGGCTGGGATACAAACCCCGGTACATTCCACGGCGGCGACTTTGCAGGTGTTACTCAGTCAATTGAAGAGGGTTATTTTGATAACCTCGGTGTAAACGCAATTTGGATCTCAGCTCCGTATGAGCAGACTCACGGCTATTGTGATTCAGGTAAGGGCTTTGCTCACTACTCATATCACGGCTACTATGTTCTTGACTATACCGAAACCGATGCAAACTTCGGTACAAAAGAGGAGTTCAAAACTCTCGTTGACACAGCGCATGAGCACGGTATCAGAGTTATCATGGATATCGTAATGAACCACACAGGCTACAACACCGTTGCAGATATGGAGCAGTTCGGCTTCGGTACTCTCCTTGACGGTGCGTTAGACTTCAAATACAAGCTCACAGATGTAGGTGAAGTAAACGACCACATTGACTATAAAACATCAGAAGAAGACTGGGGCAAATGGTGGAGCAATGACTGGATCCGCAGCGGTCTTCCCGGATATACAGAGGGTGCCGGCGGTGATCTTACAATGTCACTCAGCGGACTTCCCGACTTCAGAACAGAGCAGACAAAGGATGTTACAATTCCTCCGATCCTCAAAACAAAGTGGACTCAGGAAGGTACATATGCTCAGAAGCTCGCAAAATACGGTAAATCAAACACAGTAACAGGCTACCTTTCAACCTGGCTTTCAGAGTGGGTTAGGGAGTACGGTGTTGACGGTTTCCGTTGCGATACTGCAAAGCATGTTGATAAGGCTTCTTGGAACCAGCTCAAGCAGGCTTGTGTTTCTGCTCTCAGAGAGTGGAGATCCAACAACAAGGGCAAAGCAGGTGCTGACTGGAAAGAAGATTTCTGGATGACAGGCGAGCATTGGGATCACGGTGTAGGCTACGACACATACTATTCCGAGGGCGGCTTCGACTCAATGATTAACTTCGCAGTTACAGGCGGCGGTGCTCTTGCAAGCGGTAGTGTTGCAAACACATATCAGGGCTATGCAGACAAGATCAACACAAAGGAAGGCTTTAACGTTCTTTCATTTATGTCATCACACGATGAAACACTTACCCGTGGCGATGAGAACACAATGCTTTACAATGCGGCTGCATTCCTCCTTCTCCCGGGCGGAGTTCAGATTTTCTACGGTGACGAAACCAACCGTCCTCTCTATCCCGGCGTTGCATTTGACGGTTACGGCGGATCGGGTCACGCACTCAGAAGTGATATGAACTGGAACGACATGGACAAAACTCTTCTTGCTCAGTGGCAGAAGGTTGGTCAGTTCCGTAACAAGCATGTATCCATCGGTGCCGGCTCAAATGTTAAGCTCTCAGCTACAAGCGGTGTTGCTTTCGGCCGTACATACGATAAGAACGGCGTAACAGATCAGGCAGCTGCAGTAATCGGCTGTAACAAAAATTCAAGCGTAACTGTTGATGTTTCAACTCTTTGGGAAGACGGCAGTTATATAATCAATACTTATGACAACTCATCTTCAGTTGTTACTGACGGTAAGGTAACATTCAACAGCGGTGTAAACGGCACAATCCTTATGGAAAATGCTGACGGTCAGCCGCTCGTATCAATCACAGGCGAGCCGAAGTTCTACGGCACAGAGCAGGTTACTGTTTCTCTTAAGGAATGCGACAGCGCAAAGGTTTCTGTTGACGGCGGTAACAAGTTTGTTGTTAAGGACGGCGACACATTCACAATCGGTCAGACAGCTTACAAGAACGATACAATCGAAGTAACTGTTGAGGCTACAAACGACAAGGCAAGCTCAGAGGCTAAATTCACATTCCTCAAGCTCGGCGAAAATGACGAAAGACCTACAACCAGCCCGACACAGAGCACAACTGTTCCCGGTCCGACAGCAAGTCAGACATCAAAGCTTACAATCAAGAGCACAGCAGGCGCTCCGAATGTTTACGCTTGGACAGGTGCAAGCACAGCACTCAATGGTGCATGGCCGGGTCAAAAGGCAGCAGCCGTTTCAGGTCAGGCAAACACATATGAACTCACACTTCCTGTTTCAGCCGACAAGCCATTCAGCGTTGTTCTCAACAACGGCAGCGGCACACAGTCAGGCGATATCACAGGTCTTTATGACGGTGCTGTTCTCGAAATTCAGAACGGCAACTACACATCAGTTAAGACAGTAACCAACGGTAATCAGCAGGGAGGCGGCGGCGATCCAGAGCCTGCAGAGGGTTCTGTTTCCGTAACAATCAAGCCTTACAGCCCATCTGCAAGCTACAAAATCTATGCTTGGAATGATACACAGAAGCTCACAGGCGCATGGCCGGGCGTTGCTCTTACAGAAAAAGATTCTGACGGCAACTATGTTGTTAAGTTCGATAATGTTGACGAAGTAAGCATTATTCTCAGCAGCGGTTCAGGTCAGACAGCAGATATCACAGGCGTTAGAGACGGCGCTACAATCGAAATTACAAACGAAGGTTGTACAACATACAAGCTTACATCAAAGCCAATCGTTGTTTCACCTTATGAATCACTCAAGAAAGAAGCAAGAAAGATTCTTGCTATGACAGCATCAGACTACACAGCAGAGAGCTGGGCAAATGCTCAGAAGGTTCTCAAGTCAGCTGAGGCTATGATTAAAGCAGGCGAAGACGCTACAACAGCTGAAGATATGAATGCTATGATTGCAGACCTCAAGTCAGCTCAGAAGGCACTTGTACTTGCTCCTGCAACACTCACATATGCAGTTGTAGGCAAGAGCGTTGTATCAGGTGTTACAGCCAGCGCTGCAAAGGTAACTGTTACAGTTGACGGTAAGACATATACTGCTACTGCAGACGATGTAACAGGTGCATTCACAGTTGCAACATCAGCTCTCAAGGGAACAAGCACAATCAAGGTTGACGCAACAAGAAACGGTGTAAACGGCACATATTCATATGCTATGAAGAACGGCAACATTGAAAGCGGATTTGTTCCTACATCTCCTACACTTCCGACACAGCCTACTACTTCAACTCAGCCAACAACAGCTACTCAGCCGACTGCACCTACACAGCCTACAACAGCTACAGAGCCGACTACTGCTCCTGCTCAGAAGCTCACAGTAAACGCTACTTCAAATTACTTTGGTTCTGCATCAAAGACAGTAAGCACTGACGGCAAGAAGGTAACTGTTCTCTACAAGCTCAACTCAAACATGGGCGTTGTTGACGGACAGTGGGCTGTTAAGTATGATTCAAGCAAGCTCAAATTCAACATGGCTGATAACAAGGCAGACGGCAAGCAGACAATCATGCCTTCACAGTCAAACCTTATTCACAATGCTTACAGCAATGTAATTAAGGGTATATTTACTAACCCACAGGTACCTACTCAGTACAACGGAGATACATTTATCTCACTCACATTTGAGGTTATCGGTTCAGGTACTGCAAGCGTATATCTTGACACACAGTACCTTACATTAGGTTATGTAAAGGGCAACAAGCTTAATCAGGCATCTGTTGTAAATAACAGCAAGGTTTGCGATGTAACAGGCATTGCAGGCTTTGAAAAAGTATCAGTAAACGCATCAACGGTATTTGTCGGCGATGTAACCCTTGGTGATGTTAACATGGACGGCGATATCACAGTTTTTGATGCAACCGAAGTTCAGAAGTATGTTGTTCAGCTCGTTGCATTCACAAATGACCAGTTTACTGCTGCCGATGTTGACCATGACAGCACAATCACAGTTAAGGATGCTACTACTATTCAGAAGTTTGTTGTAAAACTCATCAGCAACTTTTAATAAGTTTTAAAGCAATTGACATATCGTTCCGTTTAGTCGATATAGTAAGGAATGCCCCTCACAAAATGTGAGGGGCATTTTTTGTACAGCTTTTTAAATAGAAAATGGCAGACAACCGTGTGATTGTCTGCCATTTTGTCATGATGAATTTAAAATTACCGATTATACTTTTACAAGAACCTTTGTAATTTCGCTGATGTACATTTTATGGAAGTCGTTGTCATACCACTTGTCAACGCTTTCACGGTCGGCAATGCTTTCGGCATTAAGACTTTGAGCGTACATTTTTTTGCATTCAAGAACAAGCTTTGCCTCTTCAAAATATACAGAGCCGTTTTCCGTGAACGCAGGAGTAAGACCTGTTTCCTTTACCTTGTCATAATCCTTACCGCTCTTTGAACCGCAGAATTTGAGGGCATCTCTGTACTTTTCATCAAAAAAGCTCATTGTATAGCGGTCGCCGTTCTCCATAAACGCAAATGTATATCTCTGCGGACGAATAAAGGTGAATACAACGGGCTTACCCCACATAATGCCTACACCGCCCCAGCTTATCGTCATTGTGTTGAATTTTTCTCTGTCGCCTGCCGTAACAAGCGCCCAATCATCACCGATAAGCTTAAACGGACTTTCAACAATTTCTTTCGGATTTATCTCTTTGAATGCTGACATATAAATCTTCCTTTCAACAATTGTGTTTTATATAATATGCTTTCAAAATTCTATTTTGAATAGACTGCATCATTTTTTGCCAGAAGATAGACACAGTATTGATTCATACTTATGCCCTCTTTTTTTGAATGTTCGGCAAGTGAACGGTGCAGACTTTTCGGGATTCTCAGCTTGAATTGTCCCGAATATTCTTCAAGGCTGTCGGGTTCGTGAATTACAACTCCGCTTTCAAAGGCGGCTTCAAACCAGGCTTTTTTAGCGTCCTCGGCATTAGCAACAGCTGATTCTATCGTTTCTCCGCAGGTTATGCAGCCGGGAAGTTCGGGGAATGATACAACAAAACCGCCCTCGTCCTTGTCCTCGACAATTTCCATACGATATGACATTGCAAGATAATCGTTAAGTGTTTTCATCATCTTTCGCCTCACCTTCAACAATTTGTCTTAATGTCTGTTTTCGTATTTCCGAATAATATTATATATGGTATCGCATATGGTGTCAACAGGTTTTTGATGTGATTTCAGCGGTTTTCACAAAATGAAAAATATGCAAAATGGATGTATATGTATGTATGAATATGCATAAATGGATGAATAAAATGAATATTCATTTTTTGTGCATATATACATTTTTCAGAAATTCAGGGGAGAATGTGACATATCAACCGCCAAAAACACCGATAATACAGCGAAAATAAAGCAGATTTCGGTCAATTTGTACCCAAAAATGCAAATTTGAAAAAACATTGAATATTTATTCAAAAAACACTTGATTTTTTGAAAACAGAGTGTATAATGTAAGAGTAATAAAAATTAAGTAAAGGAAACACCGACATAAAGTGTTTCCAAATTCCGGAGGAATCAAAAATGGCTGACAATAAGATTAAAAAGGTAGTTCTTGCATATTCAGGCGGTCTTGATACTTCAATCATCATTCCGTGGCTTAAAGAAAACTACGACAACTGCGAAGTTATCGCTGTTTCGGGTGATGTTGGTCAGGGTACAGAGCTTGACGGTCTTGAAGAAAAGGCTATCAAAACAGGCGCATCAAAACTTTACATTGAAGACCTCAACAAGGAATTTGTTGACGAATATATCATTCCCACAGTAAAAGCAGGTGCTGTTTACGAGGGCAAGTACCTCCTCGGCACATCTTTTGCCCGTCCTATCATTGCAAAAAGACTCGTTGAAATTGCAAAAGCCGAAGGTGCTGACGCAATTTGCCACGGCTGTACAGGCAAGGGTAACGATCAGGTTCGTTTTGAACTTGCTATCAAGGCTTACGCTCCTGACATGAAGATTATCGCTCCTTGGAGAACATGGGAATTCAAGAGCCGTGAAGATGAGATTGAATATGCTGAAAAGCACAATATTCCGCTCAAGATTAACCGTGAAACAAACTACTCAAAGGATAAGAACCTCTGGCACTTGAGCCATGAAGGTCTTGACCTTGAAAATCCTGCAAACGAACCAATGTACAATAAGGAAGGCTTCCTTGAACTCGGTGTTTCACCTGAGCAGGCTCCCGATAAGGCAGAATATATAACTCTTACATTTGAAAAGGGTGTTCCCACAAAGCTTAACGGCGAGGCTATCGACAGCGTTGAACTCATTAAGGAACTCAACAAAATCGGCGGCAGAAACGGCGTCGGTATCACAGATATCGTTGAGAACCGTCTTGTCGGCATGAAGAGCCGCGGCGTGTACGAGACCCCC
>OHRM01001029.1_pt1 | contig 12282 bp, 6 predicted proteins | sample 1578361 | NCBI WGS metagenome assembly OHRM01 (sample SAMEA3879590, study PRJEB24766) | human gut metagenome | biome: human-associated habitat; feature: feces | place: USA | collected 1985/1987 | reverse complement strand
TTCTTTAACTGGTTGATGATGCGGCTGCCGTACTCGTCACGCCACTCCCAGCATTTTTCTAAGAATCCTTCTCTTCCAAGATCACGCTTGTCGATGCCCTGTTTTTTCAGGTTCTCGATTACTTTCACTTCTGTTGCGATGGAAGCGTGGTCTGTACCCGGCTGCCATAATGCGTTGTAACCCTGCATTCTCTTATAACGTGTTAAAATATCCTGCATGGTGTTGTCGAGAGCATGTCCCATGTGAAGCTGTCCTGTGATGTTTGGCGGCGGCATCACGATGGTAAACGGCTTTTTGCTGCGGTCAACTTCGGCGTGGAAATAGCCGTTGTCTTCCCATTTTTTGTATAAACGGTCTTCAATGCTTTTTGGATCGTAGGTCTTTGCTAATTCTTTACTGCAATTCTGACACATAATCTGTTCTCCTTTTTTAGTTCTGATAGATAGGCGGTTTTGATTCACAGGACATAATTTCCTATGAATTAAAAAAAGCCCTTCGTATTCCATACGGAATACAAAGGGCGAATATGATCGCGGTACCACCTTTGTTGGTGCTCATGTCCAGCCAGTTCCATATCTGACCGGTCATCCTGTAACGTGGATGAGTCGTGAATACCTGTGCATATCTGCAATGCCTGTTCTTATATCCTGTCATACAGCTATGCTTTCTCAGCATTCCGGTTCAAAAGCTACCTTCCACATATCTTTCTCTGGGATGTCTTTCAGCCGGTGAACTTCCCTCTCTGCAAAGAGTTTATGTGTACTCCTCTTTCTCACAACCTTTGTTTTTTGCTGTTTTTATCATACGAGGGGACGCGGGGTTTGTCAACTGTTTTTTTAGATCTCTTCCTCCACCATACTCTTATTCCTCGTAAACAGATCATAGATACATGGCACCACGATCAGTGTCAGCAGCGTTCCATATAGCATACCGCCCTCTGTCACGATCGCCATCGGCTGCATCATCTCCGAACCGCTTCCAAGTCCCATCGCCATCGTGGACATTGCAAGGATCGTGGTCAGTGCCGTCATTAAGATCGGGCGCAGTCTCGTTCTTCCGGCTGTGACAATCGCCTCCTTTTTATCCATGCCCTCTCTTCTCAGCTGATTGATATAATCGACTAACACGATTCCGTTATTGACGATGACACCCGCTAACATGACAAATCCGATCATGGATACCACGCCGACTTCATTGTCTGTCACAAACAGAGCAAAGAAACCTCCCGTAAATGCAAGCGGAATCGTGAACATAATAATAAAAGGCGACAAAAATGACTGGAACTGTGCAACCATGATAAGATAAATAAATACCACCGCTAAGATCAGCATCAGATACAATTGGTTCATCGCATCCCGGATCGTCTCATCCTCCCCGGTCATGGAGATCTCATATCCATCCGGCAGCTTGATCTTATCTAATCCTTTCTGGATCTGGTTACTTACCAGCGTCACATTGTGATCTTCATCCACACCGGCTGTCACGCTGATATAGCGCGTCTGCGAGCTTCTGTTTATCACATTTAAGGACTCACCTTCCTCAAACTCTGCGATATCTTTCAGGGGAATATCTGTTGTCTCTCCGCTGATACGGTCTGTATAAGGAAATGTCAGCTTACGGATATCCCCTGGCGTGACATCCGCCTGTTCCCCACTCTGCACATATACTTTATAGTCTTTTAAATCCGTCGAGATCGTTGTGGATGACGTATTCGATGCAAGCTGTTTATAGACAAGCTGATACACCTGCGCTGTTGTCATGCCATATTTTGCAGCTTTTTCTTTGTCCACTTTTACCGTGAAAGACGGTGTCGTATCTCCAAGACCATCGTCCACATCTACAGTGCCCTCCGTCTTTTCCACGACTTCTGCGATCTGCCCTGCGAGTTTCTGCAGCTTATCTAAATCTTTTCCGCTGACCCGCACGGAAATACCGCTTCCGAAAAAGGAACTCATATCCGACGCAGAGCTGTCCGTATTCACGTCGCAGTCAAGATCCGCTGTAAGCGCCTGTATCGAGGCAGTGATCTCACTGCCAGTCGCCCCGGAATCATCGATGAGCACGTACATGGTCACACTGTCCGTACTGCCGCCCATCGACATGATTCCACCGCCGCCTGCCATGGCTCCGATCGAATCCACACCGGAGATGCCAGAGATCTTATCCACAACCTCATCCGCGCGCTCCGTCAGTTCCTCAAATGTCAGCTTTTCATCCTCTTTCGCTGAAACCGTGACCGTGAGCTGCTCTGTCTCCATATTCATGTCCATAAAGGTAAATCCTTTGGAAACGGAAAGCGTCACACTTGCCACCAGAAAAACTACCACACAGATCAGTACGATCGGTTTAAACCGCAGTGCCACACGCAGAACTTTTTCATATCCATCTAAAATGCGGTCAAACCACGGATGTTTGATTTCCCTGGTATTCTTCAGCGCACCGGATGCCATCATCGGTACAAACGTCAGCGCCACAATCAGACTTGCCGCTAACGTATAGGCGATCGTGAGTGCAATATCCACAAACAGCTGCCTTGTGATACCCTCCGTAAAAATGATCGGCGCAAACACACAGACCGTTGTGAGCGTGGATGCAAAAATAGCTCCTGCCACCTGTCCTGCTCCTTCAACTGCTGCCTTCCGGATCGATAATCCCTGATTCCTGAGCCGGTAAATATTTTCGATCACGACAATCGAATTATCTACAAGCATGCCGACGCCAAGCGCAAGACCGGACAATGAAATGATATTTAACGATATTCCGGTAAAATACATCAAAACGATTGCAAAAACCACGCTGAGTGGAATAGAGCATGCGATCACCAGAGTCGGTTTGATATCCTTTAAAAACAGAATCAGAATAAGTACGGCAAGAATTGCACCTACAATCATATTTTCCATGACTGACTCCACAATGGTATCAATGTAAACTCCCTGATTCATCAAAATCGTCATGTGAAGTTTGTCATTTTCTTTTTCCAGTGATTCAAATCTGGTTTTGATCCGTTTTGTTACATCCCCGGTAGAGTACCCGGTCTGCTTCTCAATGGAAAGCATAATCGCAGGATTTCCGTTTACCTTGGAATAGGAATCTCCCGTATCGTCCACCACTTCTGTTTCTGCAACATCCGATAAGCGGATTGGCTCGATTCCATCCAGTCCTACATCCACAAGCACAAGATTTTCAAGTTCTTCCACGGATGAAACCTCGTCGCCGACACGCACTAAATACTGTTTCTTATTTTCATTGACATAACCTGCCGGCATGGAAAAATTCTGTGCTGTCAGAATTTGGCCTAATGTTTCCACCGACAGGATCTGATTCAGATCCGCAGACTCAAGTGCACTCTGTTTTGACTCTTCTAATTTTTCCTGTCCCTGCTCTAACCGGGCTTCCCCGACCGCAAGCTGTGCAGACGCTTCACTCATCTCTAAGATCCCGTCGATCTCCATCCGGTTTAACGTTACATACGCATCATCTAAGGTAGTTTTTCCATCTGTAACCTGTTCCTGTGCAGTCTGCAGAGCTGCCATTGCTGTTTGGATCTCAACCTGTTTTTGTGACAGCTGCGTAATCACCTGCGGAATATCATCGATCGAACTAAGACTCACATTTAACGCTGCTAACTGATCTGCCCACTGCTGATTTAAGGATGTATTCAGTTCTAACAGTTCTTCCTGTAATAATTCCAGACGTTTTCCTGCTTCCGCAATGCTCTCCTGATTTTCCCCGGTCATCGCAAGGATCTGATTGATCTGTTCCTGATCTCCGGAAATCTTCGCCTCCTCTAAAAGTTCTTCTATACGTCTGCTTCCATCGTCACTGTTCATCTGGGCTTCTTTTTGTGCCTGTTCAATGTCTGCTTTTAATCCCATTCCCTGTTCATAAATACTCTGGAGTTCCGGGATTGCCCGCTTTATCAGCTCATCGGTCGCTTTCAATACTGTATAATTCTGACTCAGATCTGATTCTGCCACAAACGCCTGCGACTTACCATTGATCACTTCATTTTCTGCCTGTCCAAGCTGGTTTGCAAGCTGATCTTTTCCGCTTTCCATCTGCCTGCGTCCACTCTCCACCTGCTCGGCAGCCTGATCGAGCTGTTCCTGCGGTTCAGTAAACTGTTCCTCGATCTTACTCTGGATCTTCTGATTCAGTGCATCGATTTTATCCTGATCTAATGTGACATGAATGTTCTCTTCCACAGTTCCGGTTGTAGAAACAGATGCCACACCGTCGATACTCTCAAGCACCGGCGAAAGTTCATTTTCCACATAATCCGAAATCTCTGACTGCGTCATGCCTTCCACATCGGCAGATGCCACCATTACAGGCATCATATCCGGGTCGATCTGCATGATCATCGGCTTCCCGGCACCATCCGGAAAACTGCCCTCTAACTGGTCTAATTTCTGCTGGATCTCGATAATGACCGAATCCATATTGGCATTCTGCTCATACTCTAAGATCACCATCGAATAATTATCGTAGGAGGCAGAACTCACATTTTTGATGCTCGAAGTCGTCGCCATGGATGCCTCGACAGGTGCTGTCACATCGGATTCCACTTTCTCCGGGCTTGCCCCCATATCCGTCGTAATGACTAAGGCATATGGCAGACTCATATCCGGCAGTAGATCTGTGGTCATTTTGGTTAGGGATACGGCTCCTAACACAATGACTAAGATCACGCCTACGATCACAGTATACGGTTTCTTCACACTTAATTTTGACAACACTCTCTTTTGTCCCTCCACCTGAATACGCAAGACATTTGTAATAAACACCTGGCAGCAAATATTTTGCCACAATATATTTAGTTTACCTGTTTCAAAATGGATTGCAAGACTTTCGTACCAGTTTATATTTTTTCAGATTGCTGATTAAGGCAGAATCCTGTGCACAAAAAAGCCCCTGTCAGCTATACACCTATACAAAACTGACAAGAGGCTTTTCTCTTATACCTGCTGTATTCCTACTCTTCCTCTGATTCCTCATCATCCACGATCGCTGCCGTAGCACCTGATACTGCTGACACTACTGCAACCACAGTCGCTATGATGACTACTACAAGTAAACAAATCAGAAAAATCCATAATCCTGTCTCTGTCATATTCCTCTCCATTTCTATGTGTATTTTACAAAGATCCAGCCTGTCCGTTCTTGTCTGCACCCATGTACCCCAACACATCCGATCCTTTATTTCTACTAATCATAGATAATAGTATAGCACACAACCGGCTTATTTACCAGTGACATTGTCAAAGATTTTCATCAAAAATAAGAGTTAAAAAATGAGACCACCCATATGGCAGTCTCATTTTTATGTAGTACAGCAATCCGTTTATTAACCCTTTACGCTTCCAAGTGCAACACCCTGTACGATGTGTTTGGATAAGATCAGATATACAATGATAACCGGGAAGATGGAAAATGCGATCATCACATATACCTGCCCCATATCAAACTTGAGCCAGTCAGCCGCACGCAGCTGTGCGATTAAGATAGGCAGTGTTTTTTTCTTGTCATCATGTAAGATCAATGCCGGTGTGAAGTAGTTGTTCCAGCTGCTTACGAATGTGAAGATCATCTGCACAGCAATTGCCGGTTTCATCAGTGGCATTACAATTGCATTGAAGGTACGGAATTCACCGGAACCATCGATACGTGCTGCCTCGATCAGTGACAACGGCAGTGTACTCTCCATATACTGTTTCATATAGAAAAATGTAACCGGAGCCGCAATCGTCGGCACGATCAGAGGTATAAAGGAATCCTCTAAGTTCATGTTGGAAACAAGTTTGATAAATCCAAGTGCAGTTACCTGTGTCGGAATCATCATGATCATCAAAATAAACGGATAAATGTATTTTTTCAGTTTGAAATCATATGCATGGATCGCATAAGCTGTCATCGTTGAAAAATATACGCTGAGTACTGCACTGAGCGAAGAAACGATCAGACTGTTGAACATACCGTTCCATACCGGAAGCGTTCCATTTCTCAAATTCTTCCAGTTTTCCCACAGATGGCTGCTCGGAACCAGCGTAAAACCTGACTGTAACTCACCGTTTGATCTGGTTGCATTGATAAACAGTACATAAAACCAGAACAGACACAATATGGAAACAATGATCAGTACGATATATGCGATCAGTCTTCTTGCATGAATTCCTACACCTTTTTTCAGATTACGATTTTCATTCATGATCTTCACCCCTTCCTCTTATCATTGCCGGTTATCTTAAATACTACCAGACTTAAAATACCTGTAATGATAAACAGAACAACTGACAGTGCACCAGCCATACCATAGTTCTTGCTGTAGAGATGTTTATTTAAGAACATGATCAGCGTCATGGTAGAACGCATCGGGTCACCGGTTCCATTGGTTAAGATCTGCGGTACATCGAATAACTGTAAACCACCGATCAGAGATGTAATAACCACATATACAAGAATCGGACGTAACAATGGCAATGTGATCTGCCAGAATACCTGGGAAGAAGTTGCACCATCAACTTCCGCTGCCTCAAACAAAGAGGTATCAATACCCATCATACCTGCCATTAAAAGGATCGTTGTATTACCAAACCACATCAGACAGTTCATTAACGCGATCAGCCCTCTTGCACTGCCCGCATTGGATAAAAATTTGTACGGTGTATCAATAAATCCGATCTGCATCAGCATCGAGTTGATGGGTCCTCCATCGGAGAACAATGTAAAGAATAACATGGAAAATGCAGATGCCATGATCAGGTTTGGCAGATATACGACTGTTTTAAAGAAACGGGTTCCTTTTAATCTGAGACGTACATCAGAGAACCATGCTCCAAGTACCAGTGACAAAATGATCTGTGGTATGAAACACATGATCCATAATAACATGGTGTTTTTGGTATAAATCCAGATATCTCCATCGGAGAAAAGCTTTTTATAGTTTGCAAGTCCGACGAAATTCGGTCCGACCTGCGTCAGTCCTGACATATAGTTTTCAAAGAAACTGTTGTAAATAGTGCTGATCAACGGAATCAGCTGAAAAATAACATATACTACAATAAAAGGAATCAAAAAGATATATCCCCATTTATTGTATCTTACTACCTTTCCACTGCTTTTTTTCATAACAACCTGACCTCCTTTTCCAGAGTGCATAATTTTCGCCCACAGAGCTCACAGCATCCCTCACCTTTACCCTGTGTAAGTCTGCTGTCAGCTCTGCGCTTACAGTTTTTACACAAATTTGGATATAAAATGAGCCGCGCCCGCCTCCCTTACGGTCCGGCAGGCGCGGCATCAAATCATTTTTTATACCATTCGTCTGCTTAGTATGTTAACTCCGGATATTTCTCTACAACTGCTTTGTAGAACAGATCTAATGCCTCTTCTTTTGTAGCAGTTCCCTCGAAGTAGTTCTTCATTGCGTTCTGGAACTCTTCGTTACATCCCTGATCGTATGCAGAAAGGTTGCTTAAATCAAGTTTTTCTACACTTGCACAGTACATAGACAATGGGTTCTGTCCGCCTAATACTTTACTCTGGTAGCTTGTATCTGCTGCCATTGCTTCCATAGCTGGTTTATTGTTAACGAAGTCATCATCTTTTACTACGATATCTTTCATGATTGTCTCATCTGTTGTCATCTTTAAGATGATATCTTTTACGAGACCTGCGTTATCTGTACCTGTTGCTCCACAGATCCATGTACCGCCCCAATAGAATCCCTGAGGTCCTGGTGTAGCGCCCCATCCACCGTTGTAACCGATAGATCCTTCGGTATCGGCTGCCATAGAGAAGTTCACGAACCATGCTGGTCCAAAGTAGCAGAATACTTTTCCTTCTGGATAGAAACCTTTCTTCCAGTCATCGCCCCAGAGTTCATATGTCTCTGTCTCGCCTGCATCATAAAGCTCTTTTGAATCAGATACCCATTTCATAATGTTATCATCAATATTGATCTTGCCATCTTCTACCCATTTAGAAGTAACGTTGTTAGAGTATACACGGTAAGTATCATTGACAGAAGATGTCATCTTGTATCCGGCAGCTTTCATTGTCTCTGCTGTATCATTGAATGTATCCCAGTCTGAAACATATTTCTGAACTTCGTCAGGATCGTCTGTTCCAAGAACTTCTTTTGCTGCATCACGGTTATAGAATAATACGCCTGGGCAGCCCTGCCATGAAACACCTTTTAATACACCGTTAGAATCTGTAACGATATCTTTTGTATACTGATACTGGTTTGCAAGGTCTGCATCTGTAATTCCAAGATCTGCGATCGGCATTGTATAATCTGTATCAACATATTTCAATGCGTAGTCTGCTTCTACTAAGAATAAATCAATCTTGTCATCGGCTGCTGCTGATTCCTGTTTTAATAATGTCGCATCCAGATTGTTCTGATATGCGTTGTCATCGTTTGGTGTGATATTCCATTTTACGGTAACATCCCCAATCTTACCTGATGTAGCATCCACTTCCTCATATCCAGGATAGTGATCTGTCAGACGGCTCTTAAACTCTTCATTCCAGCAATAAATGTTAAGAACTTTTCCCTCATCACCTGTTGTATCTGTCTCCGCTGCATCAGATCCAGATTCTGTTGCCGGTGCTGCTGCACCTGAGTTGCTGTTGTCTGCGGATGTTGTGTCTGATGACCCACCACATCCTGCTACCATAGTTGCTACCATGGATACACATAATAATGCGCTAATGATTTTCTTTTTCATAGAAAACCCTCCTCCTTAATTTTTTGGCTTCCGCCTTGTTTACATTGTTATTTTTGTTCCGGAATCTTTCCTACCGATTGTCCCGGTATGAGGATTCCTTCTATAACGACTCTCTCTAAGAGAGTTGTTTTTGGTTTTTCAATGGAACCGATCAGCCGTTTTGCAGCCTCTCTGCCAATCTCTTCTGTGTCCTGCTTAATTGTGGTAAGCTTCGGATGCAAAAGCTGTGACATCCTTGTTCCGTCGTATCCTGCTACCGAAATGTCTTTTGGTATCCGAAGTCCCATCTCTATAATGACATTTCTTCCACCGATCAGTGCGGTGTCATCAGGATAAATGATACAGGTTGGCGGATTTTCCAGATTCAGAAGTTCCTTCGTCTGTTTTGCCGCTTCCTTTGTCTCCAGGTAACCTGCTGTACGGATGTACTCATCCGGGACTTCCAGCTTCAGTTCATCCATTGTCCGGTAAAAACTTGTCAACCGGTCTTTGGTAACTGCCGAACCATTCTGCTGTCCGTGGATGTAAGCGATCCTCCTGTGTCCCTGAGAATAAATATATCTGACCAGATCTTCCATGCCCTGAATGTTGTTCGAGCTGACCGCCGTGCAGTTGTGATGCAGGTAGTCAATGGTGACAACCGGTACTTCGCTATTCATCAGTTCCATGACACCAGGGTCGTTAAAATCCGCACACACAATTGCAACTCCTTCAAAATTCCGGTATTTGCAATGTTCCAGATAAGACATCTTCCGGTTTTCAAAACAGGTATTGATAAATGTAATGTCATAACCCTGCTTCTCCGCCTGAACTTTCAGACCATTTAATACTCCTGAAAAATATTCATGCTGTAAACCTCTTCCTGCTTCCTCTTCAAATAGAACTCCGAGGTTGTATGAATGGTTGGTCTTAAGTGATCTTGCTGCTGCATTCGGGAAATATCCTAATTGCTCTGCTACCGTCCGGATACGACTCTTTGTCTCTTCACTGATATCTTTTTGATCATTTAATGCCTTACTGACGGTGGCAGTTGATACTCCACACTTTTCGGCAATTGTTTTTAAAGATACCATTGAATCCTCCAGGTACTTCTTCCAGACTTTATTATGTATGACCTGTTGTCTAGTTACTTAAGTCTTTCGAAGTTTTTACTTAATCGTTTTCGCACTTTTAATATAGCTCTTATGCAAGTGGATTGCAATACTTTTTTGACATTTCGGCTAATTTTACATTTTTATTTCTGATTTTTTGTGCATTTTTTATGATTCTTTCTGTTTTTTAACAGTTTTTGCAGCAAAACCTTATACGTTTTCGTATTTCAAGCTTAATTATCCAGCTTAACCTTCTTTTGTTGCTTTCTTCTATATTAGGTTGTAATTTTTGTTAAAAGTGCTGTTTTTGCTTATTTCAAAGGATTTTTTGTTGATTTTTATAATTCTGCAAGATATAATTTTATATAAGGAATATTTACTTAATCGTTTTCGTTAAGTAATATGCAAAACAAGGAGGCTAAATCCTCTGCTCCTGTATGGACAGTCGCATTTTGCTTCGCAAAACAAGGAGGATTTATATGAAATTCGGATATTTCGATGATAATGCAAAAGAGTATGTCATCACTTCCCCAAAAACACCACTGCCTTGGATTAATTACCTCGGCTGTGAAGATTTCTTTTCATTAGTTTCAAACACATGCGGCGGCTACAGCTTTTATAAAGATGCAAAGCTGTTACGTCTTACCAGATACCGTTACAACAATGTTCCCGGAGACAGCAACGGACATTACTACTATATTAAAGAAGGAAATACCATCTGGAATCCGGGCTGGATGCCAACCAAGACTGATCTGGATTCCTATGAATGTCATCACGGTATCGGTTATTCCATTTTTAAAGGAAGCAAAAATGATCTTGCCGCAGAGCTGACAGACTTCGTTCCGATTGGAAGCACCTGCGAGATCAATAAGCTGACCATGACCAACCACAGTAAAGAAGAAAAGCATTTTTCCATTTTTTCTTATGTAGAGTTCTGTCTCTGGAATGCAATGGACGATATGACAAACTTCCAGCGTAACTACTCCATCGGCGAGGTTGAAATCCATGGTTCCGCCATCTATCATAAAACCGAGTACCGGGAAAGAAGAAACCATTACGCTGTTTACTCCGTCAATGCTCCGATTGCCGGATTTGATACAAGTCGTGATGCATTTCTTGGTGCGTACGGTGAAAATTCGGCTCCTGAAGTTGTCGTATCCGGCTCCTGCAAAAATTCTGTTGCAAGCGGCTGGGCTCCGGTCGGCAGCCATCAGTTAGATGTAACCCTTGCTCCGGGCGAATCCAGAACTTATGTATTTGTTCTCGGTTATGTGGAGAATCCGGCAGCAGAAAAATGGGTTGGCAGACCGGAAGATGGTATCATCAACCGCACTCCTGCTGAAAAATTATTAGAAAAATTCAACACAACAGAAAAAGCAGACCAGGCACTTGCTGATCTGAAAGCTTACTGGGAAAAACTGCTCAGCCATTTTACTGTTTCTTCCAAAGAGGAAAAGCTTGACCGCATGGTAAACATCTGGCATCAGTATCAGTGTATGGTAACCTTTAATATGAGCCGTTCTGCTTCCTATTACGAATCCGGCATCGGACGTGGAATGGGATTCCGTGATTCCTGTCAGGATCTTTTGGGCTTTGTTCATCTGATACCAGACCGCGCACGTCAGAGAATTTTAGACATTGCTTCCACACAGTTTGAAGATGGAAGCGCTTATCATCAGTACCAGCCACTTACAAAAAAAGGAAACTCGGACATTGGAAGCGGTTTTAACGATGATCCACTGTGGCTTATTGCCGGAACTGCCGCCTATATCAAAGAAACCGGCGACTACTCCATTCTGGATGAGCGCACACCTTATGATAATGATGATTCCAAAGCAACGGATCTTATGGAACACTTACGCAGATCCTTCCACTATACCATGGAACACCGTGGTCCACACAAACTTCCGCTGATCGGACGTGCTGACTGGAATGACTGTCTGAACTTAAACTGCTTCTCTACAGAGCCAGGCGAATCGTTCCAGACCTTTGGTCCATCGGAAGGGCCTAATGCAGAATCTGTTTTTATTGCCGGAATGTTTGTACGCTATGGAAAAGATTACGTGGAAATCTGCAGACACCGTGGCATGGCTGAGGAGGCTGCTCTTGCAGAAGAAGCCATTGCAGATATGGAGAAAACAGTTTTGGATGCCGGCTGGGACGGAGAGTGGTTCCTGCGTGCATACGATCATTATAAAAATAAAATCGGATCCAAAGAATGCGAGGATGGCAAGATTTACATTGAGCCACAGGGTTTCTGTGTCATGGCAGAGATTGGCTTAAAAGAAGGCAACTGCTTAAAAGCAATGGAATCTGTTGAAAAATATCTGGATACCAAATACGGTATTGTATTATTGCAGCCACCTTATCACAGATATCATGTTGAGCTCGGTGAAATCTCTTCTTATCCACCAGGATACAAAGAGAATGCCGGTATTTTCTGTCACAACAACCCA
>OHRM01001028.1_pt1 | contig 12288 bp, 10 predicted proteins | sample 1578361 | NCBI WGS metagenome assembly OHRM01 (sample SAMEA3879590, study PRJEB24766) | human gut metagenome | biome: human-associated habitat; feature: feces | place: USA | collected 1985/1987 | reverse complement strand
ATCGCAGCGGACATGGCGATCATGAATTTTTCTACTGGGAACAGATGATGGATCCGGCATTTTCTTTTCTTGCAGGAATTGAGGAAGGAACAAAAGATAAACTGCTGATACCGGAGCAAGGAGAATAGGATGAATTATCGTATTGAGAAATTAAATGAACAGACGTGGCTGATAGAAGAATATAGTAATACGGCAAGTGCTTATATGTACCTGCTCACCGGAAAGGAAAGGGCATTATTGATCGATACCGGATTTGGAACAATCCCACTGAAATCAATATGTGAAGAACTTACTGTGCTTCCGGTCATTGTGGCACTGACGCATGGACATGTAGACCATATTGGCGGAACCGGAGCATTTGAGGAAGTATGGCTTGCAAAAGAAGACAAAGAACTTTATGAGGCACACAGCAGAGAGGATGTCCGTCATATTTTTACACAGGATGAGCTTCTCCCGGTAAAAGAAAATTGCAGTTATTTTGAGGATGAGATGGTATTTGAAATTGGTGACAGACCAGTGCGTGTGGTAAGGACACCGGGACATTCTGTCGGATCAGTATGTTTCCTTGATGAAAAGAACAGATGGATGTTCACCGGGGATACCTGCTGTAAGGCTCATGTACTGCTCCAGATGGAATTTGCGGCACCGATGCAGACCTATAAGGAATCACTGGAAAAGCTGATCGCTATGGAATCTCTCTACGATATTACCTGGCCGGGACATCATATCAAACCAGTCGAGAAACAGGTGATACATGATTTCCTGACAGCTGTGGAAGGAATTACAGGTGGCACAATGGAAGGTGCCTGGACCGAGCTTCCTATGGGCAAAGCAAGACTGTTAGAGTATAAAGAAATCGGAATCGAATATTAGATAAAGTATGAGGCAAGAGATGTTTTAATCTTTTGCCTTTTTGTTGCATGAAAATTTAAAAGAGGATATACTTTTTTATATATTTTAGCAAAAATGTATGGAATTTTTGCAGATAAGACAGGGATGCCTGTCCGATGAAGTTGTAGTATAAAGGAGCACACATACATGGAAAACGAAAAACAGAAAAAAATCATATTCGCTCTGATCCCGATTGTGATCGCCCTGCTGTCATTTTTTGTGATCGCGCGGTTTACTTCTTCGACAGAATTTAATGCGAAGACAATCCAGTCATTGGACGATAAGAAAACAACCGTCATGGAGCTTGCCGCAGCATCTACAGCGGCATCAGCAGCGATCACATTGATTCCGGGGGATGTCGGAACGCCGATCGCCAATAAACTGGCTGACTTAAGCAGTTATTTTTTGATCGTGTTCAGTGCTATTTATCTGGAAAAATATCTGGTGACGATCACCGGATATGCGGCATTTAAGATACTGGTTCCAATTGCATGTGTATTTTTCTCCGGGTATCTGTTGTGGAGGAAAGAGATATTGCGAGTGGTCGCACAGAAATTCCTGCTTTTCGGACTGGCAGTGTATCTTGTGATCCCGGCGAGCGTGAAGGTGGCGGATATGATCGAGACAACCTATGCGTCATCCATCGAGAGTACGATAGAGACTGCGAAGCAGACAACCGATGAGATAGAATCTGAAACAGGAGAAAGTGGACAGGTGGATGATAAGAGCAGCAATGAAAAATCCCAGAGTGATTCAGACAGTGACAGCAAAGAAAATGCCGGTGGATTTTTCTCAGGACTTTTTAATAAAGTGCAGGAAGGAGTGTCCACAGCGACTGCGAATGTGGAGAATGTGTTGAATAACTTTATCGAGGCATTGGCAATTTTGCTTGTGACTTCATGCCTGATTCCGATACTGGTGCTGATTTTCTTTGTGTGGCTGGTAAAGATGCTGCTTGGACTAAATATTGATATTCCGACATCTGTCAGAAAATAGGAAGGACTTTTCCATGGACATCAAAGACTGCATCATTTACGAAAAAACAATCCCTGCCCACCCGGCAGTATATGACGATTTCCCGGAGAATCTTCTGCCGGAGCTGGCGGAGTACCTGAAGTCGCACGGAATCGGGAAGCTATACTGTCATCAGACGGAAATGTTTGAGAAAGTGACTTCCGGGAAGAATGTTGTTATCACAACATCAACGGCGAGCGGCAAGACCTTAAGTTTTTTACTCCCGGTTTTACAGGATATTTTGAAAAATCCGCTGACAAGGGCAATCTTCATTTACCCGACCAAGGCACTTGCGGCAGACCAGTACCGTGCGATTGCACCGTATCTGGAATATTTTGGAGAGAACCGTATTGTGGCAGGCGTGTATGATGGGGATACGCCGGTGGCGGAGCGTACAAGAATCCGGCAGAGTGCCAATATTATATTGACAAACCCGGAGATGGTGAATGGGGCATTTTTGCCGAATCACAGCAAATACGGGTTTGATTTTATTTTTTCCAATTTAAAATACATTGTGATCGATGAGCTGCACACCTATCGTGGGGCGTTTGGCTCACATCTGGCAAATGTGTTCCGAAGGCTTTCAAGAGTTTGCCGTTATTATCATTCCAATCCGCAGTTTCTTTGCAGTTCTGCGACAATCGCTAATCCGGTAGAGCTAGCAACGGAGATTTGTGGAAAGCAGTTTATACTTGTGGATAAGGACGGCTCACCTGCAGCAGAACGTGGATATTATCTCATCCAGCCACCGAAGATCATGGGGAAAGACGATAACTATTATGGTCAGGTTCGCATTACAACGGTAGCTGCAGAGCTTTTGCCGGAACTGATGGATGAAGGAAAAAATTTTATTGCGTTTACGAAGTCCAGAAAGAATGTGGAGATCGTCTTAAAAGAGACGAGAGATCATTTGGAAGCGGAGGAATTTTTAGGCACGCATAAGCCGGAGGAGATCTCCGGTTATCGTGGCGGTTACACGCCGCTTGAGCGGAAACAGATTGAAAATCAGATGATCTCGGGAGAACTGATGGGACTTGTTTCCACGAATGCATTAGAACTTGGAATTGATATCGGAAAGATCAGTACCACGGTGTTAGTCGGTTATCCGGGCACCAGAGCCTCGTTCTGGCAGCAGACAGGGCGTGCCGGAAGAAGCGGGAAAAGGAGCAGCAACTATCTCATTCTCGACAATCAGCCGTTTGACCAGTACATTGCGCTTGAGCCGGGCTGGCTGTTTGAGGGAAGCAGTGAAAATGCTGTGATCGATAAGAATAATCTGATCATTGAGCTGGCGCATATCCGTGCGGCAGCAGCGGAGATTCCTTTGACGCTTGATGATATTTCCCTGTTTCCGGATCTTGGCGAGGCAATCCCGGTACTTCTCCGCGCTGAGGAACTGTCGAGCCACAATGGAAAATTTGCGTGGTCTGGCGGTGAGTTCCCGGCGGGTGATTTTTCCATGCGCAATATTGACGAGAAGCGCTATAAGCTTCTGCACAAGGACAGCGGAAAAGAAATCACAGAGATGGACGAGAGTCAGGCGTTCCGCGAGCTTCACGATGGTGCGGTCTACATGCATGACGGCGTTGCCTATCAGGTGACAAAGCTTGATCTTGAGAGCCGGACTGCCTATGCAGTGCCATTTAATGGAAATTATTATACAGTTGCGGCAGGGGAAGCGAATGTGAAGATCGTTCACGAGAGTAAAAATATGCCGCTTGCGCGCACAGAGCTTCATTTTGGCGATGTCAATGTGAGCGATTACGTTTATATGTTTAAGAAAATGCAGTTTCACAATCATCAGAATCTTGGCTATGAGCAGTTACCGAAGGCACTCTCCAAAGACTATGATACGGAGAGTACCTGGATGCGTGTGCCGGAGAATGTCGTGAAGGTGTACCGGGGATTGATCCAGGTGAATGAGAATACGAAAATGGTGCGGAACAATTATTATGAGGGCGTCTGTTTCGCACTGAAAAATGCTGCCCGGATGGTGACGATGACAGAGCAGGAGGACATCGGGGTCATTACATCGGCGAATGCACTGGAACTTGCGTTTGACACAAGCTCGGACGTAGACATCTATTTTTACGATAAGTATGTGGGTGGACTTGGATTCGCTGAAAAGATTTATGATAATATGGAAGATATTATCCAAAATGCCGTGAAGCTTGTAAAAGGCTGTGGATGCAAAGATGGCTGTGCCGCCTGTGTGGGAGATTACCGGCTTGACAGGCAGATGGTACTTTTCGGACTGGAAAACCTGCTGGAACACTGGGATGTCCCGATGGGAGTGAAGACTGCAGAGCATGCGCCGTCCACGTTCCGGAGAAAAGAGTTCTCGTTTGAAAAGTTAGGAGAGCAGTGGCAGGAGTTCTGCAAAAAGATTAGTGAAAACGGAGAGAACTTTGCCGCATTTTTACAGACCGTTCCGGCGGTCGAAGTGAGAGAGCGGATGCTGATCTTAAAATTATCCAGCGCCTTTTATGCAGACTGGGTGATGGAGCAGGGAAACCGCGAGAGCCTTAAAAATATTATCAGTTATTATGCGGATGTGCCGGTTGGATTCCAGATCCAGGTGGCACTTGCGGATGAATTGAAAGAGCCGGATAAGGACGCAATGGAGAAGATGGGGCGGAGGTTATTATGAAAACAAGAGAAGAAGCAACAAAATACGGATTATCATTTCCAGACACCTATCTGGAAACGCCGTTCCATGATCCAAACTGGGAGCTAGTGCGTGTGCGTGGAAGCAAAAAAGCATTTTTATGGGTGTATGAACGGAACGGTTACATTAATATGAATGTGAAAGTGCGCCCGGAGTGGCGCGATTTCTGGAGGGATGCCTATGCGTCCGTGCTTCCGGGATATCATCAGAATAAAGAACACTGGAATACGATCATTTTAGATGGGACAATCCCGGATAAGGATGTGAAGCAGATGATTGCAGAAAGCTATGACATTATCACAGACAGCCCGGCGAAGCGTATTTATGAGGCGGTGAAAACCATTCCAAAAGGAAAAGTGGCAACTTACGGCAGGGTGGCAGAGCTTGCCGGAAATCCGAGAATGTCCAGAGCTGTTGGAAATGCCCTGCACCATAATCCGGACCCGGAGCATATCCCATGTTACCGTGTTGTGAATTCCAAGGGAGAATTAGCAGGGGCTTTCGCCTTTGGAGGGGAGCATGTGCAGGAAGAACTGCTGAAAGCAGACGGCATTGAAGTGGTGAATGGCAGGGTGGATTTAAAGAAATATGGAATTTAAAGAAAATTACACACAACAGCTACAACGTCTAAATGAATACCAGAAAGCAGCCGTTTTCGATGAGAGCAACGCTTGTCTGGTGAATGCCAATGTTGGCAGCGGTAAGACGACGGTTCTTATCACAAAGGTCATGTATCTGCATTACGAGAAGCAGATTCCATATGAGCAGATGGTTGTTCTGACTTTTACGAATAAGGCTGCGGATGAGATCAAAGAGCGTCTGTATGCGCTGGAGCCGGAGATCACAGAGGAACAGTTGTGGGGCTTTGGAACATTTCACAGTGTGTGTCTTACAATGTTGAAGAAAATGCTTCCAGTGGAAAATCTGGGTTATACCAAAGAATTTATGGTGATGGATCCGGACGAAGAACTTGGGATGGCAGAGCAGTTGATCTTAACTTATCAGCTGAAAATCAAATATAAAAACCGGCTGAAAAAGCGTCTGGAACAAAAAAACAGCAAATATCAGGATGATATTGAAAAATTAAAGGCATTGCTAAAGGAAGAAAAGAGACGCCAGGATAAAATGACGTTTGATGAGCTGCTGGAAAACACATGTAATTTGGTGAAGATGTCAGAACAGAAGATGGATGACATCTCCTGGATCATCGTGGACGAAGTGCAGGACAGCGATGAGAAACAGTTAGAGCTCATCGACTGTCTGAAAAAACCACAGACCTGTTTTTTCGCAGTAGGTGATCCGAATCAGGTCATTTACAGTTGGCGTGGAAGTGCTTTTCATATTTTTTATCAGCTGAAGACCAAGTATCAGGCAACGGAGCTGACACTTCCGGTAAATTACCGTTCCAGCAGTGAAATCCTTGCAGTGGCACGCTGCTTCATGCAGCAGGGAGGCACCTTGCAGGGCGGCAGGGAGAGCGGTGATAAAATTCAGATCCGGAATATGTATGATCCGTTTCAGGAGGCTGACTATCTTGCAGGCAGGATCAGGGATCTGCATGCGTCGGGGCTTCCATACCGGGAAATGGCGATCTTTTACCGTTTGCAGAACCAGTCAGAAATTTTTGAACATGTTTTTGAAAAAGAAGGCATTCCATTCGAAGTTTCGTTAAAAAAGACTGTGAAAGATATTCCGGTTCTGGACTGGCTGATCAGGGTACTGCGTTTTTCTGTCAATCCGAAAGACAAAAACTCCGGCATAGTGGCACTTGCGGATAAGAGATACGGGCTCGGCATGTCGGTGAAAGAAGCGGAAAAAGCAATTGATAGTTTGTGTGAAACTCGAAAAATGCAGATAGAGACTCCACAATCAGAGAAGCAAAAAATAAAATCAGATATCCGTAAGCAAATGCTTGGATTTTCGCAAGCATATTTCAACGCTCAATCCACAACAGCAGAAGACCTCTGGAACTATTTTTCTCTGGAAAATCATCTCCACCCAACGACAGCTTCGTATGTAGAAGACAGAACCTGCGTCATGGACTTTTTGGAGCGCATGACCATCTATCAGAAAGAACAGCAGAAAAATGTCGTGGAAGGTTTTTCGGAATTTTTGAATATGGCGTCTTTGTATGGAACGAATATTTTGAAAAAAGAGATACATAATGAAAACGATACTGTAAAGCTTATGACACTTCATGCATCCAAAGGGTTGGAGTTTTCCCATGTTTTTATCACAGGTGTGAATTATGGACTGATTCCTTTGCAGACCAAAAGTTTTGAGGAGGAAGAGGAGGAGCAGCGTCTCTTTTTTGTCGGCATCACAAGGGCGAAGGAACATCTGGAACTTTCCTATTACACAAGTCCGGGACAGTACCGGGCAGCACCCGGACCGAGCAGATATCTGCGCATGATACCGGGAAATCTGATCGAAGGACAGGAGAAGGAGCGGGAGTCTTCGGCAACGCATTTACAGGATCTGAAACGCCAGATCCTTGCAGAGCGTGCAAATCAGTCAGAGCATATAGAACTGCAAGAAGCCGGCAAAATATCAGGGGAAAAAAATCCATCGGCGAATACAGGAACAAAGAATATTTCAGTAGGAAATGAAGCAGTAACAACACAAAAACGCCGCGTCCGTCATCCGAAATACGGCACCGGTTCCGTGGTAAGAGAGGATGACATGATGATCACCGTTGACTTTGATGATTATGGGGAAAAAGAACTCATGAAAATGTTCGGCGGTCTGGAAGAATTGCCGTGATACTTATATATTGTCAGGTATCGGGCGACTATGAAAAAAAATAGCGTACTTGTACAAAAAAGAAAACAATTCCTACCTTGACAAGGGGAAATAATGCGTTATAATACTTATATCATATCAAATAACTAGGAAATATCAATTACAAACTAATTTAGAGATAGAAAGAGGTACAAAGATATGAGTAAACTGATTTATTTAGATAATGCAGCAACAACGCAGGTATATCCGGAAGTGTTACAGGAGATGCTTCCATATTTTTCAGAAGTATACAGCAATCCATCTGCAATTTACAGTTTTGCATCTGAGAGCAAAAAGGCGGTTGATAAAGCAAGGACTTCCGTGGCAGAACTGATCAATGCGAAGACAGATGAGATTTATTTTACAGGTGGCGGCAGCGAGTCTGATAACTGGGCATTAAAGGCAACCGCAGACGCTTATGCGTCCAAAGGAAAACACATCATCACAAGCACGATCGAACATCACGCGATCCTTCACACCTGTGCTTACCTGGAGAAAAAAGGTTTTGAGATTACGTATGTGAACGTTGACGAAAACGGTAAAGTAAAACTGGATGAGTTAGAGGCAGCAATCCGTCCTGATACAATCCTGATTTCCATAATGACGGCAAATAATGAGATCGGAACCATCCAGCCGGTCAGGGAGATCGGACGTATCGCACATGAACATGGCGTATTATTCCACACGGACGCTGTACAGGCATTTGGACATATTCCGATCGATGTGGACGAGATGAACATTGATATGCTGAGTGCCAGCGGTCACAAGATCAACGGACCAAAGGGAATCGGCGTAATGTATATCAGAAAAGGCGTGAAGATTCTTTCCTTCATCCACGGTGGTGCGCAGGAGAGAAAACGTAGAGCCGGAACTCTGAATGTACCGGGTATCGTAGGTATCGGTAAAGCAGCCGAGATCGCAAAAAATACCATGGCAGAGAGAAGTGCAAAAGAGATCAGCTTAAGAGATCACCTGATCGACCGTATTTTAACAGAAATCCCATATGTGAGATTGAATGGTGACAGACATGACCGTCTGCCAAACAACGTAAACGTATGTTTCCGTTATATCGAGGGTGAGTCCATGCTGATCTTATTAGATCAGGCAGGTGTCTGTGCATCCAGTGGTTCTGCATGTACTTCCGGATCCTTAGACCCGTCTCATGTATTGCTTGCGATCGGACTTCCTCATGAGATCGCACACGGTTCTCTTCGTCTGACACTTTCCGAGAAGAATACCGTAGAAGACATCGATTTTGTTGTAGACGAGTTAAAGAAGATCATTGAACGTTTGAGAAGCATGTCCCCATTATATGAGGATTTCGTAAAAAAACAGAATAAATAAATTTTTCGATCACATGATTTTACAGTGATCAAAATAACAGGTTATATTCAAAGAAAGCAGGATAAAAAATATGTATAGTGAAAAAGTAATGGATCATTTTAACAACCCAAGAAACGTTGGAGAGATTGAGAATCCAAGCGGTGTCGGTACCGTTGGTAATGCAAAATGCGGCGACATCATGAGAATGTATCTTGACATTGATGATAACGGGATCATCCAGGATGTAAAGTTTAAAACATTTGGATGTGGCGCAGCCGTTGCAACAAGCAGTATGGCAACCGAACTTGTAAAAGGAAAAACAGTACAGCAGGCGTTGGAAGTGACAAATAAAGCCGTTATGGAAGCTTTGGACGGACTTCCACCGGTGAAAGTTCACTGCAGCCTTTTAGCAGAGGAAGCAATCCACGCTGCATTATGGGATTACGCAGAGAAAAACCATATCACGATAGAGGGACTGGAGAAACCGGTGAACGATATTTCTGAGAAAGAAGAAGGCGAAGAGGAAGAGTACTAAGCGCTTTTTCCGGAAGGCACATCAGACTGTCAGGCAGATTTATGAAAAAGGTAAACTGCCGGCAGTCTTTTTTGTGCAATGGGAAAATTCTCATATCTATTTCATTCCAGTTATGGTAAAATATAGCTATTGCAAAAAGCAGAATAGCAGATCATAAGGAAAACGAATTGAGGATAAAAAGATAATGGAAGATTTACAGGTAGAAGATTTTAATGATCCAATAGAACATAAAGCAGAGCAGACAGCAGACGGTATTAAGACACCGGAAAATCAGGAGAATGATGAGGAACAAACCTCCATTTTCAAAGAGATCATGAGCTGGGTGATCCCGTTTGCAATTGCCTTAGTGGCAGCGCTTCTCATCAAAAACTTTCTGATCATCAATGCGGATGTGCCTACCGGGTCAATGGAGAATACAATCCTGCCGGGAGACCGTTTTATCGGAAACCGGCTTGCATATGTGGTTGGAGAGCCAGAGAGAGGGGATATTGTTGTATTCCGGTATCCGGATGATGAGAGCGAGATCTATGTGAAGCGTGTGATCGGGCTTCCGGGGGATACCATCGATATTGAGGATGGAAAAATATATATCAATGGATCGACAGAGCCTTTACAGGAGGACTATCTGAAAGAAGAATGGACTGTTGCCACAGGTCCATATACATTTGAGGTGCCGGAGGGATCGTACTTCATGATGGGAGATAACAGGAATGATTCCTGGGATGCGAGATATTGGAGCAACACTTATGTGACAAAAGACAAAATTTTAGGGAAAGCACTTTTTACTTACTGGCCTTTTGCACATTTTGGAAAATTGGAATAAAAAAGGAAGCGTGACATGGTAACATTATTAGCAAAAATATTTATCAAAGACTCAGAAGATAAAATAAAACAGCGCGAGGCATACGGAATGCTGTGCGGTGTGATCGGTATATTATTTAATGTACTGCTTTTTATCGGTAAATTTCTCGCAGGAACTTTAAGCAATTCCATTGCGATCACAGCAGATGCCTTTAACAACCTTTCAGATGCAGGTTCTTCGATCGTGACACTGCTTGGCTTCAAGCTTGCAGGGGCAAAACCGGATACGGAGCATCCATTTGGACATGGAAGGATTGAGTATGTTTCCGGCCTGGTTGTGGCTGCGGCAATCCTTTTGATGGGTTACGAACTCGTCCGTGACTCCATCGGAAAAATCATGCATCCGGAGGAAACAGAGTTCACGCTCCTTGTGGCAGTGATCCTGATCGCATCCATTCTTGTAAAACTATATATGGCATATTATAACCGTGCTATTGGAAAAAAACTGGATTCTGCAGCGATGAAAGCGGTTGCCACAGACAGTTTAAGTGATACCGCAGCGACAACGGTTGTGCTTCTGGCATCCGTATTTACCCATTTTACAGGAATCAAAATTGATGGCTACTGCGGTCTGGTTGTGGGCTTATTAGTCGGTTATGCAGGTTTTGACGCTGCCAGAGAGACATTAAATCCATTGCTTGGACAGCCACCGGCACATGAATTTGTAGAAAAAATAGATGAGATCGTAATGTCACATTCGGAAGTATGCGGAATGCATGATCTGATCGTCCACGATTACGGTCCGGGCAGACAGATGATCTCATTGCATGCAGAAGTTCCGGCAGAGGGAAATATTATGGAACTGCATGATGTGATAGACAATATTGAGAATGAACTGCGTGAGACACTTGGCTGTGAGGCAACGATCCACATGGATCCGGTCGTGACTTCGGATGAGCATGTGAGTGAGACGAAAGCGGCGATGGTATCTCTGATCAAGGCAATTGATGAAGATTTGTCCATTCACGATTTCAGAATGGTGAGTGGCGGGACGCATACGAACCTCATTTTTGACATTCTTGCACCATTTGGATTCCGTCTGACGGACGAGGAACTGCTCACAGAAGTGCTCCAGTCTGTGCATGAACATTTCGGTGATAACTATTACGTGGTGACGAAAATCGATCATTCTTACATATAAGACAGAAAAAAGCCTGCATCGAAAGGATATTTCCTGAGATGCAGGCTTTTTCTGTATAAAATACTTTACCTCAAATAGATACAATAGAAAATTTTTGAAACCCGGTGGTACGGTCGGATATCTAATATATGAAAGGTGGGTAAAAGATGAAAAAAGAAGAGTACTCTTTAGTTTATAAAGCAATTCATGGGGACAGTCATGCATACGGCGAATTGATTCATCAGTATAACCCATACTTTTATAAAATAGCATTTTTATATGTAAAAAATGAGGACGCAGCAGTCGAAATTGTTCAGGATAGTGTCTATCAGGGATATCTGAAAATAAAGACACTGAGAAATCCGGAGCTGTTTTCAACATGGATGACCAGAATCATTATGAATAAAGCGGTTCGTTATATAAAACAGAACAAAAAAATTGTGGAATACGAGGAAGCATTTCATGAGGCTTCACATTCTGAACATGTTGAAGAAAAGCTTGATTTAATGAACGCAGTAAATCGGCTGCCGAAAAAATACAAAGACGTTATCATTCAAAAATATTTTCTGGAAATGTCTGTGGAGGAAATTGCAAAAAAGCAGATGATACCGGAGAATACAGTGAAAACCAATTTATCAAGGGCAAGAGCTGCTTTAAAGAAAATGTTAAAGGAGGACTATTTTGAAGATTCATGATGAAATGAGCCAGATATCCGTGCCGGAAGATTTAGATGAAAAAACATATCAATCCATTTTAAGCGCTGAAAAAACAGTACAAAAAAACAGATTTCGAAAAAAGTGTGCGTGGTCGGTACTATCCTGTCTGGTGATCATTTTTGGAATTATTCATGTTGCAAACCCGGCAATGGCAGAAAATATACCGATTATCGGAAGTGTATTTTCCTATATTCAGGATGTCATTGATTTTAAAGGAGATTATAAAAAGTATGCCACTGGCACGGATGAGAGAGTGCAGGATCATGGAATTACGATATCCATGACAGAAGCCTATTGCGATGGAGCAAATTTATTTGTCTCTTATGTGATTGAGAGTCAGAAGAAGTTTACAGAATACAGTGACAATCAGATTTTCCAG
>OHRM01001022.1_pt1 | contig 12314 bp, 9 predicted proteins | sample 1578361 | NCBI WGS metagenome assembly OHRM01 (sample SAMEA3879590, study PRJEB24766) | human gut metagenome | biome: human-associated habitat; feature: feces | place: USA | collected 1985/1987 | reverse complement strand
TGTTTTGCGGAGCAAAATGCGACTGCCTTTGCAGGAGCAGAGGATTTTCCTCCTTTGTTTTGCGGAGCAAAATGCCTGCTATGCCGCCTTTGCATAGCATGTGCCCTTGCAGGAGCAATGCCCAACACATTGGGCAGGATTTTCCTCCTTTGTTTTGTACAATTTTCGCAACCATCATAGTACAACACTTATGAAAAGTCAATTTTCCGTACACGGCTCACTCTGCCCCCGCAAACAACCGCAATTTTCTCTTGTCATTTAAACCAGGGAATTTTATAATAAAACCAACATATAAATATTTCGTATAAATATAAGGAGATTACGTTATGCATACATTTCAACCTATGACAGCAGATATGATGGAATTTGATCCATTTACAAAAATTGGAAAAGAATGGGCGCTGCTCACCGCAGGTTCCAAAGACAAAGCAAACACCATGACCATAAGCTGGGGCGGTGTCGGCATCTTATGGGGCAAAAACGTTGCCTTTGTATTTGTCCGTGACTCAAGATACACCAAAGAACTGATCGACAAAAATGAATTCTTTTCTCTCAGCTTTTTATCTGAAAAATACCGTGATGCATTAAATTACTGTGGAAGCCACTCCGGCCGCGACGAAAACGATAAGATCTCAGCCGCCGGTTTAACCCTTACCTCCCGCCACAGCATTCCGTTCATCGATGAGGGAAATATGATCCTGCTGTGTGAGAAAATGTCCGCAACGCGACTGACTGAGGATTCCTTCCTGATGCCAGAGATTGCGCAAAAATGGTATGCAGATCATGATATGCACACGATGTATATTGCGGAGATCATTGATATTCTGGCAAGATAAGAAAAACAGGCAGGTGGGAGTTCATATACGAAAACTCCTGCCTGCCCGTTTTATGTTTTTCAGATATATAATCTCTTAATCATTTTTTGTTCCATACATTCTAAAATACTCATCCGCCTGCTGCATAGATATGTTTAATTTATCCTGCAATCTTTTTATAATACCCTTTTTCGGTATGTTCATTTCGAGACACATTTCTATCATTCCCTCTGCTTTGCCACGAACTTCTCCACGCGCTTCGCTCTCCGCAATTAATTCTTCAATCGCCTGACACATCTCTATCCCCTCCTTTTCCTCTGATATCTTAATTGGTGTCTTCGTGATGGTTTTTATAACTCTGGCTGCATTCATTTCTATACTTTTATGGGTATCTGTCCTCAAAAAATCCAGCAGTTTTTCTTTATTATTAGAGTACTTGATATATCCCATAACCTCTCTCATACTTGTTGAAAATTTGTTCAGTTCTTCTTCCGTAAGTTTTGCCGGATCGATCAGGTGTATCCTGTAGTTCTCCACATAACTTAAAATTTCCATATCCCTTATCGGCATCATTTCATGTAAAGATAACGGTCCGTCCCATTCCTCTGCCCCAAAATGAATCACAAGTGTGATAACTGGTTTAATGTGATCTTCCTTTAAAAATCCCGATAAATATTCTCCACCGGTTTTTCCTGAATAATCTTTTTGGCTCCGTCGGTGCCCTGCCGCTATATCTGACACTTGTTTTCCATATTGTAAGGCATCATAGATAGCGTTTCTGACCGGCATTGCATAATGGACATCTGTCTGATTCTCAACCCCTAATAAAACATACGACATCTTTTCATCCTGTTTGATGACTGCTGCTTTTAAAACATCACGGTATTTTTGCAGTGCATCTTTTTTACCCACTGCCGATGTAGCAGTGTCAATCTCTGTAAGTCCTGCCGGATCGATCACCTTTTTTCCACCATAGATAAGATAATTAAACGCATCTGCAAATATAGCATTCTCCCGCATATACTCTTTTGTTACAATATCAACCGTCCCCATTCATTTCTCCTCCTTTGTTTAATCCGGGAGCAATTCGTGGTTTTCAAGAATTCTCCCTGCTTATATGTGTGAATGATAAAAGCATTGGAAATTCTTAAGTTGAATGTATAACTTTTTATACATTTTTCACTATGATAAAAGAATGGTCTATAACCATGTAGATGATTTCAGAATATCATGCTTTGTCTGGATTTTAGCATACTGTTCTTATAATGTCATTAAAAAGCCGATATTCCAATGATATTTGTAAGTTTTGCACAAAAAATCCAGTGTATAAAAACAGATATAACATACACACACCTTGCTTTTTTCAAAAATCAATGCTACAATATTTTCTGAGTTTTGTTCTAAAAAGTAAATATATGGAGGATTATTTATGAGCCCAGTTACTATTGTATTGCTGGTTATCTTAGCCGTTTTAATCATCGGACTGATTGTCCTTTATTTTCTCGGAAAGAAAGCACAGAAAAAGAAAGCTGAACAGGATGAGCAGCTTGCCGCTGCCGCACAGACCGTATCCATGCTGGTTATAGATAAGAAGCGAATGCGCATTACCGAATCCGGTCTTCCACAGGTTGTGATCGACCAGACACCGAAGATGATGCGCCGTACCAAACTTCCAATTGTAAAGGCAAAGGTTGGACCGAAAGTAATGTCTTTGATCGCTGATGAAGCTGTATTTGATTACATACCGGTCAAAAAAGAAGTAAAAGCAACCGTGAGCGGTATCTATATCACAAAAGTTACCGGTGTACGCGGACCTCTTGAAAAACCGGAAGGTAAAAAGAGCTGGAGAACCAAATTAAAAGAAAAAGCAGCCTGCGCAAATAAAGAGCTGGAAAAAGAAAAGGTTGAACTTGAAAAAGAGAAAAGTAAGAAAAAGAAAAAATAAGTCATAAAAAAATACCACACAAACGTGCAGTATTCATAAAACCATTAACAGCCACAGCAGTTTGCTGTGGCTGTTCTTGTATTCTTTGCTGCTATGTGATAGTATGAAACCAATCGGACTTACAAATTATTACAACCGGATTTTTCTCCTGACAAAATAAATAAAAAAATGTGTCTCCAATAATAACGCTGCAAGGGTAAAACAATATTTATAATGCTGCAAAAAGCATGTTCTGCAATTCTTTTGAATTGTAAAACATGCTTTTTTCTATAGCTTTTTACGCTTTTGCTTTCGCTTCCCCTTCCGGGAAAATGATCTTATTGACAAAGAAAAATACGACCATTGAAACTCCGCCGTTTAACACGGTCGTTCCTATATTGTACAGCCAGTCCGGCACGAACATACCGGCTACTGCTACCCAGATACAGTTGATGGAGTTTACGATACAGGTCACGATGCAGAATGCGATCAGATACCAGAATGCCTGATACCAGATATTTCCCTTGCTGCGGAACACGAAAGTTCTCTGGATCGGGAAATTGATGCATTCTCCAATCACCATGGCAACCATGTATGCACAAAAATATGGAAGTCCACCGTGTGCGGCATCATAACCGATAATATTCCATTTGAATGTTTCTCCAAATAATGTGATGTCGATTCCCGGGAATCCAAAATCAACATTTGGAAGTCCTGCAAATGCGAGCGGCAGAAACAATAACATCAAATATTTGAATACCGTGATCAGGTTACTTACGATCACGAACAGACCGCCCTCCCGGACCCATTTGGAGGCTCCGGGATGCTTATCTGCAAAGTTCTGCCATAGATTTTTTATACCATTCATTTATGCTTTCACCTCTATGTGTTGTTCCTCTGCAAAATCCTGTTTTATTCTGCTGATGTTTCAGTTACTGTCTGTACCGGTTCTTCTGCGGCATCTTTTTTATATTTTTTGATGGTAAGAACTTCTAAGAAAATAACCAGTACTCCAAGAATGATATCGATCACGATTGCAATGATCTGCCAGTTCATCAGACCTGTCTTTAAGTTCTCAGGATCATATGCACGGCTGTTTACAACAGTGTACATAATATTTTTGGATGCCTGACGCATTGCTTTCACACCTGTTGCGCTTGTGGTATCTGTCACATGGTTTGTCTCTGTATCATATGCAACTAACATACAGTCTGTACCACCGCGGATACCCATATCAGAATCCATGTATCCGTAAACACCAAAGTAGTCAGTTAATACAAATCCACGGAATCCCCACTCATCACGAAGGACAGTTGTCTGTAACGGATATGTTCCGCCTGCCCACTGTGTACCGATATAATTGAAGGAAGACATTACTGCTTTTGCTCCACCTTCTTTTACAGCGATCTCAAAAGGTTTTAAGTAAATTTCACGGATTGCCTGCTCATTTGACCATGTACAGAGCATTCCGGTACGGTTTGTTTCCTGGTCATTCAAAGCAAAATGTTTGATATATGCGTAAACACCATATTTTTCAGCACCGATCACTGCGTTTGCAGCCATTTTTCCTGAGAGAACTCCATCTTCCGAATAATACTCGAAGTTACGTCCTGCAAATGCATTTCTGTGTGTATTCATCGCTGGTGCATACCATCCGGAAACATCCATCTCATCTGCCATCTTACCGATGCTCTCACCGAAAGAAAGTGCAAGATCTTTGTTCCAAGTATTTGCGATCATAACTGCGGACGGGAATCCGATAGAACCTGTTCCTGTAAAGTTGTTATTGATGGATGCAGGTCCGTCACAGTCAACAGTCATAACTTTTCCAACACTTGATGCTGCAGATGTCTGATATCCGCCAAGTGCGATCATTGTATCCATATCAGAAACAGTCAGCTGGTCAAGAAGTGTATCCCATTTTTCATCATCATAGGAAAGACCACGCATATCAGCAAGTGTCATTCCATTTTTCGCACCTGTTGTCGGCATTTCATCAGAATCATTGTTATAGTTTGCCGGGTCATAGTTGCTGTTGTTTAAGAAATCAGCTTTCTCATCCTCTGCTAATGTAAAGTTAGAAGGAGCTGCTGTTGCTGTTGCATAGTTTGCAAATCCGTCTGCTCTTGAAAGATATGTTGCATCTCCTTCTGCATATGCAAACTGATTCGTTGCAGCTGCATCATCCGTAGAACGTGCATTATTTTCATCATATACAACAGTATCTGCGACACTTACGGTCTTAGATTCGATTGCATTGTGTGAATCAGCATTGATGGAAATCTCATAGTCACCAGCCTCTAATACATAGCAGCCATTGCCGTAAGTATCATAAGAAGCCATATCTTCCTCTGAAAAACTTACTGTGATCGTCTGGGACTCGCCTGGCTCTAACACATCTGTTTTTGCAAAATCGATCAGGTTTGCAGATGCTTTTTCAATTCCACCATTTGTGTATGGCGGGTTGTAATATACCTCTACCACATCTTTTCCTGCGGTAGTTCCATTGTTTGTTACTGTTACATCAAAGGATACCCGGCCGTCTGCTACGGTGATATCTCCCATTTTCTGTTCAAAATCTGTATAGGAAAGTCCATATCCAAATGGGAACTGAACTGTCTTATCATAGTCGATCAGACCTTCCACTGCTGCTGTCTCATAGAAACGATAGCCAACATAAATGCCTTCTACATAGTTGACAAAAGATGGAATTGTTGCTTCTTCTTCGCCTGTTCCGAAGTTTTTGGATGTAGCGGCAAACTCATCCATATTGTCATACAGGAAGTTTCCAAAGTTGTTATAAGTCGGTGTTGCTGTCAGATCATATACAAATGTATCGCTGGTTTTTCCAGATGGATTTACCGTACCGGCTACGACTGCGCCAAGAGACTCAAATCCGGACTGCCCTGTTCCAGGACACCAGATTGCACCCTTGATCTGTTTATAATCATTTAAGAATCCAAGTTCCATGGTGTTTGCACCGTTATATACAACAACGACATTGTCAAAGTTGGCACAAACAAGGTCTAACATATCTTTTTCTGTCTGGCTTAACTGTAAATAATGTTCACCAGCTTCAAAATCTTTGTAATTTTCAGAGTTATCTGTGTAAGTTACTTTGCTTACATCAGTTGGAAGGTCTGCTCCCTCACCACCAACACGGGTGATCACAACCATTGCCGTATCAGAAAATTCTTTTGCATTGTTGATCAGCTCATCGCTGTAAGAATCTGCTGTCGGTTCCGGCAATGTCCAGTCCTGCGCCCACATACCAACTTCCGGTCTGTCCTCACGGTACGCTTTGTAGAAATCGGTCAGTTCTGTATTGATCTTGTATCCTGCATCCTCAAGACCACCAAGAAGTGTTGTTGTCTCATATGCATCGGATAATGCTCCTGATCCTGTACCACCGTAGCAAGGATTGGTAGATGCCCATCCAAACACGTTGATATTCTGTGTATTTGTAAGTGGAAGGATATTGTCCTCATTTTTCAATAATACAATACCTTCGTCCGCGATATCCTCACAGAGTGCTGTTGCCTCATTTGAGGTCTCCTCTGTGATCGTACCATTTCCCATTGCAAGTGAGATCATACTTGACATTGGGATAAAGCAGATCAGATTGATAATCACAACTGCTGCCATAAGGAATGCGATCCATGCTTCCTTTCTCACCAGTTTCTTTACCGGTTTTTTCAATTTCATGCATGCCACAGTTACAATAATTGCGATTGCCAGTGCAATGCCAAGCGCAATCAGGTATGGCTTACAGGAATTGAGAACGTTGATCACGTCATCCATGTTAATTGCTAACATTTCTAAATCCTCCCTTGTTTTCCGAAGGAAAATGCAATTTTACAATGTAAAATTTATCTGCTGACGAGCAGAGGATTTTCCTCCCTTGTTTTCTTTATCCGTTTCGGATCTTGTAACTGTATCCTACCATACCACACGTCCTTTGGTAAAAATCTTCACAATCTGCACTTTTTTTGCATAAACTGTTTTGCATGTTGGAAATTTTGGACAAAATAAACGCCATATTTTTATGCATTGTACACAAAACATGGCATTTACTATCATCTTAATTACAATTCTAAATTATTTTCCAATCAATACTTTCTTTCCCTCAAAAGCAAATCCGTAGTGTCTGATCTTCTCTTTTGGGATTCCTGCTGCAGTCAGTCCGGCGTCATAATTTTTTTCCCTGATCTGTTTTAAAGCGGCCTGCACCGTATCTTCTAATGTTTCTTCTTCATCTGCCTCATGGACTTTAAATTCCATCACGATTGCATTGTTTTTCTGGTCATGTGGAACCAGCATGATATCATATCTGCCGTAGCCGCTCTCCCTGTTTGACCGCACATCATAAGAATCCCGCAGTTCCACTAAAAGTCCCAATACAAATCCGTGATAAAAACGCTCCGGCTGCGATCTTTTCGATGGATGGTTTCCGGTATCAAAGCTGCTGAAAGTTGTGAGTGCAATGTCGTTCATATAAATATTCATCTCTTTTAAGTTCCCTTTTAATAATGCCTCTATGAACTCATTATAGTTCGACATGGAATCATCAAACCAGCCTTTAAACATGTTAGAAAACATACTGTAAGTTTCCAGATTCGTGATACGAAGATGATACCACGGTTCTAACAGCATACCTCGATATTCCACCTCTTCTGCTTTCAGGTAGCCCCCTGCAAGCAGCAGGCTCCAGATCGCATTTTTACTTTTATCAAGCTGGTTAAACACAATCTGTTCGTCAAATGTTACCACGATTTCTCTTTCCTGCAAAAGTTCCTCCATCCGTGTTTTAATGTCTGCCGATGCCGTCCGGATCAGTTTATTTACCAGACCGTTAGAACTTGTTGATGCCCAGTACGGACGAAACTGTTTTTTGTCCAGAAAATTAGTGATCGACCACGGATTATAGATATCTTTATGCGTGCCGAAGGTAAATCCATCATACCATTTTTTTACCATCTCTTTCTGATCTGTCAGCTGATATTCCGCGAGAGCATCAAACACCTCTGTCTCAGTAAATCCAAAACAGGTGGCATATTCTTCTGAAGTGGTCGTCACAACATTGAGATTATTGAGATCAGAAAAAATAGATTCTTTTGAAACCCTTGTGATTCCTGTCATGATCCCGCGCTCCATGTAAGGATTGGTCTTGAAACTGGAATTAAAAAGACTGCGGATAAATGCGGTAAACTCATCCCAGTATCCGTGAATATATGCTTCCTGCATCGGAGTGTCATATTCATCCAGCAGGATGATGGCTTTTTTCCCATAATATCTGTATAAGATACCTGCTAAATTTTTTAATGAATCCTGTGCGGTCACATCACCCATAGTTTCACTCACAGACCGTAACTGTCTTTTTTCCGTTTCCGAAATATTTTCTGCCTCATTCAGATACGCATGCTGCATATATGTTTCTTCAATAATATTTTTTATTTTTCGTACGGCATCCTCATAATTTGTCTGTTTCACATCCGCAAAACTTAAAAAGATGACCGGATAGGTTCCCTGGAGTTTTCTGTATTTTTCCTCTTTCCACACTGACAGACCTTCAAACAGATCGGATCTTCCCGCATACTGGTTTGAAAAAAAACAGTTTACCATACTCATATTGAGGGTTTTCCCAAAACGCCTTGGACGTGTGATCAGTGTCATCACATCTGCTGATTCCCACCATTCCCGGATAAAATCAGACTTATCTATATAAAAACTGTTTTCTTCACGGATACTTTCAAATCCCTGGTTACCAATACTGATGCACGGTGCCATATCTTTCCTTCCCCCAGTTCAGTTTTAAAATTATATTCTCTTTTCCAATTATATAAAACCGGACTCTTTTCTTCAAGGAATATCTGTCTTTAACAATATACAATATTTTATTCTTTTACCTGTTTAATGCTTCACAGACACAATTCTCTATGTACTCCATGCCAAGCTCTGTATTTAATGTGATATCGAAATTTGCTGCGACACCCCAGATTCTTCCGGTATAATAGCGGTAATTGTCAGCACGTCTCTTATCTTCCCGCTGGATTCTCTGCTTTGCTTCTTTTTCAGACAGATTTAAGCGCTTCATCACGCGTTTTACCCTGCTCTCTATCGGTGCAGAAAAATAGATTTTCAGGCAGTCCGTGCGGTTTCTTAAAATATAATCCGAACATCTTCCGACAATCACACAGTTTCCTTTCTGTGCTAATTCTTCTATGACTTTCTTTTCCGCCTCAAATATCTGGTCTTTCGGTGCTTCCTCATTGGTCTGTGCATACATATAGACCTGACTGACCAGATCATATAACAGACTGTTTGTCATGGATTCTTCTTTTTTACTGATAAAATCCTGTGTATATCCGGTCGTCCCTGCAGCCATTTTTATAATCTCCTGATCATAAAAAGAAAATCCAAGTTTCTCTGCAAGTGCCATTCCGATATCATGTCCGCCGCTTCCATACTGTCTTCCGATGACAATAATATTTTTCCGGTACTGCTTTCCACCGTTCTGTATTTTTTCTGAAACCTCTCTCTTAGTTTCATATTCTTCCGGAAACAGCACCGGCTTTATAAATTCCAGCTTCTTTCCAAGAACCCTAGCGATAAATCCGACCAACAGCGCAGCAATGATCGTACCTTCACGCACTCCGTTTAACTGACCGGAAAACAAAAATGACAACGCAGCCGCGATCACTGCCATCGATATATCGAAAATAATTTTCGTCGTTCCGAAATTTGTTTTCCAGGTCTGCACGATCGCACGGACAAAGGATTCTCCCGGCAGCATGACAACATCTGCAAGTACCTCTAAATAAACGCCAAATCCCAAGATCGCACATCCCACAAGCAGTGCGATCACTTTTACAAGATAATTCTTCGGATCGACCCAGAAAAACAGATACATGGTCAGATCGATAAAATATCCAAATGCAATGGATACAGGAATCTGTAAAATATTTTCCAGTTTAAAATTTTTCCGTAAGATCAGTATCTGCAGTAAAATAAGGAAAATACTGAAAAAGATCGTGAAATTGCCAAGTGTAAATTTAAAATTAAGGCTTAATACATACGGAATCGAAGAGATCGGGGATGTTCCAAGACTTGCCTTTGTGATCAGACTTACACCAAGTGCATTGATAAACAATCCCACCAAAAATAAAAGATATCTTTTTAACTTATTCATTTTTTGTCCCTTCTTCCTCTGTCAGCATCAGATTTTTAAATATTTTTCTGCTGAATGTAAGATAGGCATCAAATTCCTCTTCCGTGATTCCTTTTAACGCCTGCTTTTCAATTTCCAGAAAAGATTCTTCCACCAGCTTCTGGCTTTTCCATCCCTCTTTTGTCAGATAAATATGAAATGTGCGTCTGTTTCCATTTAACATCCGCCGTTCGATCAGACCTTTTTCCTCCATGCGGTTTAAAATCGAAGTCAGTGAACCCGCCTCTAAAAAACAATTTCTGGCGATTTCCTTCTGACTGCTGCCGTCGTGATCTTTCAGATAATCAAGAACCTTTGGCTGCCCGATCGTCAGTCCGGTGTTTTTCAGCCGTTCTAACAATCCCCGCTGTACAAGCATCCGGTTCGCCATGATCAAATAATGCAGTGAATCCTCCATTGTCTTTCCTCCAAAAAAAGAAATAGTTATAATTCAAATGTTTATATTTCAAACATTTAGAATTATAACTATCTACCATTGCTATGTCAAGGTCAGCAGAATACTCTATGTTTTTTAACTCAACTAGAACTCAATATAAAAAACAAAATGGAGCTAACACTTCACGAAGTTCAATTCGAAAAAGTGACAGCCCCTACGTTTATACAATATATTTACTCTACCTATTTACTTTTCATATAAGAACTCTTCCGGCAGCGTTACATTAAAATCTTTTGCAAGATGACGGAAGTTATCCGGTGTGATTGTCTGAAGCTTATCCGGTCTCATGGCAAGCATTTTTACCAAAATTTCGGCGGATTTTTCCGCGGTATGCATCAGACCAAAGGTCAGGTCAAAATCTTCCCCTGCCGCAAACATACCATGATGTGCCCAGATCGCAAGATCATATTTTTTCATCAGTTCACTGGTTGCAACAGCAATCTCCCTGCCGCCCGGCACCATCCAGGGAACCACACCAATGCCTGCTGGAAATACGACCGGACATTCCGTTGCCATCTCCCAGAGTTCTCTTGTAAAGACTTTATCTTCCAGTGGAAGAACAAATGTTAAAGCAATAATGTTTGTGGTGTGTGCATGGTATACAACACGGTATTTCGGGTTCTGCAACTTCTTCACTTCCAGATTCATCAGATGACTTGGAAGTTCTGATGTTGGTCTTCCACCGTTTACCAGTCCCCAGACGATACGGTAATTTTCTCCCTTCTCATCCAGTTCGATCATACAGAAAGAATCTTCCGGTTTAATGATGACGTTACGGAAATATTTTCCACTTCCTGTCACAAGAAAATATTCTCCTGCCAGTTTTGGAACAGAAATTCCGATCGGCTGCCACTCTTTTGCAGCAAAGTTTTCTTTTACAGATTCCACCTCTTCCGGTGAAATATAATTTAATGCCTGATAAGCATTATCACGTTCCAATCCATCTACAACCAACAAAACGCCTTGATTGCTCAATGTTTTCGAACCACGGATAGCCATAGATGATATCTGTTCCCATACATCGCCCGTTTTTTGCATTGTATAAAGTCCGGTTACATTACCATATAAGGCATTACCCACATTAAAAGTGGAACGATTATCTATTTGGTCAGCATATACCGTAGAAACAGCTCCTGTGCTTTCAGCATTAGTCTGGCTCAGTCCAAAACCATAATTTACTTTTTCAGCAGAGAAATCCATAACAATCGTCATTTCCTTTCCATCTGCTACAGGTACTATTTTCACATCATCCTTTCCTGTACGTACCTTTAAAAGATTGTCCTTATCAGCAGTAATTACAAACTGACCTTTGCGATCGGTCGTAACCTGTACAAGCGAATTGTTTTCAACAGAAATCAATGCACCTTCTACCGGATTACCTAATTTGTCAATCACTTTACCGACAACATTTCCTTCTTCTTGCGCCCAGCCTTTCAGAGAAACGCAAGCAAATATTGCTAAAATTACTATTTTATACTTTTTCATGTTGTTCTTTTCTAATTTAACGGTTGTTCTTTATTTCTGTTACCAACCCGGATTTTGTGTCAGTCCATACCCCTTATTGATTTCTGCAACAGGGAATGCAGACAAGTACCATTTAGGGCTAAAGTTAGTCCACCAAGAACGTGCACTAAGAACAAAAGGCTCATAAGTAAATTCTGTAGGCCATGGGTATTGGGCAGAGTTACCATCCGAACCTGACCACGGTTTTTTGCCACTTCCATCATTACGATAAACTTTTAATCCATGAAGTTTTTTCTGAAATAAGTCAGCGCGTTTATAACGAATCATATCGAAAAGACGCACATCTTCAAAACCTAATTCACATGCACGTTCACGCAAGATTTCCTCTAACAAAGCATCCGAATTAGAAGTTAAATGCTTGTCAGGATTACACTCAGCCAAGCCTCC
>OHRM01001018.1_pt1 | contig 12327 bp, 9 predicted proteins | sample 1578361 | NCBI WGS metagenome assembly OHRM01 (sample SAMEA3879590, study PRJEB24766) | human gut metagenome | biome: human-associated habitat; feature: feces | place: USA | collected 1985/1987 | reverse complement strand
GATGACGGCTGGTTTGCGAAACGTGATAATGACACGAGATCGTTAGGAGACTGGCAGCCAAATCCAAAGAAACTGCCGGGCGGTTTAAAGGGGATTGCAGATAAGATCAGGGCGATTGGCATGGATTTTGGAATCTGGGTGGAGCCTGAGATGGTCAATGTGGACAGTAATCTCTACCGCAGCCATCCGGACTGGGTGATCGAGATTCCGGGAAAGGCGCACTCGGAAGGGCGCAATCAGAGGATCCTTGATCTGACCAGAAAGGACGTGCAGGATCATATCATTGAGGAGATGGGCAGAGTATTTTCCTCCGCGGACATTTCCTATGTAAAATGGGATATGAACCGCACATTTTCGGATTATTTTTCACAGAGTATCCGTCCTGAAAGGCAGGGGGAGGTGGCACACCGGTATGTGATGGGACTTTACCGCTGCATGAGGGAGCTGACAAAGAGATTCCCGGACATCCTGTTTGAGGGCTGTGCTGCGGGTGGAAACCGTTTTGACCTTGGTATGCTCTGTTATTTCCCACAGATCTGGGCGAGCGATGATACAGATGCGCTCTGCCGTGCCGAGATCCAGACCGGGTACAGCTACGGCTACCCGATGTCCGTGATAAGCGCACATGTCTCCGGCTGCCCAAATCATCAGACACTGCGCACGACACCGCTTGAAACACGTTTTGCGGTAGCGGCGTTTGGACTGCTCGGATATGAGTGCAATTTCTGTGATCTGAAAAAAGAAGAGTCAGAAGCCATCAAAGCGCAGATCATTCTTTACAAAAAATGGCGCAGTGTGCTGCAACAGGGAATTTTTTACCGTAGCAGGAGTTTTACAGGGAACGGCAGAGGAAATGCGTTTGGAAAAAACAGTGTCCTCTGGAATGATGACAGCAATGTGACGGAATGGACGTGCGTCTCGCCGGATCAGTCGAAGGCGGTCGGCTTCGTCATGCAGAAGCTTGTCGTGCCAAACACGCAGTTCGGGTACTATAAACCACAGGGACTCTGTGAGGAAAAGAAGTATCATTTTTATAACCGTTCTTTAAAATATAATGTCAAAGAGTTCGGGGATCTGGTTAACACCGTATCACCGATCCATATCAGACAGGACTCCATTGCGCACAATCTGGTTGCAAAGTTTGTGAAAATGGACGGGGAAAAGGAGAATATTACGGCATACGGGGATACCCTGATGTATGGCGGCGTGAAGTTGAAACCGGCATTTTCCGGCAATGGATATAATGAGAATGTGAGATATTTTCAGGATTTCGGGGCGCGGATGTATTTTATGGAAGAGGCTTTCGAAGATCATGCTCTATGATTTTGGTTCGTCGATCTTAAGGAGCATCGGGGACAGTGAGCGCCCGCTTTACAGCCTGATCGCTGCGGTATGTAAGAGAGTGCACGAATTCTGGGTGCTGATGATCATTTACCCGATTTCGTGGGTTGTGACGGGAATTGCGATGATGATCCCGTATACGTTGCTGCGGAGAAAGATTTTGGCAAAAAGTGGTGTAAATCAGCTTGAATAAAAAAATATAAGGGGAAAAAATGTCTTATATCATATCCTACGTCGGAGCCGGCGGAAAGACCAGCAGCATTTATCAGGATGCTGCAGCGTTTGTAAACGAGGGGAAAAAAGTCATGATCACAACTACAACGCATATGTATGTGCCAAAAGACCTGGTGTTCATTGATGGCAGGGAGAAAAGTTGTGAGAAGCTGCGAGAGAAAGTAGCCGGGATTTTGAAAAAAAAAGGGATCTGTGTGTGTGGCACAATTTTAAGTGATAATAAAAAAACAGAGATTTATGCGGTTGGAAAATGTGCCGGAAACGATGCTGTTGAAGAACAGCAGAAGATGGAACCGGAGAAGTTTAAAACTTTAAGCGTTAAACAGCTTACAGCAGTATGCAAAGAGGCAGATGTTGTCCTGATCGAGGCGGACGGCGCTGCACATAAGGCGGCAAAAGCGCCGGAAGCATGGGAGCCGGCGGTGTATGCACAGAGCAATAAAGTTGTGATCGTCATGGGACTTCACGCAGTCGGAGGAAGTGTGGATGAAGTGTGCCACAGACCAGAGTGCGTAAAGGAAGCATTAGACTGCGACGGAGCGCATCTTTTGACGCGTACGGATTTGGATGTACTGATGGCGGTCTATGAAAAAAAGATCGGACAGCAGTTTCCGGGGATGGAGACGGAGCGGAGATATTTTATAAAAAGTTCTTGACACTACCGCTTTACCATGCTAAAATCGAAATAACTTAAAAAACAAAGAAACGTTAAATCGTTGAGCAAAGAGAGTACTTCATAGGATATCTCACAGAGAGTCCGTGGCTGGTGGAAACGGACAGATGAATATGAAAGGAATGGGTTTGCGAGAGCAAAGCGAACAGCGTACCAGATGGTATGGTCAGTAGCGGATGCCGTGTCCTCACGTTACAGAGGTAAGATATCGGACAGTAAAGAAAGATAGCTGTTTGTGTGTCGGATGAGGTCAGACATGATTGGTGGCGGATATTTCCAGTTTTTGGAAATATCCGTTTTTTTCATTCATAGGAAATTACGTCCTATGAATGAAAAAGCCCTCTGGGCGGGATGCGCACCTTGCGGAGATGAAGTTTGCTGTAAACAGCACCGCTCGGGCGCGAAAGAGTCGCAAGCGACTCTTTGTCCTGCATGGAATCATAATGTCTGGCGAAACAGGGTGGCACCGCGTGAAAACGCCCCTGACTGGAAAAAAATTCCGGTCAGGGGCGTTTTTTAACAATAAAATTCGCGCAGAGTGTGAACTTTATTGTTTTGATAACATGGTTTTGCAACAGGTGATTCGAGAATGGAGATTGGGATGAAAAGAATTTACAGAGTTTACAAAAAGACAGTCAGTATTGTAAATGAGACAGCAACCGGGATGTACCGGAATCTGGTGGGAAAGAAAAAAGGATTTTTGTTAGAGAGTTATGACAAGAATTATGACCGCTATACATTTTTCGGCGTAGAACCGGAAGAGATCATTTCCTCGAAGGGACAGTCACTGGTGATTACAAAAAAAGATGGTACCGAGGATGTCAGGGAGGGAAATCCGCTTACATTATTAAAAGAATATTATAACGAATTTGAAATCCGGAAGGACAATGAGGAACTGAATTTTTCGGGAGGTCTTGTGGGAAGTGTTGGTTATGACTTCGTGAGATACAGTGAGGTGCTGCCGGAAGAAAACCCGGATGAGATCGGGATTGAGACGGTTCAGCTTATGCTGATGAAAGAATTCATTGTGGTTGATCATGTGGCAGAAACACTGACCGCGGTGATCTTAGAATCCGATGATGAGACAGGAAAAGAAACGGCAGCGCAAAAAGCAGCAGAATTGATCAAAACTGCCATGCAGGAACAGAAAGAATCAGAAGTAAGACTGTTTCCGGATGGAGTGATCACGAAAAAGTCAGATACTTTAGAGGAATACAGTGAAAAGGTAAATAAGATCAAACAGTATATCCGCGACGGGCATATTTTCCAGACCGTGTTATCACAGCGCTGGACGATCGCAACGGGACAGGATGGATTTGATCTGTACTGCGAACTCCGTGAGCTAAACCCATCTCCATATCTTTATTATTTTAATTTTGGAGATTTTGAAGTGATTGGAAGTTCCCCGGAGATGCTGGTCAAACAACAGGGGAATAGGGTATTTACCTGCCCGATCGCCGGAACAAGACCAAGGGGAAAGACAAAGGAAGAAGATGACAGACTGCACAGGGAATTGCTTGCCGATGAAAAAGAACGTGCCGAACATGTCATGTTAGTTGATCTGGCCCGCAATGATATGGGACGCATCTCAGAGTTTGGTACGGTAAAAGTTACAGACTTTATGAGCGTAAAAAATTATTCACATGTCATGCATATCGTCTCGATGGTCGAGGGACGCAAGAAAGGCAGTTTTCACCCGTTTGATCTGCTGGCATCCTTCCTCCCGGCAGGAACTTTGAGCGGAGCACCAAAGATCAGGGCGATGGAGATTATCGAAGAACTGGAGAGTGTGAGAAGAGGCCTTTACGGTGGTGCAACCGGATATGTGGATTTTTCCGGCGATATGGATTTCTGTATCACGATCCGTACGATGATCAAAAAAGGAAAAAACGTTTATTTACAGGCAGGAGCCGGAATCGTTGCAGATTCTGTTCCGGAAAATGAATACAAAGAATGTTGTAACAAGGTCATGGCTCTGGCAAAAACCCTTGTGGAGGAGGAAAACTTATGATATTGCTGATCGATAACTACGATTCATTTACATTTAATCTGTACCAATATATTGGAACTTTTACGCAGGATATAAAGGTTGTCCGCAATGATAAGATTACGATCGGGGAGATAAGAGAGTTACATCCGGATAAAATTGTTCTTTCCCCAGGACCGAAAAGTCCGAAGGAAGCAGGAATCTGTATGGATGTGGTAAAGGAATTTTACAGAGAGATTCCAATCCTTGGCATCTGCCTTGGACATCAGTGTATCGGTGAGGCATTTGGGGGAACCGTGACATACGCAAAAGCATTGTTCCATGGAAAACAGTCAGAGATCACACATACCGGAACCGGAATTTTCGCAGGAATTACCTCACCGGTCAAGGTGGCAAGATATCACTCGCTGGCAGTGCAGATGGATGATCTGCCGGAATGTCTGACGGTTATGGCACAGACCAAAGACGGAGAGATCATGGCAATGCAGCATAAAGAATATCCGGTGATCGGTTTACAGTTTCATCCGGAATCTATCTATACAGAACATGGAAAACGAATGGTGGAAAATTTTATCAATGGAATCAATTAGGAGGTAGTTATGATACTCGATGTCATTGTAGAGGATAAAAAGAAGCGTCTGCCGGAACATAAAAAGAATATCAGTGAAATAAAAATGCGTGAACTGGCAGAGAAGTATGAAGGCAAAAAACACGGTTTTTATCAGGCATTAAGTAAAAGTGGTATTTCCATTATCGGAGAATTTAAAAATGCTTCCCCAAGTCTTGGAAAAATTAAAAGTAAAATAAATTTATTGGACAGAATTGATGAATACAACGAATCGGTAGACGCAATTTCCTGCCTGACCGAGGAAGATCATTTTGATGGAAATGTGGACTATCTGAAAAAGATAAGGACGATCACGGAGCTCCCAATCTTAAGAAAAGATTTTATGATCGATCCCTACCAGTTTTATGAGGCAAAGGCGATTGGGGCAGATGCAGTACTTTTGATCGCAGCAATTTTAGATGATGCACAGATGAAAGATTTTTATCAGTTATCGAAAGAATTAGAGCTGGATGCACTGGTGGAAGTACACGATGAGAAAGAACTGGAGCGGGCAATGAAGATCGATGCAGATATCATTGGAGTCAACAACCGCAACCTCAAAGATTTTACAATCAGTCTCGATACGACGGTACAGCTTTCGAAACTGGTACCGGAAGACAAAGTTTTGGTTGCGGAGAGTGGTATCTTACAGGATGCGGATGTGGAACTTTTAAAGGAATGTGGTGTGGATGCATTCCTGATCGGCAGGGCACTGATGGAAGCGGAGCATCCGAAGGAGGTTGCAAAGAGGTGGAAAGCATAAAACAGAAAGTTCCACAGATCAAAATCTGTGGGATCACGCAGGATGAGGAAATACAATGGCTGAATGAAGCGGATGTTTCCTATGCAGGATTTGTTTTATATGAAAAAAGCTGCCGTTACATTCCAATCAGTAAAACACAAGAATTGTTTGGAAAATTAAATGACAGTATAAAAAAGGTAGCTGTCGCAGTAAACCCGGATGTGACGATGGTAAAACAAGTTATGGATGCGGGGTTTGATATTCTGCAGGTGCATGGCAATCTGACAGAGGAAGTCCTCGCAGTGACAGAGATCCCGGTCTGGCGGGCGGTCAATCTTACGGATGCGAATATATTTGAGAAACTAGTGAGGGAATATAGAGATTTATCCATAGATGAAAAAATCACGGCACTTCTCATGGATGCCAAAGAGTTTGGAAGCGGAAAAACCTTTGGATGGGATGCATATGAGAGAGACGAGGGCAAAGAAATGCTAAGGCAGTTACGACAGATACTTGAGAAAGAACAAATCCAGTTTGTACTTGCAGGAGGTCTTACCCCGGATAACGTCAGCCGGGGGATAGATATTTTTTCACCGGATATCGTGGATGTCAGTTCGGGTGTGGAAAAAGAACCTGGACAGGGAACCGGAAAAGACAGGGAAAAAATACAGAAATTTGTGCGGAACATGCATTCTATTGTTTAGACGGCGAAAAATCAGAAATATAACAGTATTTCGTTATAGAAAGTGATAAATAAAGCAAAAGAGATATAAGTTAATTTTAAATTTAAGAAAGGAATACAAAAATTATGAACCAGAAAGCATATTACGGAGAATTTGGAGGACAGTATGTAGCGGAATCTCTGATGAATACATTAGAGGAATTAGACAAAGCATTTGAGGAGGCAATCCATGATCCGGAATTTATGGAGCAGTACCATTACTATTTAAAACAGTATGTGGGACGCGAGACACCTCTTTACTTTGCGGAACGTCTCAGTGAAAAGTATGGCACAAAGATTTATTTAAAACGTGAGGATTTAAACCATACCGGAGCACATAAGATCAATAATGTAATTGGTCAGATCCTCCTTGCAAAGCGTATGGGAAAAAAGAAAGTTATTGCGGAGACCGGTGCCGGACAGCACGGCGTGGCAACTGCGACAGGTGCAGCTTTGTTTGACATGGAATGTACCGTTTACATGGGCGAGGAAGATATCAGGCGACAGGCACTGAATGTTATGAGAATGGAGATGTTAGGGGCAAAAGTCGTAAGTGTCCGTTCCGGCAGTAATACATTAAAGGATGCCACCAACGAGGCAATCCGTACCTGGGCAAAGACAGCGGAAGATACCTTTTATATCATCGGTTCTGCGGTAGGTCCATATCCTTATCCAAAGATGGTCAGGGAATTTCAGAGCGTGATCAGCAGAGAAGCAAAAAAACAGTTCTTAGAAGTGGAACACAAGCTGCCGGATGCCGTGATGGCATGCGTGGGCGGCGGCTCGAACTCCATTGGAATGTTTGCAGATTTTATAGAGGAACCTTCGGTAAAACTGATCGGCGTTGAGGCGGCCGGAAAGGGAATCGAGACAGGTGAGCATGCGTCGGCGATGGCACTTGGTGAGCCGGGAGTCTTACATGGTATGCGTTCCTATCTGCTGCAGGATGAAGATGGAAATGTAAAACTGGCACACTCTATTTCCGCCGGACTGGATTATCCGGGAGTCGGACCGGAGCATGCATATCTGCGGGATACCGGACGTGCAAAATATGTGGCAATTACGGATGTGGAGGCAATGGATGCGCTGATGGAACTGTGTAAGTTAGAGGGAATTATTCCGGCAATTGAGAGTGCACATGCCATTGCCTATGCATTTAAAAAGGCAAAAGAAATGACTATGGATCAGAGCATGGTTATCTGTCTGTCCGGTCGCGGAGATAAAGATGTAAACACCATTGCGGATTATCTTGACGGAAAAGGATATCTGAATTAAGGAGGGCATAACAGGGATGAATCGAATTGAGACAGCGCTTCAGGCGTTACAGGAAAAGGAAGAAAAGGCATTTATTACTTATATCACAGCAGGTCTGCCGGATTATGATAAGACAAAGGCGATCATCAAGGCACAGGAAGCGGCAGGAACGGACATTATTGAACTTGGAATTCCGTTTTCCGATCCGGTGGCAGACGGTCCGGTCATTCAGGCAGCTTCCTATGAGGCAATTCTCGGTGGGGCAAATCTGGAGAAAACATTTACCTGTATGAAAGAGATGCGGACCGATGGTGTGCAGATCCCGGTTGTATTTATGATGTATTACAACACGGTACTGCATTATGGCGTGGAAAAATTTGTAAAAGAGTGCAATGCCTGCGGGGTGGATGGACTGATCATTCCGGATCTGCCGCTGGAAGAGCAGGAAGAACTCCAGACACAGTTACAGAAAGAGGATGGAACCATTCTGATCCAGCTGGTTTCCCCGGTATCCAAAGACCGTGTGCCAAAAATCCTTAAAAATGCACGGGGATTTGTCTACTGTGTGTCTTCCATGGGAGTTACCGGACAGGAAGCAACCTTCCACCGTCAGATTTTAGAATATCTGACAGCGGTAAAGAAAGAGGCAAAAATTCCGGTTATGATGGGATTTGGTATCCGCACGGCAGAGGATGTACGTCCGATGAAAGAGATTATTGACGGAGCCATTGTAGGCTCTCATTTTATCACACTGATGCGGAAGCACGGTTTTGATCCACAGGCTGCAGCAGACTATTGCAGCACATTCAAAAAAGAGTTAAATGAAATGTAACGGAAAAGCGAATAAAACAGGAGGATATCATAGATGAAAGAGATTCTGGCCAAACTGGTAGAGGGTAAAGATCTGACAAAAGAGGAAGCGATGAAAGCACAGGAGCTGATTCTGACCGGACAGGCAACAGAGGCGCAGATTGCATGTTTTCTGACAGCACTCCGCATGAAAGGGGAAACGCTGGATGAGATTACGGGACTGGCAGCCGTATTGCGCAACAAGGCAAATACGATCAGTCCGAAGGTAGAGGATTATGTAGATTTTGTCGGTACCGGCGGAGACTGTACCTATTCGTTTAATATTTCCACAACATCAGCGTTCGTTGTGGCAGCAGCAGGGCTTCCGGTGGCAAAACATGGCAATCGTTCCATTTCGTCTAAAAGTGGTGCCGGAGATGTGTTAGAAGCACTTGGCGTAAATATTTCCGCAGATCCGGCTGTGGTAGAAAAGTGTGTGGAGACGGTCGGGATCGGATTTATGTTTGCACCGCATTTTAATCCTGCCATGAAGTATGTGGGACCGGTCAGAAAACAGCTGGGCATCCGCACGGTGTTTAATATTTTAGGACCGCTTTCTAATCCATCCCGTGCCAGGGCAATGCTTGTAGGGGTGTATTCCCCGGCACTTACGGAAGTGATTGCGGGAACCATGATGAACCTCGGGGTAGAACGGGGAATGGTTGTCAGCGGAGAGGATAACATGGATGAGATCACACTGACCGGCGAGACCACGGTATCTGAAATTAAAGACGGAAAAGTAACCACCTATACAATCACACCGGAACAGTTTGGATTAAAGCAGTGTGAAATCGCAAAACTGCAGGGTGGGGATGGAGCTGTAAACGCACAGATCACCAGAGATATTCTTTCCGGAAAGGAACAGGGACCAAAGAGGGAGATTGTGCTTTTGAATGCAGGAGCCGCTTTGTATATTGGGAAAAAGGCAGACAGTATTGCAGATGGCATTGCACTTGCAGCAAAGACGATCGATTCGGGAGCAGCAGTCAGAACCCTTGAGGCAATGGTACAGGCAACAAACGCATAAGGGTTTGCCTGATACGGAAAACAAAAAAAGAGGCATTTCATGGCATAAAACATGGAATGCCTCTTTTCTTCGTCTTATTTCACAAAATATTGAAAAAAACTTAGTGATTTTTCCAATTTACAGATACATAAAATTAAAATATAATGAATTACGAAAAAAAGCGAAAATAATATATTTCAGGGAGGAGAGAGGGAATGCAGCAAAGGATTCCATATGATGGAAATGATCTGGGTGCTGTGTACACAAAGAAATATACAGCGTTCCGGCTCTGGGCTCCGACTGCGGATGCAGTAACACTGTGTCTGTATCGGGAAGGAGACGGGGACTGCCTGTCGGATACACTTCCGATGAAACGGGATGTACAGGGAACCTGGACGATTCGGGTAGACGGAGATTTGCGGCATGTTTATTATACATACCGTCTGGAGAGAAGCGGCAAGACCGTGGAGTCACAGGATCCATATTCGGTAGCTGTCGGTGTGAACGGGCAGCGGAGTATGGTGCTGGACCTAAAAGAAACCGATCCGGAGAATTTTAAGGAGGATCATGGACCGGTTTTTTCAAACCGTACGGATCTGGTGATCTGTGAGATTTCTGTTCTGGACAGTACCGCGGATGGCTCTTCCGGGGTAAAATATCCGGGAAAGTATCTGGGACTGGCAGAAAAGGGAACCAAAAACAAAGAGGGAGAAGCTACCGGGCTGGATTATCTGAAATCGCTCGGTATTACGCATGTGCAGATCATGCCAATGTATGATTTTGCAAGTATTGATGAGGCGGCACCAAAGAAGCGGGAGTATAACTGGGGATACGATCCGCTGAATTATAACGTACCGGAGGGATCTTTTTCAACAGATCCGTTCCATGGGGAGGTGCGTATCCGGGAAATGAAAGAAATGATTGCGGCTTTTCACAGGGAGGGTATCGGAGTGATCATGGATGTGGTGTACAATCACACCTATGATCTGGACAGCTGTCTGCAGAAATGTGAGCCGGATTATTATTACCGGATGAACGGAACCAGATATTCCAATGCATCTGCCTGTGGCAATGAAATTGCTTCGGAGCAGCCGATGATGCGCAAATACATCGTAGAATCTGTCTGTTACTGGGCAAGGGAATATCATGTGGATGGGTTCCGGTTTGATCTGATGGGTGTTCTTGATATTGATACCATGAATGAGATCAGCCGCAGGTTAAAAGAAATCAATCCATATATCATTCTGTATGGAGAGGGCTGGACAGGCGGTACTTCAACCATGCCGGAATTTAGGCGTGCCATGAAGAGAAACGCGCGTATGCTGGACGGCATCGGAATGTTTTCGGATGATATCCGGGACATGGTGCGCGGACATGTGTTTTATAACAAAGACTGCGGCTATGTCAGCGGAAAGGAAAAAATGAAAGTTGCGGTGCGTTACTGTGCAACAGGAGGTGTGTGGCATCCACAGGTAGATTATGCAGCTTATACCTATGCAGCCGGCGGCACATGGACGGATACACCGGAGAAAGTGATCAATTATGTTTCCTGTCACGACAATCTGACCTTGTGGGATAAACTGCAGATTTCCAGACCGGATTGTGATGCAGGCGAACGCCTTGCAATGAACCGTCTGGCGGCTGCGATGGTATTTACCGCACAGGGAGTTCCGTTTTTCCTGGGGGGAGAAGAGTTTGCACGAACCAAACCAGCCGGAAAAAATGGTGAGATATCCGAGAACAGTTATAATCTGCCGTATGAAACAAATGTACTGCGCTATGACTGGAGCGATGGACAAAAAGGGCTGCAGCAGTATTACAGGGGACTGATTGCTTTCCGGAAAGCACATAAAGGATTGCGTATGACAGACGCAGAGGAGATCCGCCAGAATATTCTGTTTATGGAAATGACATCCGAACAGACCATCGCGTTTACAATCCGCCAGCCGGAAGAGACACTTCTGGTGGCATACAATGCATCCGGCAGAAAAGAAACACTTCTGCTGCCGGATGACAGGACATGGACGCTATATATTGATGATCTGCATGCAGGAACCGAACCAATCGGTTCGGTTCATTCGAACATGGAATTGCCGGCGACTGGCTGTGTGGTTCTTGGAATCAGTGAGTTGTCTTGTTGATGTAGCTGGTTTTGTATTTGGAGTACACGATCTTCTGACTCCGGTACAGACCAAAGTATCCGGAAAGCATATAGCTGAAGGCAATGGACAAAAGGAAATAAGGCATTCCATCATATCCGAAAAGCTCAAAGCTTATAAACAGTGAAGTGATCGGACAGTTTGTGACACCACAGAATACGGCAGTCATGCCGACAGCCGTACAAAGTGTCGGGGATATGCCGGTCAGCGTTCCAAACAGGCAGCCAAAGGCCGCGCCGGTGAAAAAGGAAGGAACAATTTCTCCGCCTTTGTAACCGGCACCAAGAGTCAGTGCGGTAAAGATCATCTTTAACAGGAAGGCTTCCGGACGGACCGTTCCATCAATGCACATCTGGATGATGCCGATACCGGTACCGTTGTAATTCTGGTTGCCGACAAGCATCGTCAGAATGACAACAATACATCCACCGGCAAAGATGCGGATGTAGGGATTCTGGAACAGTTTGCGGTAAATTTCTTCACTTTTGTGCAGAAGAACACAAAAAACAATACTTACCAGCGCACAGAGCACGGCAAGGATGGAAATCTGCACGGCAGGAAGAATGCCAAAGTCCGGGATGTGCTCGATGGAAAACCATTGGTTGGAAACACCAAACAGGTAAGCAACTCCGTGTGCGACAAGAGAACTGATCACACATGGAACAAGGGCGGTATAGTACATGACGCCGACACTTACAATTTCCATTGGAAGGATGGCAGCAGCCATCGGGGTACCAAAGAGAGCGGAAAACGC
>OHRM01001001.1_pt1 | contig 12592 bp, 10 predicted proteins | sample 1578361 | NCBI WGS metagenome assembly OHRM01 (sample SAMEA3879590, study PRJEB24766) | human gut metagenome | biome: human-associated habitat; feature: feces | place: USA | collected 1985/1987 | reverse complement strand
GCTTCAACTTTGCCACCTGCCCCGGACTGGTCATCGTATGTATCTTCTCAATCAGCGTTTCGCTTTTCTTCTTTGTAATGAACTTCGATGACTCTACTGCATCTATCAGCAGTTTCAGCTCCGGCAGTTCAAACTTTCGGCTGGCTACAAAATACTTGCTTTGCGTCGAATGAATGGTTACAATATCCAGTCCATATTCCACAAGAGCTGCTATATCCTTCGTTATGGTTGTCCTGTGAGCAGAAATCCCATATTCCTCATTCAAAATCCCGATGAGCTGCGTTGTAGAAAGCGGGTGTTCTTCATCAGTACGCTCCAACAAGATTTTCAGTAGATATAGTATTCTTGGTTTTGCTTCCATACATTTATCCTTTCTCGAACAGACTCACCGCAAATTACAGTAAATTTCACCCGATTTCTTTTAAAATACCCATCAGTACAAAACGAGCATTGTCATATTCATAGGAACAGGTAGACAGTGTAAGCAGTCTGTCCTCATCGGATACAGTTGTCCCGGAGGTAAACAAGGAATTATCCAGCGCTGTTTTCAGCAGTCCGCTGCGTTCCTCTTTCGTTTTCTCAAATTCATACACCTTTGAATCTGACGGTGTAACATATCCGGCGATCAGCTTCACTTTATAATTCTGCTTTGGTGTGAGCAGATACAAAACAGAATGTTCTTCGTAATATTCCTGCTTACTGTATTTAGGCAGAGAGCCGAACATCGTGTTGTTTTTCATATTATGACCGTAGATAATGGTATGCAGATCAGAACAATCGGCGGCGTTTCGGTAATCCATAAAAAGCGTTCCCGCTATATTCCAAGTACCGTCAAGCAGTCGGCGAAGATAATACTCGTTATCCTTGCTCTGTACTACCGGATAGTTGATTTCGGTATCCGGGCAATAGAGCCAAGCAATAATGTCCTTGTTTTCTTCCTGCAAACGCTCAAAGTCTACCGTAATTGGTGCAGTTTCAGAAACAGGCTTTATCGCAGATTCTGTTTGTCCATTCTCCGTTTGCTGTGTTTGTGGTGCGGTTTCTACCGCTTTATCAATCAGCACATCATTCTGTCTTTGACTGTCCTGTGTTTCTTTCCAATAATCATAAATGTGATATGCAGATAAAGAAAAAACAGTTATACATACAGATAAAATCAGGATTTTCCATACCTTTTTAATAGCGTAACACCGTCCTTATTTGTCTGCTTTTTTATCATGCACCTTAGTCAGCTCATAAGTGCCGCCGATTGTTCCTTCGCCGCCGATGAGGATGAGGGTATCGCCTTTGACACTAAACTCATAGGTTGCGTCATGTGCCGATTCGTTCACAAAGTCGATATATAGCTGATTGTCCTTGATTTCATAGGTAAAATCATAATCTGCAAGGGTGAGGAGCATTGCACCGCTGCCTTTGCTGTCAAATTCATAGGCAGTAGTCCCATCAAAATCCCATTTGCCGGCAAGCGCATCTGTTCTGCCGGAGCAGCCTTTACAAATCAGCACAATAATCAGAACAACAAAAAGGAGTGCTAATAACGAAACAATCACAGCTCTTTGCCTTTTTCTTCGCTTTATTGCGGTTTTGCGTGTAGGGGAGAGATACCTGCCTTTGCTTGACTGAGCTTGTCTTTTGTATTCTGTTTGATTTGATGTGCGGGCAATCCGTTCGGTGTCAGTTGGTTTTTGGGAAATTTGCCGAGGCTGCTTATTGTTTTGCTATGCTTGATTTTGAACACTATTCTCTGACGAAGGCGAAGGTGCTTTGTCAAATGTTCTGAGTATTTCTTCAATTTCTTTTTCTTGTTCGTCCATTTGATTTCTCCTTGTTCGATTTCTTTCCGAAAATCGGCAAAGCGCTTTTTTTGCCGCCTTTCGGAAAGGGACTTCCGAAGAAATCCTTTTCGTAAGGAAAAGGCGGCAGCGGAAGCTCCGCTACCGCCATCCTTAAATGGTTAGCTATCTGTTATTTCACAGATTTCCTTTTTTAGTATAAACAGTAGTTGTCACAACTCCGAAGCCGCTGACGAACAGCAGAGCGATCCACAGCCACTCATACTGTTGTCGCCGGTCTGCGGATTCTGAACATCATCCGAAGGCTTGGTGGTATCGTCAGACTTGGTAGGAGCGGTAGGTTTGGTTGCCTTCTGACCTTCTTCGATAGTCTGAGTCGTTACTGCAGAGCCACCGGCAGAATCAAAGGTTACGGTATAGTTTTTATTTCTTTGTTGTAACAGCCTTAGCTTTTGACCAGCCTGAATAAATCCTTATGGATTTGCCGTTAATCTTAACTGTCTTATAGGTGCGAACTCTTACATAATACTTTTTCTTGCCCGAAAGCTTTGAAATTTTCTTTGATACTGTTGTATTCTTGCCTACTGTTACGGTCTTAGCCTTGCTGAATTTACTTGAGGCACTGTACTGTACCTGATAGCCTGTTGTCTGTGTAGCCTGCTTCTTCCACTTTACTGTAAACTTCTTTGAACCTGCTTTAAGTGAGGAAATACTTGTTGCCTTTGGCTTGATTGTGAAATAAAGCGTCTTTGTTCCGCTGTATTTACCCTTAAAGGTAATCTTTACTGCGTACTTGCCAACATACTTTCTGCCTTTTGCATAAGACACAGTATAGTCAGTATTCTTAACAAGTGTCTTTCCTGTTCTGTCCTTAACAATAACCTTAGGTGTTCTAACCTTTCCGTTATATGTTAATGATGTTGCTTTAAGCTTTATGCTTGATGCCTTTGGAATTACTGTCGTTGAAAGAGTTTTCTTACATACCGAACAGTAATTTACTATCTTGCCGTTTGCTGTTGGGGTTGCCTTTGTTACGGTTTGCTTTGTGGTGTGGGCAATCTTAGCAATATTGCCCCAAGATGCAAGGTCGGTTATTTCCTTTGTACCGAGTACATCTTCATAGAACTTGCCACAACCTTCGCACTTGTAGTATGCTTCCTTACCGCCCTCTGTGCAGGTGGCAGCTTTCGCAGCAACCAAAGTCAGATTGTGAGTGTGCGGTACAGTTTTGTAATATCCGCAGGTGTCGCAAACATTGTCAGAACCGTAATCGTGAGCCGCTTCGTCCTTTTTGTCGTGGCAACGAGAACATTCATGCCAGTGGTTAGTATCATCAGACTTCCATTCTGTGCCTGCGGTATGTCCGGGAGCCGGAATCTTCACACTGGTTTTATCGGTAATTTCTACCGATCCTGTTGCATCTGCGAACCACTTGTCACAGCCATCGCAGGTGTAGTATGCGGAATTGCCCGCAGTAGTGCAGGTGGCAGCTTTCGCAGCAACCAAAGTCAGATTGTGAGTGTGTTCTTCGTTTTTATTTTTGTAATAATATGTAACAACCGTTCCGTCCGAAACAATAGGCTTATTCAAGCCGTCAACCTTTATAAATTCATAATCATAAAGTGTTTTTGCCGGTGTTAAATCAAGCTTTGTGCCGTATGGCACGGTAAATGTTCCGCCGGCAGTGTTTGGAATTTCAGAGCCGTCCTCAAATTTATACTGAATTGAAACGGTTGTGTAGCGCTGTGTTTCCGTATTGTCGTCTGCAAGCACATTTCCGTTTTCATCGAGCACCTGAAATGCCACGGTATCGCCGCTCTTAAGCTGTGCATCAGACGGAATTTGATAAATAAGCGAGCAACTCTTTAAGCCTGAATTAAAGTCGCTTTTGATGTGATCCAAAGCACCGAGCGGCCAGAAATTTGCCTTATCATTCCAAACAGGAATGTCAAAGGTTTGTACTGTTTGAAGCGGATTCCCCGATGAATCGGTCGCAACGCTTCCGTCGGAGTGCTTAATCCACATTTTGAATTTTAATTGTCGTGCATTTTTATCTGAAATGTTTTGAATAACAGTTCTAAGCTCGATTTTTTTACCGTTCATATTAGTATTAAATCTGCTTTTGCTGTTGCCGCTCAAAAGTCGGTCATTGCGATTATATGTGTAATTATAATATGAACTTGTTTCAAGGTCGGTAAAATCAGACGGCTTTGAATAAGCGCCCGTATATTCCTTAACCTCGGGAGTTGCAACATAAAGGTCTACATCCTTAACAAGCTGAGACATTCGCTTGAAGCCCTGCAAACGGCAAACCTCACAGAATTGATAGTTTGTGTCTCTCATTATGCACTCATAACTTGAAACAAGCATTTTTGAGCCGTAAGCATTGCGGCAGGTATATGTGTTTCTAAAACCTAAAAGCTGTCGCCATTTTATCTTTTCCGGGTCTTCAACCGAGGAAAGATTGAGTGATTTAAGTTCCTTATCGTCAAGCAAATATCCGTCACTGTATTCATCACCGAGACCGAGCAAACCGTGTCCAAACTCGTGTGCAAAAGTTTTTGACGCACGATAACTGTCTGATGGCGAAATGAAATAATGGAAGCCGTATTCACGGTTATTATAAGCACCGCCGAAATCTGATTTTGTGTTTACAACCATAGCGAACTGAGCAATATAATCGTGAACATAATAATAAGGCTCATATTCCGAACCGGACGGAATTGTGTTTGGATCACTCTTTTTTTTGATATGAGCATCGTGAATTTTCTCGATAAATTCAGGACCGATACATCTCTCAAAAATATGATTTTTCCACTGACTTCCGTGGAGATTATTAGAAATAACAGGCGAATTATATTTGTCGACTATAACATCAAAGAAGGTGCTTCCACCATTGTCAAAAGTCGATTCGGAAGCTGTGCAAAGAGCGTAAACATTGAATCTGTCGGCATAACTGCGATACGGTTCATATTTCATAGCGTCCTGCCAAAGTCGTTTGACATCATTGATGAATTTGCCCTGCTGACTTTTTGTGTATCCCTCGCCGCAAACGACAACAACCATATTTTCCGTGTCGCTGCGTGTTTTTTGGATGGTATAAACAGGGATGGTAGGATTAGAATATTTTCCGTCATTTGAATACCACGGGCCGAGGGTGAGCTGAATGCTTTGCTCGGTGCTGACATTCCAATCGGGATTTGCGTCCTCGGCAGGTTCCGAAATTGTATAATCATCCTCTTGCTTATTTGGAGCAGAGCCGATATAAGGACTGCTTTGTGAGCCGCTGCCGGAAGTTGTAACAAAATATTCGGAATCGAGATAAAATGCAGGTCTTACGCCCAAATCGGAATACCACGGAGCATAACGACCGACCTGACCCGATGAACTGATATAACGCATATCGTGATTGCAATCGGTAACAGGAGTGCGAAGCCAATAAGGCCAAGCCATACCGTCATTATTATACGCAACATAATAACCTTTGAGATTTTTCCACACGGCATTAGCCTGCTTTACATCAAGAAGAAAAACCTTTTCGGTTGTAGTTTCAAAATATGAACTGTCGTAGTTTGCCACCGCTTCCGAAATATCGGTGTAGTATAACAAATCCGAATTTGCGTCTCCATCAACTATGCCCTTGTTGTATTCGGGATGAGAAACGAGAGAACGCTGGGTAACGGTTTTCATTGCCGCAATTTCAGATTTTGAAAAAGCGTTGAGAAAACCCGCTTTTTCGTTGTACGCTCCCACACCGCTTACATATCCGTCTTTCGGAGGGTTGCCGCAAAGCCAATCGACTTTGCCTTCAGCTGCGGTCGAATTTAACCAAGAACGCATATTGCTGTCTTTCCAATAGTTAGAACCGTAATCATCACGCTTATAGCTTCTGCTGTGTGATTTTGAATTGCTGTTGTCATTTGTTTTGGCATCATATGCAAGGGTGTCAACAATTTTGTCTGCAAGCATAAGCGGTCCGTTATTGTCAATGCTTACACATCGCCAAAGAATTGAGGCATTGTTATACGCGCCCATTTTAACATAGTCGCCAACTTTAATATCGGGCTTTGATGCCGCCTGAATGGTCATCGGCAAAACGGAAATTGCCATGCACAATGCCAAGAATATTGCGGTTATTTTTTTCGTCATTAAGGAACCTCCTTTATAAGCTATATATTTGCTTTTATTATATTGTAAGGTGTTATATGTGTCAATGAAAATCCAATTAAATTTTTGTATGATTTTCTGTATTCGCTCGGAGTTTTGCTCATTTCAATTCGTGTTACGATTTTGATTTGAGCGATGTCTCTCAAAAGTCTCAGTCATAAATGCCCCCAATCGCACTAAAATGACTTTGAACACTATTCTCTGACGAAGGCGAAGGTGCTTTGTCAAATGTTCCGAGTATTTCTTCAATTTCTTTTTCTTGTTCGTCCATTTGATTTCTCCTTGTTCGATTTCTTTCCGAAAATCGGCAAAGCGCTTTTTTTGCCGCCTTTCGGAAAGGGACTTCCGAAGAAATCCTTTTCGTAAGGAAAAGGCGGCAGCGGAAGCTCCGCTACCGCCATCCTTAAATGGTGTTATCCAGCACCCTTGGTGCTCCAAATCATTCTTATATCAGTCAAATTAAATGAAGGTACTGACTCAGATATTCTGATGTTTTTTACAGCAGAGTGTTTGAACCGGTACCTTCTTGTGTTATCATATCAAAGTTACAAGAATAGCAGGTATCTCCCCGACCAAAGTTTGACACCTGCTATCATAACAATCCGATGCACCACTACATCCTTAAACAGGGAGATGCTGCACCAACGCTATGATAACAATTACAGTACCTTTTGACAATCCGTTAAATCAAAAAACTTACGAAAATCTTATCAACACCTTACAGTTCCATCAGTTACAGTGTACCTGTGGCCATTCAGGATGTTTAACCATTCATGGCTACTATCCCCGTTCCCTCAAGGAAAATGATTCTGAAATCACTTTATCTATCTGCAGGGTTAAATGCTCTCACTGTGGTAAAACCCATGCTCTGCTTCCTTCCCAGCTTGTGCCTTATTCCCAGGTATCCTTACAGGAGCAGGCTGCTATCATATCTGCTTATGAAGATACCGGAGATTTTGAACAGATCATGGACAGAACTCCTTCTATTGATGAAAATCTTATTGCCTCCATCACCAAACGCTATATAATGCACTGGATGCAGAAGATCCGTTCCTTTCGGGTTGATTTATCCTTCCCATCCCGTCTTGTAAAGCTGTGTTTTTCACTTTTTATGAACCAGTTCATGCAGATAAGACAGACCCCAAATATCTTATTTCATACACCCACATAGCCTTACAGGAAACCTCTCCCGATCCCTTCTATACTTAAGAAAAAATGAAAGAGAGGACTTCAAATGAAACAGGAATTAGCACAGGATATCGCTTTGATGCGGTATTCCATGATCTCACCACTGATTGTTGGTCTCCCGGATGAGTACAGATCCAAGGAGGCTTACTTTCGTGCGGCCTCTGCACGTGGTGCACTCCATCCAAACGGATTCTTCATCCATCCGGCACCGACATCCATCAAACGCTGGTACCAGCACTATCAGAAGAATGGTTTTGATGCTCTGCTCCCTTCCAGCCGCAGCGACGAGGGAACTTCCAGAAAGATCGACCCTGACCTTGAGGAACAGATCCGATATCTGAAAACAACCTATCCCCGTATGTCTGCTGCTGCTATCTTCCGTCAGTTGTGCACAAATGGATCCACGAGCCGTAATGAACTGTCAGAATCCACCGTAAACCGTTTCTTAAACAACCTTGCTTTAAAAGAAAAGACGACAAACAATCAGGATATGCGTCGTTATGAACGTGCCCATGTCAATGAGGTATGGTGCGGTGACAGCAGTGTTGGCCCTTACCTGAAAACAGAAGACGGCAAAAAGCATAAGGTATATGTGATTGCCCTCATTGATGACGCCAGCCGCTACATTGTTGGCATTGATGTCTTTTTCAATGATAACTTCGTCAATCTCATGTCTGTCATGAAAGCAGCAGTTGCAAAGTTTGGTGTTCCAAAATTATTCAACTTCGATAATGGCAGTTCCTATAAGAATAAACAGATGGATCTGCTTGCCGCGCGTATCGGGTCTACAGTTCATTATGACCAGCCGTATACGCCAACCCAGAAGGCCAAGGTGGAGCGTTGGTTCCGTACCATGAAAGACCAGTGGATGGCAGGCCTTGATATGAGAGATTTTCACACTCTTGACAAGCTTCGTGGCAGTCTTTATACCTATGTCTCCCAGTATAACCAGAGGATTCATTCTTCCCTAAATGGAAGAAGTCCACAAGAGCGCTACTTTAGCGAGCCGGACTGTTTCCTACGCTTACCAGAAGATAAGATTGACCAGTTATTCCTACTGGAGTTAGAGCGTCGTGTTTCCATTGACTGTGTAGTTACGATTGACCACATCGAGTATGAGGTGGATTACCGTTTTGCAAAACAGAGGATCAAACTCCGTTATTCTCCTGATATGGAATCTATCTATGTCGTTGAAGCAGATGGTACGCTTACCCCGATCCGCCTTTTAAACAAAGTTGAAAACGCGGATATCAAACGTGAAAAACCACGTCTTTATGGAGGTGACGACTAATGGATTATACGATCCGCTATGGTTTGGAATTCAATCCTTTCCTAAAGAATTCCAAAGAAATCTTTGTATCAACAGACGAATCCAAAGAAGTTTTATTCCGGCTGGACTATCTTGCAAAAACAAAGGGCTTTGGACTGCTTACCGGCAGCCCCGGCCGCGGAAAAGCAACCGCAATCAGGAAATGGGTACAAACCTTAAATAACTCACAATACAAAGTAGTCTATACCTGTTTTTCCACTTTTAGCCCCAATGATTTTTATCGGAATCTTGCCACAGAACTTGGTGCACAGGCCCACTACCGAAAACCAGATAACTTCCGGGTAATTCAGGAAGAGCTCACAAGGCTCTCTGTTGAGAAAAGGAAAACTCCAGTAATCATCATTGATGAAGCGAACTATATCAGTTCTGCCATTCTGAATGATTTTAAGCTGTTGTTTAACTTTGAGATGGATTCCAGGGATCGTGCTGTTGTTCTCCTGTCAGGACTTCCATCACTTAACGCCACACTTCGTCTGAGTGTGCATGAGCCATTCCGTCAGAGGATCATCATGAATTATGAACTTCCTGCATTTACAAAAGAAGAAGGCAGATCTTATGTCCTCGATAAGCTTCAAAGAGCAGGTGCAACCAGGGCAATCTTTGAAGACGCAGCACTTGAAGCCATCTTAAATGCATCTGATGGAACACCTCGTATCATCAACAATCTATGCAATAGTTGTCTTCTGATTGGAGACTCTAGAAAAAGTGACATGATTACTGCAGAGATCGTCATGCAGGCAATCAATAATAATGAGATTTAGCAGTAAAAGCAGGGCAGCCTGCTTTTATTGTATTTTCCCTGATCTCTTAATCTGCATCATTTTTTATGTCGATCAGATAACTTGCAGATGTTGGTGCGGATACTTTCGACAAATGCTCTCTCATCCATCCTTACACTTTTACACGCATACTGAATGGTTTCAAGCACAAGCTGGTCAATCACCTTTGCCTGTATATTGTGCGAACAGCAGACCTTTCCTGACTGGTCATGGCTGTTATTATAATTGCCGCAGTTATAACAGGCTGGAGTTGTTCTGACACTGCCATCCGGCAGTCCTCTCCAGTTTCTTCCGGCACGCTTTCCCTCATTACGATAATGCATCTTTCCACCGCAGTCCGCACAGAAAATCTTACCCACAAACGGATTTGTCTCGCCCTCTGTGTTTATCCTGCGTTTGGTCTTTCTAAGCTCCTGCACCATATACCATGTTTTTCTGTCAATGATCGCCTCATGGGTATCCGTAAAGACCACTATCTCGTCACTGTCATTCTTTACAGCAACCTTATCCTTATAGGAAAGCTTCTTTGTACGGAAATTCACAGTATCTCCCATATACTCCGGTTTTTCAAGCATTCTTACGACACTTACTCCTGCCCATTCATATGGCTTTGACATATCACACCGGTTCTTATCTTCTGGATCTTTGATATATCCGTATGGCGGATTGTTGGTAATTGGTTTCCCGTCCCTGCCCTTTGCCTGCAATACCGCCTTTATCTTGCGGCTGCAGTCACGCAGATACCATTCATTCATGATATTTAAAAAAGGGGCGAATTCGCTGCTGGTGTTAATATCACTGTCAACACCATTAGAGATAGCAACGAAATGGACACCTTTTTCCCGAAAGAATACCTCCGTGTAAAATCCTACCTGTAGGTAATCCCTGCCGACTCGGCTCATATCCTTTACAATGACTGCGCCAATGCTTCCGTCCTCAATCTGCCGGAGCATTTCTTTCCATCCCGGTCTGTCAAAATTCCCACCGGAATATCCGTCATCTGTAAAATGCACCAAATCGGTATATCCATTACTCTTTGCATAGTCCTCCAGCATTTTCTTCTGGTTCACTATACTGTTGCTGTCTCCCGCAAGCTCATCGTCCCTTGAGAGTCGCTCATAAAGAGCAGTTATTCTGTTTTTCGATTTGTCAGTTGTCTGTCTGGTTCTGTTCATGCCGAACTCCCTTCCGGCAACTGACTTATTTGTGGTAGCTCTATCTTATCATAATCCGCTTTCTCTGTCAGCACCTCTCTTGAAATAATGTGGGAAATCTTGTCCGAAAAGGTATCTGTACTGTTTTCACTCGTTAATACCCTGATTTTGTAAACTGTCCCACCAATCCTGCGATAAAAAAATCCAGCTTCACATGAGCCGGACTTTCTATCGCCATTATTTAGTTTTTCTGCCTCCATAATCAATCCTTGCCTTTCTCTCTGATAAAATTTATAATTGTTTCATGCTTCCGCTTCGTGTAACCGAAGCTTTTGTTTATCCATACTTCATAGCCTTTTTGCTCCTTTCTGTAATTACTTTAGTGATAAAAAGGATTACTCTCTTCACTAATAGGAGAAATACGGCTACAAAATCGGAAGTGTTTTGAAATTATTTTTGAAAAAATTTTTAAGGACTGATTAAATTGCCAAAATATGAGGAACTAAAAGCTTTCCGCAAACAAAACTTAATACCGGAATACAACGATTCTTCCAGTGAGAAAACTATGCTGCACAGGGAAGCCCGTGCATTGGCAATCAGCCGTCTTGAAGAAAGTGCACGAACCGAGGAAGAATTCGCAAATGTTATATCGTGGTGGGATAAACTTGATGACAACAGGGAACGCAGAGAGCGGTACCATGAAATCGGACGCTCTGAAGTACCGCTTGAATGGCACGCCTCTGATTATATCCTGCCCGGTAATGCCAACTATGATATGGTGCTGTGGCAGCAGATACTTGCCGGCGATTTTATTGATTATATCTTTGATGAGCCGGATTACATCCATGAGCTTGTACGCAGTCAGGATTTATGCCTGATATTAAAGAATATGAAGGAACACCAGAAACAGCTTTTGTACTATGTGGTTGTCCGTTCATATTCCACACTCCAATACGCTGAGTTGAACGGAAAGACTGACCGCAATGTGCGTGGTGTGAGGGAAACTGCCATAAAGCAGATAAGAAAGAAATATAAGACTGCTCTTGAAACAAGGCTGCTTCATCTGCCTTGGACACTTACATTGGACGAAAAATATTTTCTTGAAAACGGGGTAAGAACTAAAGACGAAAAGAATTCTGAAAAACAGTGACTATGCTGCCTGAAATAAATAACAGGGTAATATGATACTTTTAATGTTTTGTCAAAAGAAAATTGCGTTGAAATTTCAGAATGATAACCCTTGACCTATAATGTGTAATCGAATAGAATTGTTAATAGATTACAGTTTCTTTATATAGAAGTTATACGAATTGAATTTCAGACGATTGCTCTGATTCCAGTGAAATCAGATTGGAGGCTTTTCATGAAAAATCTATTTGAACATACCAGTTCCCCATGGATACGGTACAGCAGTTATGAATACCGTACCGCCGAGGATGGGACTTTATATATTGTAGTATCTGCGGATGCCAAACCAGAAATGTATAATCCTATGAAAGATGCAGAATCACTTGTACTGGATGCTGTCAATATCGGTTTGCAGGTCATGCATAAAGCACCAGAAGATGAACTGAAAAGTATGGTTCTTCGTTTCATCAATTCCTACGGATTTTTAGGCTTTATGACTGCACTTCCGACAACTGCGGAATTTATCACCTATGAATCTGTATATCTTCCAAAAAACCATTTTATTAAAGAAGAATCTCTATCAACAGAAAGTTATCTCGATTATTTTTATCCATTTGATAAGATGGATTTTCACAAAAAAGGGGTAGAATCAAGTTGGTCGGTATCCGACAAGGATGGCATTGCAATCGCACTTGCAACGGGAAAGAATTCACAGGCTGTTACGATGAGTTTTCAGAAGGAATATGCAGAACGCTATGACTGGCTGGTGAAAGAATTTTCCGACTGGGCGTTTACCTTTACTACAAGCTTCTTATATTATTTGGACTATGACCGTCTGGACGAACAGACAAAAAACCTGTATCGTCAGGGTATGTCTGCATTTGGCGGCATATCCCCGACTTACCATATCGCATTAGCGGAAAATGCCCCTGTTATCGTATGGAACTTCCATTCCCTGCTCGTCATGATCCAGATGTGCTTTTCTTTTATGCTTACGGATTCTGACTGCGATATGAAGCTGTGTAAGCACTGTGGCAGGGCATTTATCGCAAG
>OHRM01000995.1_pt1 | contig 12685 bp, 8 predicted proteins | sample 1578361 | NCBI WGS metagenome assembly OHRM01 (sample SAMEA3879590, study PRJEB24766) | human gut metagenome | biome: human-associated habitat; feature: feces | place: USA | collected 1985/1987 | reverse complement strand
ACTTTCTTGCCTGCCTGGCCGGCTTTCAGTGCGCAGGCCATGCCGGCAAAACCGGAACCGATAATGACGACGTCATATTCGTCATCAAATTTAGCAACGGAAGAAGCAGGGACTCCGGCGTGTGCGGCAGCGGTGGAAGTAATGGCAGCAGCGGCTGCACCTGCAAGTTTAAGGAAGTCACGGCGATTGGTACTCATCTTATTTTCTCCGAAAGGATTTAAAGGAATTTTGTTTTGAAACCGTGGATCATTTGATCCGATGAGCACAGTCTAGGAAAGTTCAAAAAAGTCGAATATGTACTTTGGTACATGTACCTTGGTACAGATTGAAAAGCGAAGAGCGACCTTCAATAATAGAAAAAACGAAATCGCAAAGCATCGGAAATTTAAAAATCCCTATCGGAGAAGATTATGAAAAAAACAGCATCTCTACTGGTTGTTCTTGCTGCCCTCTTCACGATGTCCTCGACCTTTTCTGCCGAGGCTCCGAAGTTCGGCGCCGATCGCCACGTTGCTCGCGGCATGGCCTGCGCTTCCTGTCACGGTCCGGACGGAAAAAGTCCTGAATATCCTGATCAGGAAACCTGTCTGAAGTGCCATCAAAAAGACGCTCTGATCGAAAAGACCAAAGCTATCGGCCCGGTAAATCCGCATAAAGCTCCGCATAACGGCGAATGCACCTTATGCCATCTGCAGCATGAAGCACCCGTGAACTACTGCGCCGAATGTCATCCGCAGTTCAAGTTCAATCCTAATTAACGGAACCTATTTGATTTCTCCTTGGTTTGTAGAAGCGAAGGCCGGACATTAAGTCCGGCCCCGCTTTCTTTTTTTGTCTTCATCCCGTGTGTTTACGGGACGAAATCGTCAAACGATTATTTGTAGTTCTTTGCAGCGAAATCCCAGTTCACAAGATGCTGCAGGAACGTCTGAACAAAGGTGACGCGCATATTGTAGTAATCAAGATAATATGCATGTTCCCAAACGTCGCAGGTGATCAGAGGAGAGTCTGTTCCGGTGATCGGTGTGCCGGCGTTGCTCGTATTGACGATATCAAGTGTGCCGTCTTCTTTTTCAACCAGCCAGGTCCAGCCGGAACCGAAGTTACCGACGGCGCTCTTTGTGAAGGCATCTGCAAAGGCGTCGTAGCTGCCCCATTTGGCGTTAATCTGCGATGCGATCACGTCTGTGGGCTGACCGCCGCCGTTCGGCTTTAAGCTATTCCAGAAGAATGTGTGGTTGTAGCACTGAGCCGCATTGTTAAAAATCGGGCCGCTCTGTGTCGTACGAATAATTTCTTCCAAAGGCATCGTTTCATAGTCCGTGCCTTTGATGAGGTTATTCAGTGTGTCGTTGTAAGCTTTGTTGTGCTTGCCGTAGTGATAGGAAAGCGTCTTGGAGCTCATATACGGTTCAAGAGCGTCCATTGCAAAAGGAAGCGGGGGTACTGTAAATGCCATAGCTTTAATCTCCTTAATTCTTGTGCAGACCATTATGGTATGCAGACACCCTTAGTCCTTCTTTATCTCCCCAACTCGAGCAACAAAAGCTCCGTCCTTCATCATAACCTCAATATCCGTACCTTCCTTCAGCTCACTGACGGACATCACAGGCTTGCCGCCGCGATAGATAAAGGCGCTGTTGCCGCGGATTTGCTTCGAAGGATCCAGCAGCTCCCAGACCTGCTCTAGACTGCGCAGACGAATTGTGTCCCTTTCAAACTTTTGGATCAGGCTGCTGCGCACGGAATTGCATGCCGCATTCAAAGGCCTACGGTCCAATTTCGGACGAGATCTCTTCAACCAGGAAGACTCTTTCAGAAGTACCTTTCGGTTGGCAGCGATCGTTGACTGTACAACCCCGGAGATCATTGCAAAGAGTTCATTGCACCTTGAACCCTGAAATGCAAAGGCATATGTCATCTGAGGTGCTGCTAACCGGAGGGCGTCACCTGCCGAACGGATTTTTACGTCCATCTCAGCCTGGAGATTTTCTTCTGCGACTCCTAGTTCTGCCCTATTCATTCTCAGACATGCACTTTGCGCTGTGTTTATGGAGCTGAAAATCAAATCGATTCGGCTTCTCATCGCAGCAGTATCCAGCCTTAGGATCGGAGAGGCCGCTTGGAGTCTTCTTTCATAAGGTTCGATGAATCGACTCGGAGAAATAAAGTAGCGAGCGGCAAATTTTTCTCTTTCAAGCGAGGAAGAGAGGAAGTTCTGCATATCCAGCTGAAGTCTGGATTTCAAAGAGTTCAGATTTTGGCGATAGTAGCCGAGCACAGGACGCTGAAGATGAGAGACTGCAGAGAGGCGATGGCGAAACGTTTCTAAAAAAGCTTGAGGATTTTCAAAAGGACGCGATTCATTTTCCACATCTTGAAGCGCCCGATTGAATTGGTTCTCGAATGAGCGATGCAGAAGAACCCAGGCCGAATCTATTTCCCAAAACAAAACAGATTGTTTTTCCGCGGCTGCCTCGGCCGCTCCGGTCGGAGTCGGCGCACGAAAATCCGCAGCAAAATCCGCAATAGTTGTATCGGTCTCATGACCGATGCCGGAAATAATCGGAATATGACTATTGACGATCGCCTCAGCGACGATCTTCTCATTAAAACACCATAAGTCCTCGAGAGATCCGCCCCCCCGCACCAGAAGCAAAACATCTGCTTTGTTGTCCTGGTTCGCTTTATTGATTCTCTGAGCGATCTCGGCTTCGGCACCCTTTCCCTGGACGGCCGTGTGATAAAGGAGGACTCTAACGTAAGGTGCACGCGCCCTCAGACGATTCATAACGTCCTGCAGTGCGGCGCCCGTTCTGCTGGTGATAATTCCGATCGTACGAGGCACCCGAGGGATCGCTTTCTTTCGGCTTTGATCGAACCAGCCTAAGGCTGTCAACTCATTTTTTAAACGAAGGAAAAGTTCATAGAGTTTTCCCTCCCCGGCAGCTTCAATCTTCGAACAAATAAATGTTAATTTCCCGCTTCCGGGATAAAGATTCGGTTTTCCTGTGACTCGAACTTTGTCGCCAACCTTGAAGACACCGCGCACGGAGTAAAGTTTCCCCCGAAACATCGCGCAGGAAAGAACCGCTTCTTCGTCTTTAATTGAAAAATACCAGTGTCCGCTCGAGGCTTTTGTTGAAGTTGAGATCTCCCCTTCAACAGCCACTGATTCAAACTGCTCAAATGACAAATTAACGATGTCAACAAACTGCGTGACAGAGAAGGCTTTATCGGTCATTTTATTGTTCACGTGCTAAATACAAGGAGCGAGTGAGATTGCAAAATTTCCTTTTGCTTCACAAGTTACTCACAATTTTATTCACATTTTCAACAATCCGAATTTGAAGAACAAAAATTTTTCTTTTTAATGAGAGAAATTATTAATTTATTGATTTAAAAGAAATTTATTTTGTTAAATTACCTCCCTGGCAATTCTTTTTTGCTTTTTCGTCATGAAATTAAGTCACTTCTCACCGAGTTATTCACAAAGTTATTAACAATGAAAGGACCTCTAAATTTCATAACTTCTTGAGTACTCGGCAAATAATTATTTTGTGTTTTGCCCAAAATACTATTGACTTTTGAAGTAAAGGTTTTACCTAGGTTTTGTAACTTTCAGATGCAGATCGACACGTTAGGAAGCCTACGCTGAATTAATGAGTTATCGGCAGTTTTTACCGCTATCACGTTAAAATAATCTTTTATTTTTTGCTTCACGGCAATGCAAGTACAACTAGAAACGTTTCTGCATAAACAGTGGGATCGCAAAGGACTGATATCCTGGCTGCTTCTGCCCGCTTCTGCGGTTTTTCTCTCCATGGCAGCCTCGCGGCGTCGCAAAACCGTGCCTGTTAAAGTCGGAGTGCCTGTCGTAGTCGTCGGCAATATTTATGTCGGAGGAACCGGAAAAACTCCGGTCACCATCGCTTTAGTCAAAGATCTAAAAGAACGCGGCTGGAATCCCGGTGTTATCTCCCGCGGCTACCGCGGCAAAGCAGAGTCTCCGGTTGAAGTTCGCCTCGACAGCAATCCTGATATCGTCGGCGATGAACCTTTGCTGATTAAAAAGGCTACGGATGCCCCGACGTTTGTTTGTCCGAAACGTGTTGAAGCCGCTGAAGCTTTACTGAAAGCCTACCCGACTGTCAATGTCATCATCAGCGACGACGGACTTCAGCATTATTCACTCCATCGAGATGTCGAATTAGCCGTCGTCGGAGCCCGCGGTTTAGGAAACGGCTGGGTTCTTCCGGCCGGTCCGCTGCGTGAACCGCCGTCCCGTCTCGATGAAGTCGACGCGATTGTATTGAACGCCACAGAAGATATCGTGACGTCTTCTACTCCGCGCTACGTTGCGACAAGCGGATTCACAAACGCAGTCAATTACGCCACCAGCGAAATCGTTTCTTTGGATACGCTTTCGAGAATGCAGTTTAAAAAGGGTTTGAAGGCCGTCGCGATGGCGGGTATTGCCGTCCCGGGAAGATTCTTCTCCATGCTAAAGGCTCATGGATTGGAAGTGCGCCCGATTGCTCTTCCGGACCATTACGACTATTCCAAGAATCCTTTTAAAGACTGCGAAGCCGACCTCATCTTTATCACGGAAAAAGATGCCGTCAAATGTCGTAAACACGCCGATTTGAAAAACGACGAGCGCATTTTCGTGGTTCCGCTGGAAACCAAGCTCGATAAATTCTTGGTTGATTTTGTCGAGAAGAAAATCACCGCTGCAGCTAAAAAGAGCAAAGAAGCTGCTCAGCAACTCTAAACGGAATGCTTATGGACGCAAAAATCACTGAAATCTTAGTTTGCCCTCTCTGTAAGGGTCCGCTACTTTGGAACGAAAAGAAAAAAGAATTTTACTGCCGTTCCGACATGAAGGCCTTCCCCGTCATTGACGGCATCCCCTGCATGGTCCCGACTGAAGCTCGAGAAATGAAGGAAGAAGAAATCGAGAAACTGGACAAAAAATGAGCTTTACCGTCATTATTCCTGCTCGCTTAGCCAGCACCCGTCTGCCCAATAAACCCACTGCCGACATCTGCGGAAAGCCGATGATCGTGCGCGTTGCCGAACAGGCTTTAAAAAGCGGCGCCTCCCGTGTGATCTGCGCGGTTGACGATGAACTGATTCTCAAAGCCTGTGAAGCCAACGGCATCGAAGCCTGTTTAACGCGTAAAGATCATGCCTGCGGCACCGACCGTCTCTGCGAAGCGGCCGAAGTCTGCAAAATCCCCGATGATGAAATCATCGTGAACGTCCAAGGGGACGAACCCCTAATTCCTCCGAAAGTCATCAAGAATGTTGCAGAACTTCTGATGAACCGCTCGGACTGCAGCATGGGAACGGCTGCCATTCGTATTCATTCGGCGGAAGAATTCTTTAATCCCAACGTTGTGAAAGTCGTTGCCGACAAAACGGCTCGGCGCTGTATTTCAGCCGCGCACCGATTCCCTGGGATCGCGACGGCTTCGCAAAAGACCGCAACGCGCTCCCGAGGGATCTCGGCCTGCGCCATGTCGGTATTTATAGTTACCGCTGCGCCTTCCTGAAAGCTTATCCTCAGCTTCCGAAATCGGATCTGGAAAGCTGGGAAAGTCTGGAGCAGCTTCGCGCACTTTACAACGGCTACAAGATCGCTGTAGACATTTTCGAGGAAGAAATTCCTCCCGGCGTGGACACGCTCGCAGATCTGGAAGCCGTACGCGCTTACTTACAGAAAAAATAACTCGAGTTTTATTTTCGAAGATCAAGCGGTTGCTGGGTTTTCATCCATTCGGACAGCTTGAAATTACGGGCAATAAGGCACAAAATTTAAATTTACATTCTTAATTATTAAAGGAGCCATTCATGCGCTTAATTCTTCTCGGAGCTCCCGGTGCCGGTAAAGGTACGCAAGCAGCCCGTATTTGTGAACATTACGGGATCCCTCAGATTTCTACGGGTGACATGCTCAGAGCTGCAGTGAAGGCCGGGACTCCCCTCGGTTTAGCTGCCAAGAAGATTATGGATGCAGGTGAACTGGTCAGCGATGACATCATCATCGGCCTGGTCAAAGAAAGATTGGAAAAACCGGACTGCAAGAACGGTTTCCTCTTTGACGGCTTCCCTCGCACAATTCCTCAAGCCGAAGCTTTGGTTAAAGCCGGTATTCCCATCGATGACGTTGTTGAAATCGCCGTTCCCGACGAGGTCATTCTTGAACGTATGAGCGGCCGCAGAGTGCACGTTGCTTCGGGCCGTACTTACCATGTTAAATTCAATCCTCCTAAGGTTGAAGGTGTTGACGACGTGACCGGCGAACCTCTGATTCAGCGTCCGGACGATAAGGAAGAGACCGTTAAGAAGCGTCTTGAGGTCTATCACACTCAGACTGAAGCACTGGTCGGTTTCTACCAGAGCCTGGCTGCTAAGGGCGACAGCAAGACAAAATACATCAAGATCGACGGCGTCGGCGACGTCAATGAAGTCAGCCGCCGTATTTTCGATGCGCTTGATAAATAATTTTTAGCTCTATTTAATGATTATTTGGCATCCGCCTTCGGGCGGAGCGCCAATTTTTGTTTTTTGCGGACGATGAAAAAACACATTCTTGTTACCGGCGGCACCGGCTACATCGGCTCCCACATGGTTGTGCGCCTGATCGAAGCCGGCATGGAGCCGATCATTTTCGATAACTTCAGCAATTCCAAGCCTGCCGTCGTAGACCGCATTGAGATGATCACCGGAAAACGTCCGACACTGGTACGCGGTGACATCCGTCACGAAAAGGCTTTAGAGAAGCTGTTCGCGGATTTCCCGATCGATGCCGTCATTAACTTTGCCGGCCGTAAGGCCGTCGGCGAGTCAGAAACCGATCCTTTGCTTTACTTTTCTTATAACGTCGAAGGAACTATTGTTCTGCTTCGCGTCATGAAGAAGTTCGGTGTTAAAGAGTTTGTTTTTTCCTCTTCCGCCACCGTTTACGGCGATCCTGGCTACGATGAATTTGATGAGAACACTCCGCTTGCTCCGATCAACAACTACGGTCTGAGCAAATGGATGATTGAAGAAGTTCTTCGCAAGACTTTCAAAGCCGAGCCTGATTGGTCAATCGCCATCCTTCGTTATTTCAATCCGGTCGGCGCACACGAATCCGGCTTAATCGGTGAAGATCCGAACGGCATTCCGAACAATCTGATGCCTTTCATTTCCCAAGTTGCCGTCGGCAGACGCGCTTCTTTGAAAGTTTTCGGAAATGACTACCCGACTCGCGACGGCACCGGCGCCCGCGACTATATCCACGTACAGGATCTTGTTGAAGGACATTTAGACGCTCTGAGAGTTTTAGACGGCAAACCACAGCTGCTGACTGTTAACCTCGGCACCGGCGGCAACACAACTGTGCTCGAGCTCGTTAAAGCGTTTGAGAACGCCAGCGGAAAACATATTCCTTACGAGATCTGCCCTCGTCGTGCCGGCGACAAGGCTGCCTATTGGACCAACCCCGAGCTTGCCAAGAAGCTTCTCGGCTGGACGGCTAAGCGCGGCATCGAGAAGATGTGTGAAGATACCTGGCGCTGGCAACAGATGAATCCGGAAGGGTATCCGGACTAATCCGGTTAAGACTTGATGAGGCTCGCATTTGCGGGCCTTTTCTTTTCACTCCTAAAAAGAAACCTCCGGACTTTCATTCGGAGGTTTCGCAACGGTTTAGTTCCGTTCAGAAAAGCTGATTAGGCAAGCTTTTCTGTGATGAACGTTCTGGTCTTACCGAGCAGAACGTTCATGTCGGCAGGCGCTGCGCCGCCGCCCTGAGCAAAGTCAGGACGTCCGCCGCCTTTACCGCCGAGCTGCTCGGCAACAAACTTCATCACATCGCCGGCTTTGATCTTGCCGACGAGATCTTTCGTCACACCGACCGCAGCACTGGCTTTACCGTCTTCAGACTTGATCAGAACGATCACGCCGCTCTTGAGCTGATCTTTAAGACCGTCAACGGAATTGCGAAGTTCCTTGGTTTCGATGCCTTTCATCTCGGTTACAAGAACCGCGACGCCATTGACATCCTGAGCCTGAGAAGCCATGTGAGCGGCGCCGGCCTGGGCAAACTTGACCTTCAAAGCGTTCAAGTCTTTTTCCGTGCGTTTCAGATGTTCGACGGTGTCCACAACCTTGGAGACAACTTCGAGAGCCGGAGCTTTGAGTTCTTCAGCCACTTCTCGGATGATCTCTTCCTGGTTCTGAGCGTAGTGAAGAGCGGCCATACCCGTCACGGCCTCAACACGACGCACGCCGGCGGAAATACCGGATTCGGAAATGATTTTGAACATACCGATGTCACCGGTTCTCTGGACGTGTGTACCGCCGCAGAGTTCGCAGCTGGAGCCAATGTTCAGAACGCGAACGTTTTCACCGTATTTTTCTCCGAAGAGCATGACCGCGTTGGTCTTCTTAGCTTCGTCGATCGGCATGACTCTGGTCTGAGTCGGTGCATTACGGAGAATTTCTTTGTTCACGATGTCTTCGACTTCGTTGATCTGTTCACGAGTCATCGGAGAGGTGTGGACAAAGTCGAAGCGGGTTCTGTCGCCGTTAACCATGGAGCCGCGCTGCTGAACATGAGCACCGAGCACTTCTCTCAGTGCTTTGTGCATCAAGTGCGTCACGGAGTGGTTGCGGGCAGTTGCTTCGCGGTTTTCTTCGTCGACCTGAGCGCTGAAGAGGTCGCCCACCTTGACTTCGCCTTCGGCGACATAGCACATATGACCGAAGACATTCGCCTTGATCTTGAATGTATCGTCAACCTTAAGGATCGTTGTCTTGTTCTTGAACGTACCTTTGTCGCCCATCTGACCGCCGCTTTCTGCATAGAACGGAGTGCGGTCAAAAACGACAACGACTTCGTCGCCGGCTTCGGCGTCTTTCACGGGTTCGCCGTCTTTATAGATGGCTTCGACGCGGCAGGCCTGAACCGTCAGCGTGTCGTAACCTAAGAATTCAGTCGGTTTGCCTTCGTATTCGAGGCCCTGAGCCATCTTGAATTTGCCCTTGGCGCGAGCCTGTTCACGCTGCTTTTCCATCAAGGCATCAAAGCCTTCAAAGTCAACGGAAACATTCTTTTCGCGGCAGACGTCGGCAGTCAGGTCAACCGGGAAGCCGTAGGTGTCATGCAGTTTGAATGCAACGTCACCGCCCAGGATCTTGGTTCCGGAAGCCAGAGCTTCATTAAGGATATCCAAGCCTTTGGACAGGGTCTGAGAAAAGCGAACTTCTTCCTGACGCAAAACTTCCTGAATATGCGGATTACGAATTTCAGGGTACTGATCGCCCATTTCTTTGGCAACGGCTTTAACCAAGTTGCTGAAGAAAAGCTTGCGGGCGCCGAGCTTAAAGCCGTGACGCATACCGCGGCGAGCAATACGACGCAGAACGTAGCTGCGGCCTTCATTGCCCGGAACAACACCGTCGGCAATGATGAACGTGCAGGCACGAATGTGGTCGGCAATGACCTTAACGGAAGGACTGTTCGGATCAACGTCCTCTGCGCCGGCAGCCTTAACTTCATCAATGACGGCCTTCATGAGGTTCTGGAACAGGTCGATTTCGTAGTTCGAATGAACACCCTGAAGAACGGCGGAAATACGTTCCAAGCCCATGCCGGTATCCACGCTGGGACGGGGCAGCTTGTGCATCACGCCTTTTTCATCACGGTTGAACTGCATGAACACGAGATTCCAAATTTCCATGTAGCGGTCGCCGTCTTCGTCAGGGCTTCCGGGAGGGCCTCCGGCAACGGAGGGACCATGGTCATAGAAAATTTCAGAGCAAGGACCGCAGGGGCCAGTGTCGCCCATCATCCAGAAGTTGTCGGAAGCGAAACGAGCGCCCTTGTTGTCGCCGATACGAACGATTCTCTCGGCAGGGATACCGACTTCCTTATTCCAGATGTTGTAAGCCTCGTCGTCCTCGGCGTACACGGTCACCCAGAGTTTTTCAGGAGGGAGTTTGAAGTGTTCGGTAAGTAGCTCCCAGGCATTCTTGATGGCGTCACGCTTGAAGTAATCTCCGAAGCTGAAGTTGCCAAGCATTTCAAAGAATGTGTGATGGCGAGCGGTATAGCCTACGTTTTCCAAGTCATTGTGCTTGCCGCCGGCACGAACACATTTCTGACTGGTCGTCGCACGTGTGTAGGGACGCTTGTCAAAGCCAAGGTAAACATCCTTGAACTGGTTCATACCTGCGTTGGTAAACAGCAATGTGGGGTCGTCACCGGGGACTACCGGGCTGGAAGCGACGATAGTGTGTCCTTTAGACTCCATGAACTTCAGAAACGTAGATCGTATTTCTGATGCAGTGAACATTTATATTTTCTCAAAGTAAGCTGTCGAAACAGCAATGTGTAACCGCGGTATTTTAGCAGAAGGCTCTCTGCATCCGCCTTTTTAGACCGCGGATTTCCACGGTAAAACAAGAAAGCCTGAGCACCTTTTTATCAGTGTCCAGGCTCGCTTTTTGTCTTCAACTTCTAAAAGAAACTGTGTCGTAATTCGACATTAAACGATACGGGAGTAACGGCGAACTCTTTCGTCCTCACGCAGATAACGATCGAAGTTCATCGCTACGGCTCTCACCAGCAGTTTGCCCTTCGGAGTGACTTCGATAAAGTCAGGCTCCAGACGAACCAGACCTTCGGCCTCGAAGTGCTTGAGATTGTTCAGTTCAAAGTCAAAGTATTCATTGAAGTTAATGCCGAATTTCTTCTCGATGTCGGCCTTAACGACTTTGAACTGGCACATCAGTTCCATGATGACTTTGGCACGCAGGCGGTCGTCGTCATTTAAGAGATAACCGCGGTTGGTGGCCAAGTTGCCGCTGCGGATCGCTGCATAGTAGCTTTCCAGATCACGCGGGTTGGCGGCATAACAGCCGTTGACCTTACTGATGGAAGAAACGCCGAGCGCAACCATGTCGCATTCCGGCTTAGTGGAATAGCCCTGGAAGTTTCTCTGCAGGGTACCGTTTTCCTGAGCCTTGGCAAGTTCGTCGGTAACCTTGGCGAAGTGATCCATACCGATGAAGTGATAGCCGTTGGCGCTCAAACGTTTGATAGTGTCCATCATGATGCCGACTTTTTCCGGTGTGCTCGGAAGGTCTTCGGCATTGATACGCCTCTGCGGTTTGAAGTGCTCGGGCAGATGAGCAAAGTGATAGAGCGCGATACGATCCGGAGAAAGTTCGATCACTTTGTCCAGAGTCATTTCAAAGGTCTTGCGGGACTGGAACGGAAGACCGTAGATCAAGTCCATGTTGATGGACTTAAAGCCGTTGGCACGAGCGGCGTCAAGGACGGCTTTGGTCATTTCGAAAGGCTGAACACGGTTGACTGCAATCTGAACTCGGTTATCGAAGTCCTGAACGCCGATACTCATACGGTTGAAACCGGCTTTGGCCAAAACTTCAACCTTGTCGACAGGGGTCGAACGAGGATCGACTTCAATGGAAATTTCTGCATCCGGCGCCAGCGTGAAGTGAGAACGAATAATGTCCATCACCTGGAAAATTTCTTCATTGTTCAGGAAAGTCGGAGAGCCGCCGCCGAAATGAAGCTGAACGACTTCTTTGTTGCCGCCGATCTGAGCCGAAACCAGTTCGCACTCCTTGCTCAAAACTTCCAGATATTCTTTGGAGCGACAATGGTCTTTGGTCACTTCCTTATTGCAGCCGCAGAAGAAACAGACATTCGCGCAGAAAGGAATATGGACGTACAAAGATAAATCAGCCGTATTGTCGCCGGTACCGCGGGCATTAAGCACTTTTTTAAAGTCCTCGGCGCCGAATTCTTTGGTAAATCTATCCGCGGTGGGATAAGAGGTATATCTTGGGCCCGGAACATCGAATCTCTGGAGCAGTTCAAGATCCGGGAACTCAACGTTCAGTTTTCCTTGTGTTTCCATCAGGGTTCCTTTTAAAAAATTTTTGATTTTTCTAGGTTCTGTTATTATTTTTGCAACAGGCGAAATTATCTCAAATCATCAAAGGCCGCAAAGCTTTTTTGCCTCTTATAACAGTATTTAGAGAAAATGGCTTCTAATTTCACGCAATCTTTATCGGCAAATCGCGCCGGCTGTGCCGGCTGCTATCTCAGGCACTTCTGCCTGTCTGCCGATCTGAATGACGCAGAAACAGAAATTTTTTCCTCTCATATCGTCTCCCAAAGAAGAGTTCCTAAAGGCGAAATACTGTTCAGAGCCGGCGACCCCCTTGATACGCTTTTCATCACCAGGCTCGGTTCATTTAAAAGCTCCGTTCTAAACGAGAACGGCAGCGAACAAGTCACCGACTTCCACATGACCGGAGAAGTGCTCGGCGCAGAAGCGATCCCCACCGGATACCATATCTGCACCGTCACGGCCCTTGAGGACAGTGAAATCTGTTCTTTGCGCTATCGTGAACTCGAAGCTTTTTGCGACCGAGATCTAAAAATCGCGCGCCAATTTCGTCTTCTGCTCGGAAGAAAAATCGTCGCTGCGCATCAAAACCTGCTCATTCTCGGCTGCACCAACTCAACCCAGCTGCTTGCTTCCTTCCTGCTGAATCTTGCGAGAAAGTTCGAAGCCCGAGGATTCTCAAAAAGCGAATTCGTCCTGAGAATGACTCGAGGAGAACTCGGCAGTTTCTTAGGTCTCAAACTCGAAAC
>OHRM01000989.1_pt1 | contig 12749 bp, 11 predicted proteins | sample 1578361 | NCBI WGS metagenome assembly OHRM01 (sample SAMEA3879590, study PRJEB24766) | human gut metagenome | biome: human-associated habitat; feature: feces | place: USA | collected 1985/1987 | reverse complement strand
AGAACAAGGCAGCATCGAGTCATGGATGACTCGTTGTTGCCGGTCACGTCACTCCACCACAAACTGAATCAGGCAGACCTAGCTTTTCTTATTTTCGTACAACGGAACAAAATTAATCTGGCTTTGTGCAAGATGCCGATCACAGACCCACAACACACCATTTGGACGGGCGACTCATTTCCCCAACAAACCAAAATTTGGTGTGAAATCCATGAAACGAAAAAAAGAGAAAGCGGCAAGCCTTTCACAACTTACCGCTTTCTCTTATTTTACAACCTGCTGCACGCTGGCTTTTTCCACCAGCCTTCCCTCAACAATGGTAATTCCCTGTTTATAACGTTCCCCGCTGACTTTCTTTAACAGCACATGTATTGCTTTATTTGCCATTTCACGGATATCAACCTCATAAGTTGTGATCTCGACATCACACAGTCCCGGAAAAAGATAGTTATCAAATCCAACCACTGAAAAATCTTCCGGAACGCGATACCCCTGCTCTTCTAACTGATTGATGACCATGCTTGCCGTGAGATCGGAGTTGCACACAAATGCCGTCGGCATATCTTTCATCTGATCCGGATGAATATCAACCTTTACCACACCACATTCCATATCACGATCCGATATGATCCACTCCTGTGGCACTTCAATACCATGTTCTAACATGGATTTCCGGTAACCGAAATAACGGTCTGTAATACTTGCCGTAAACAACAGTGTTCCGACATACGCAATTTTTTCATGACCTTGCTCGATCAGATAATTCGTCAGCATGTAAGTACCATAGTAACTGTTAGAGATCACCGCATCACTCATCTGATGCTCATCATAAAAGTCAAGATACACGATCGGAATCTGTGTATTCTGTCTCAACGCACCCAGATATGCTGTCTTTAACCGCCCGATCACTATCAGACCATCTACTTTACGTTCCAGCACGATTTTAGGCAGATTCGCCTCGGCTTCATCTTCTAATGAAACAACCTCAAGCATCGTGAAACATTCTTTCTGAACGGCCCTTGTTGCAACACTCTGGTACATTCTCCAGTAAAAGGATGCATACTCTCCAAGATATTTTTCTGATACTAAAACTCCGATATTATAACTTTTTGCCGACTTTTCTTTTTTTACGGCAGATGGCTGCTTGTATCCAAGTTCATCTGCCAATTGTTTGATTTTTTCCCGCATAGCCTCGCTGACACCTTTTTGTCCGGAAAGTGCTTTTGAGACCGTGACCGTACTGACACCAAGCTGCTCTGCAATGTCTGCCAGCTTTACTGCTTTTGCCATAACCGTCCCCTTCTTACTACTTTTTACTTTTTCGATTTAATCTTATTTCTTTTCCACAAAATGTAACAGTTTTGACTGGAAATCACCCCATGGATTCTGGATCAGAATACCTGCATACATTAATGTATCTCCCGCATATACAGTATCTTCGCCTTCCAGACAGTAATTCTTCTGCGGATCGAGTCCTTTTAATGTGATTCTTCTGCTCTTATAATTCGGACGGTTGATCACCTGCACAAATGTAACCAGTGCTTCTGATTTATCTTTTGAAACCACCTCGTAACAGTCAAAATAATGATTTTCCTGATAGGAGGCGATCCTGTAATAATCGCCGCTTCTTACCAGATCATTGTATTTATGATACATGGCAACCTGTTTCGGGATCATCTGTCTGTCTTCTTCCGGAATCTTTGTGATATCCAGCTCATAACCGAAAGTTCCTGCAAGCGCTACATGACCTCTTGTCTCAAACGGTGTAACACGTCCCACCGTATGATTCGGACAGTCTGAAACGTGCGCTCCCATCGTCGATAACGGATAGATCATCGCCGTACTTTCCTGAATCTTTAACCGCTCCACCGCATCCGTATCATCCGAGCACCAGATCTGTGGACTGTAATAAAGCATACCCGGATCAAAACGTGCCCCACCGCCGGAACAGTTTTCCAGTAAAAGATGTGGGAACTCTGTTACCAGACGCTCCTGCATCTCATACACTGCCAGCACATAACGGTGATAAAGTTCACCCTGTCGGTCTGCAGGAAGTCCATAGCTTCCGATGTCAGAAAGCTGACGGTTCATATCCCATTTGACATACTCAATATTTGCACTGCGTAAGATCGACGCCACGCTCTCATATGCATAATCGCGCACTTCTTTTCTGGTAAGATCAAGTACATACTGATTTCTGCAGAGAGATCCCGCTCTTCCCGGAATCTGAATTGCCCAGTCCGGATGTGCCTCGTAAAGTTTTGAATCCGGTGAGATCATTTCCGGCTCAAACCAGATACCGAATTTTAATCCAAGTTTATTTACTTCATCTACCAGATGTTTTAAGCCGCCGTTTAATTTTTCTTCGTTGACATACCAGTCACCCAGACTTGATGAATCATCATTGCGGTGTCCAAACCAGCCATCATCCATAACCAGCATTTCAATGCCAAGTTCCGATGCTTTTTTTGCAATGGAAAGTAATTTTTCTGTATTGAAATCAAAATAAGTTGCTTCCCAGTTGTTGATCAGAATCGGACGTTTCTTATCCTTATATTCGCTGCGGATCAGGTGGTTCCGGTAAAGTTCATGGAACTGGTGTGTCATGCCGTCATATCCGGTGTCACTGTAAACCAGCACAACTTCCGGTGTCTGGAAACTCTCACCTTTTTCTAACTTCCAGCAGAAGTTCTCCGGGTGAATTCCCATGCCTACGCGGACAGTATCAAACTGTCCCAGTTCCACCTGTCCGATAAAGTTGCCGGAGTATACAAAATGCATACCATATACTTCGCCCTGTGACTGGTCGGCATTTCCTGCCGCAAGTGCCATGAATGGGTGTTCCTGATGGGAAGACTCACCTCTTACAGATTCCACACCCATAAATCCTTTTTTTACTTTGCGGTGTTCTAACATACGCTCTCTCGCCCAGGAACCATGCATCGTAAGAAGTGTAAAATCACGGTTATCCATATCCATGGAGAAGGACAGTGCCTTTGTCAGATATAACATCTCGCCGTCATTTTCGATCCGCACGCTTCTTGTGATGACATCCACATCCGAAAATGCCGTATAGAGCAATGTTACTTTCAATCCAAGTACCGGATCCTCACAGAGAAGCTCTAATGTTTCACAGTCATTTTCATCTCCAAATGTTGCAGGCAGACCGGCAAGTCCCGGTTTTCCTGCATAGATCTTATGAGAAACATAAAACAGTGACACTGCGGTGTGTCCGCCTGCCGTTCTTACCGAGATACTGCTTCTTCTGTAATCTCCGAGTCCGTTTCCGGCATATTCCATCGGAAATGTATCGTAAAAAGAAACACGCTCCCTGTTATTTTCCGAAGGCACAAACGGTCCTTCTCCTGTACGGAGCAGGTACGCGATGTTTGCATCTCTTAATTTCTTACCATAATAAACATGACCGACAAAGTTTTCTTTATCCACGATACCGATCACATAACTGGAGTTTGGCGTATCCAGCTTGAAAATGCGTTCTTTTTCAAAGTATGTGATTGCCATGCTGTATTTCCTCCTGTTATTTCAGCAAGTCTTCTTTTAACACGGCAAGTTTCTTTTCTGCATCTTCGAGTGAACTGCCTTTTACGCCAAAGTAATATTTGATCTTCGGCTCTGTTCCGGACGGACGCATACAGCACCATGCATTGTCAGAAAGTTCATAGTAAAGTACGTTAGATTCCGGCAGACCTGTCTTTGTCACTTCTCCGGTCACAGTATCTTTTCTGGTATCTTCTTTATAGTCGCGCACTGCAAGCACATCAAATCCGCCAAGTTTTTTCGGAGGATTTTTTCTGGAATTGCTCATCAACTCCTGGATCTGTGCAGCTCCGTCGATTCCCTTTAGGGTCTTCGTCTCAAGTCCCTCTCTGTAATAGCCGTATTTCTCATACATGGCAAGCATCTCATCCCATAAGGTCATGTTGTTCTTCTTGCACCAGGAAGCAACCTCACATAACATCATGACTGCAACACAGGCATCCTTATCCCTTGCGTAAGTACCTGCAAGGCATCCGTAGCTTTCCTCTAAACCAAACACATAATCGTAAGTATTCTGCTGCTCGAAAAATTTGATCTGCTCTCCGATATATTTAAATCCGGTTAAAACTTCGATCAGTTTTACACCGTAAGCTTTTGCGATCGCTTTTGCCATATCGGTTGTAACGATTGTCTCAACCAGTGCAGGATTCTTCGGCATAGTTCCCATTGCTGTTTTTTCTCTTAAAATGTATTCCGCGATCAGCATACCTGACATATTTCCGGTAAATGTCACATACTCGCCACTCTTCGTATCTTTGCAGTATACGCCAAGACGGTCTGCATCCGGGTCAGTTGCAAGAACGATGTCCGCATCCACTTCTTTTGCAAGTTTTAATGCAAGTTCAAATGCTTTTGGTGACTCCGGGTTCGGGTATGCAACGGTCGGGAAATTACCATCCGGTTTTTCCTGCTCCGGCACTACATATACATGCTCAAAACCAAGCTCTTTTAACACGCGGCGCACCGGAAGATTTCCAGTTCCGTGAAGCGGTGTGTATACGATCCTGATATCTTTTGCCATCTCTTTGATGATCTCAGGATGAATGGACTGTTTTTTCAGTTCTTCCATATAACGGTCATCGATCTCTTTACCGATCACATTGTAAAGGCCTGCTGCAACTGCCTCTTCTTTTGCCATGGTCTTTACCTGATCGAAGGAAGTTACTTTTGCAACTTCCGCTAAAATATTTTTGTCGTGAGGCGGTGTGATCTGTGCACCATCTTCCCAGTATACTTTGTATCCGTTGTATTCTCTCGGGTTATGGCTTGCTGTAATTACAATACCGGAAATACATCCTAACTCGCGGACTGCAAAAGATAACTCCGGTGTCGGACGAAGGCTGTCAAATACATATGCCTTAATGCCGTTTGCATTTAAGCAGAGTGCTGCCTCCTCGGTAAATTCCGGAGACATAATTCTGGAGTCATGTGCGATCGCAACACCCTTTTCCTGTCCATTCTGGGAAATAATGTAATTTGCAAGTCCCTGTGTTGCCTGACGTACGGTATAAATATTCATACGGTTGGTTCCGGCTCCGATCACGCCTCTTAAACCACCGGTACCAAATTCTAACTGTCTGTAAAAACGATCCTCGATCTCTGCCTGATCCCCCTCGATCTTCTTTAACTCAGCCTTTGTATCTGCATCAAAATATGGATCTGTGCACCACTGTTTGTAAGTTTCCATGTAATTGCTCATTCTTCTTCTCCTTTACTTTTCTGCGATTCATTTTTTATTATATTTTGGATTATAACCTTTTTTTAAGTTATTGTAAACTAATTTTAACCTTTTGACTATTTTTATTTAAAAATTAGCTTTTGACATCAACATCATTTATTAAAAATATCATAATATTTTTTTACGACTTTTTCTGCGGGCTTTGCATAAATTTCATAGTCCATACGGGTCTTTGCACTCCGCTCCTGATAAAGCTTTGCATCCCAGGACCAGAGTGCCATACCTCCTACCCAGTCTCTTTTACTGCAGGCATTAAACATATCTTCGTACCATTCTGCCTGGCCCTTTGGATCCGCATCACCTCTTACACACCAGTCATTTGGCACCTCTTTGGAACCTTTTACCGACATACATCCTGTTTCCGCAAAGAAAAACGGTTTTTGAAATCTGTTTACCACGGTTTCAATACGATCCAGCTGATTTTCCCAGTCCCCATATGGATAGTAACCACTCGAAGAAATCACATCCACAGCATCCCACCAGTTTACCCGGTGTTCCTGATACTTATCTGTATTATAGGAAAGCAGTCCATGATAGACCTGTCTGATATCCGAGAGCAGTTTGCGCCATTCTGCTTCACGGTGCTCACTCATCACCATCTCGCAGCCGGCAATAAACATTTCACAGTCATGCTGTTCTGCAATTTTCGCATAGTGAAGCTGAAATGCCGTATAGGATGCAAACCAGTTTCCCCATTTCGGTTCACACGGAACATCCTCATCAAAAAAATTAATATGCGCCCGCCAGGTCCCGTTTTTACAGTTTACGGTCGGTTTTAATGCCACACGAAGCCCTATTTCCTTTGCATATTCAATCATAGCGATCAGCTCGTCATCTTCCATCGTCGCCTTTGATGTGAAGCAGATCTCCTCCGACTGCGGTGTCTCCTGTAACCCTCCAGGCACAAATATCACGAAATTTGCGCCGGTTCTCTCTTTCATCATGGCAAGGCTCTCCTTTGCCCCCGGTTTAAAAAAAGCCCCGGCACACGCAAACGGTGCAAAAGTCACCCCACAGATATATTCCATATTTTTTCCTCCCTTTTCTCAATGCACTCTTAAAAATATAACATTTATTTTACTGATTCTGCCATTAATATAGCATTCGTCATATATATCTGCTATAATTTTTCAAGTTAAAAATTGCATAAATCTATTTTTATGGAGCCGCCTATGAAATCTTTATTTGAATATACCGACAAACTGAACAAACCTTACGAATGTTTCTTTTTAGATATGAAGAAAGAATGGCTGCCCGTGCAGCCACACTGGCATTATTTTATGGAAATCCTGTACGTGACAAGGGGCACCGCCCTGATGTATCAGAATGAACAAAGTTATATTGTAAACGAAGGTGACCTGATCGTCTTTCTCCCCTCCGTCGTTCATTCTGTCCATGCAGTGTCCGATGCCCCTCTGCAGTATTATGTTTTAAAATTTGACCTAAGCCAGCTGGATTCTTCCGCTTCACTTACCGGTGGAAGCTGGAATTACAGTGCACTGTTTAACAATGCCATAAATAACGAGCAGGCTGATATTTATTTCCCGGAGGAGGTACTTCATTTTCTTCCGGTGCAGTCCTTATTTGATGACTGTGTCCGCGAAATGCAAAATATGCAGTATGGGTATCAGATGATCCTGCAGTCGAAAGTCAGAGAACTTCTGACCTGGATGCTCCGCATCTGGCGCAACAATGGTTTTGATACCGACTGTTATTTTACCCCGCTTGCGAAGGAAAATACGATCTATACCATCACAGAATACATTGACCGTCACGCCTGCGAAAACATCCGTGTAGAAGATATTGCCGCACTCTGTCATATGAGTTATTCACATTTCGCTAAAAATTTCCGTGAAATCTATGGGCAGTCCTGTAAAAAATACATTGAATTTATCCGGCTGTGCAAAGTAGAAGATATGCTTCTTTTTACAAACTTTGATCTAAATTATATCAGTCAGGAGACGGGATACGCCGACTGCAGTCACCTGATCCGGTCATTTAAAGAAAAATATGGCGTTTCCCCGCATCAATACCGCAGGCAGCATTCCTCACCCAGACAGAATCACTGATTCATAATGGATTCAAGTGTACTGGTATCACTTAAAACCGGCATGAGAAACATGATTGCAGTAATCATTAGTGCAGCGATCACCAGTCCGATAATTGAAGTGATCAATGCAGCGGTTGCTGTACCGTTCTGCTGTGGTTTTATCTTTTTCGAACAGATTGCACCAAGCAGACCGACCAGACCAAATCCTGCTCCATATCCCACAAACCCTGTCACAATGCCAAGGATTCCAAGAACTAATGATACCGTCGCAATATTTTCTCCCTCACGCTCTGACGGGATGATAATCTCACCTTCTCTCATTTCCACAATCTCGTCTAACTTGCTTCTCCGCAGTAATACGATACATGGAACCAAAAACAGCGGAACTGTCACTACAAGATTTAACACAGAAAGGCTGCCGATCATGTCCGTCATATCACCATTTCCAAAGATGCCACTCGCCATTAATCCGCCAAAATCAACAAGTGCATGAATAATGATACAAATCCATAAATTTCCGCTGCGCAGATAGATTGCTGCAAACAGCACACCGAGCAATGTTGCCTGCAGTGCCTGGATCAATGCGCTGGATAATGGCACACCGGAAAGTACATTCGGGATATGTGCCGCACCAAAGATCACGCTGGATAAAATAATGGCTGCAAGCACTCCCCGTCTTGTGTTTGAAAAACGGTCCGCAAAAAGGTTTAACACGATTCCACGCATGATCACTTCCTCGTTCATGCCGACCAAAAACATGGTCAGTATGTAAATCATGATCCCACCGGCAGAGCGCACTCCGTCCGAACCGGAAACACTCTGCAAAAATAACTGTGCAACTGCCACATACACGCAGTAGCCAACCATAAAACCACCGATATAAAATCCTCTTAAAAATCCCACACCGGTTTTCTTAAGCGACTGCTGATATCCCATAAGAAACAGCATACCGATTGCATAGATTGCTACACCGATCTCGGCGATCAGCTGTAACGTGTAACTGTCTGTAATGGATGTCAGATGTGCCACTACTCCTCCAACCAGGTTCATCAGCACCAGAAAAAGCGCCGTAATTACAATGCCAATGACAATCACAGCCGCCTTTGGCAATCCCAAAATTTTGTTTTTCATACTATTCCTCCTATACTACTTTTCACTGATATTTCCCGCTTCATCTACTGATGCATTGTCCGAGATACTCTCCATATAAGAAAACAGCCCCGGTGCCGCATTCGCATCCATCTGTTTTGTCTGCCCGTCCGATGCATAGACCGGAATCAGCGCATAAGAAACTGTTCCATCTTCTGTCACAGTAACTTTCACGGCTGCGGATCTGTCAATATTCTGTCCGAAAATAAAATTACCCAGACTGTAAAAAACAGGTTTTCCGTCAATATATTCGATTCCTTCCAGACAGTGGGTGTGCGCTCCGACAACCAGATCTGCACCTGCATCCATGCACTGTTTTGCCAGTTCACGCTGCACGGCATTCGGCTGTTCGCTGTACTCTGTCCCCCAGTGTGGAAATACCGTCACAAAATCACAGGTCTGTTTTGCTTCTTTGATCACTTCGATCAGTGCTGTGGCATCATAACAGGTAAACATTCCCGGCGCAGCACTCTCGATCTTCCAATCAGCAGACGGTACCACGCGCGATACAGCGATAAATCCATATTTTTTCCCATTTACTTCCATAATCTGCACTTCTTTTGCACGCTGCACCGAATCTCCGGCACCACCGTACAGGATTCCTGCTCCGTCTAATGCACTGAAAGTGTCTGACAGCGCCGCTCTTCCATAGTCTAACGTGTGGTTGTTTGCAAGTGATACAATATCCACACCCATTTCATTTAATGCCTTTACATAGGAAGGACTGCACCGGAATGTGAACTGCTTATCTGCCATCGGTTCCCCGCGGTCACTGAATGGAAACTCATTGTTTACCATCAGGATATCGGCTGCCTTTAACTGTTCTAACAGTTCCGGTGAGACGACACGCTCGATCCCGCCGGCATCGTAGGCTGCCTTGAAAGCATTTGCAAAAAGAACATCACCTGTCAGGATGATGGTTGTATCGCCAGAGTCTTTTTGATTATCCTTGTTTGCTGTTTCATCTGATGCACTCCCAGTTCCAGCTGCTGTGGTTGTATCATCTGATTGATTCGCAGTTTCGCCTGCTGTGGCTGCATCATCTGATATGCTTCCATTTTCACCTGCTGTGACTGCATTCTCTGACATGCTTCCGTCTTCACCTGCCGTTTCTGCACCATCCGTCGATATTCCACTTCCATCCGCTGTGGCTTCCCCATCCAGAGTGGCTTCTGCGTCAGACATCTCCGCCTGCTCCTCTTCTGCCGTCGCCCCCGGCGCAGACGCCGGTTTCTAATCCTAACTCTTCAGAAATCACCTGGCCGCCGGTTAAAATTGCCGCTGCGATCACGCCCGCCACAGTCAGTATGGAAAGTACATAAAGTACGATTCTGATTGTTTTATTCATAGATCCCCCATTTTTGCATTGTTTTGTTTTTCTTTGGTCTGAGAAACACTACAAAAATGACGCCGATGTACAACGATTGTACGCCGACGTCATTTTTATCATAATGATTTGCACCTTAATTGTCAACTGACACAGGATCTTAGTCTACTCAAAATCCACTTCAATACTTCCCATGCCACAGTCAAGTTCCATATTTTTCTCTGCCCCTTCATTTTTGACTTCTTTATCTCCGCTGATGTTTGAGTAAGTTTCACCATCCACATCAATCGAACCAAGTCCGCAGGAAAGTTTGTAGTTATACTCTTTTTCCTCGCCGTTTAAATCGAGTGTCATGCTTCCCATGCCGCAGTCTGCTTTCAGGTTACCCTCAACACTTCCCTCCATGGAAAAATTGCCAACTCCGCAGTCTAACGCAACATCACCATACACTACACTGTCTGTAATCTCTACATTTCCAACTCCTACGGATACATCCATTTTTCCATCTACCTGAAACCGCTCTGCCTCAAAATTACCAGCACCGACATCCACGATCAGTCTGTTACAAGTGCTGTCAAAATCTTTCCAGCTCATGTCTGCAGCACCGATATCAAAATTCAGCTCATCAAAAGAACTTCCCTTGGGCAGATACAAGATGATCTGCGGTGATTTTTTATAATAATGTTTTTTTGCATCATATTTAATTTTTAGTGTGTCTCCATCCAATTTACAGGAATAATATTTCTCTTTGCCGCGCTTTAAGACGACACGTATCTTCGTGCTGTCATCCGGTTCTTTGACTGTAATTTCTGCTGCGTCAATATCCAGCTTGATATTTCGAATGGAAGAGACATCAAAGCTGCTGTCTGCTCCACCTGCAGGTACCTCAGTAGAAAACTCCATATCACCGATATCTGTTATCATATCATCGTCATCACTATCATCGTCATCGCTATCATCGTCATCTTCATCAAAATCATCCATATCATCATCTTCTTCGTCATCTCCATCAGCACTGCTATAATAAAGTCCCACCGGACCAATATGCCAGTTTCCATACCGGAGTTCTCCATTCTTTGCCATACGCCATACAGAAGCCCCCATCGCAGTACTGACACCGCAGAAGATCAGTCCTGCACCAAGCAATGACACTGCAATGATTAACATAATTTTTGTAAATTTTTTCATGCTGCCACCCCACTTTCTTTCTTCTTTTCAAACGGTTTTTTACACAAACCGATGATTCCCCTGACTGCCCATGGAAGGAATACGCCAGACACCCACACGACCAGAAGTACTGCAAGGATTCCAAGTCCCAATACCAAAAGTCCTGCTCCGGTCAGTCCAAGCCCGACAGCCACTCCACCGGTAAATAAAGTGCTGCATCCAAAACCAATCAAAAGGAAACCTGCAAACACAAGTGATGCCATCACTGCAACCACTGCAACCGCAATGCCAAACAATATCGCAACAACCGCAAGAAGAAGTGATGCCACGACTAAAAGCAATGTCAGCCAGAGTGGTGATGTAAGAACCACCAATACGATTGCCGCTGCACTCCATCCACCTTTCTTTTCTTTTGGAGCCTCTTCGCTTTTCACAAACATATCATCATCGTTCTTATTCCACTCCGGATTTTGATCCGCCGGCATGCCATAAAATCCATTCTCTTTTTCCATGCCAAGATTCTTTTTGATGCTCTGGGCAACCTTCTCCGGTGACTCAAGCTCCGCTATCACAGATTCTTCATTTTCCTCGCCCGCATCTTCAAAATAACTGCGGTAAAACGCAAGCGCATCCGCTTTTTCTTCTTCTGATATTCCATCCAGAAGCTGTTCTAACTGTTTTAAAAATTCTTCTCTTTTCATAACCTCTAAAGCTCCTCTCCTGAAAATAATGCTGATATTTTCATGGAATAATCTTCCCATTCTCTCCGGTATTCAACTAACTTATCCTGCCCCGGTTCCGTGATCTTATAATAACGCCTGTTCCTGCCTCCGCACTCTCTGTCATATACCTCAAGGCATCCGTCTTTCTGCAGTCTCCTGAGCACCGGATACAAGGTGGACTCTGATACATCAATGGCTTTTCGTACATCCTGTGTGATTTTATAGCCATAGGTGCCTTCCTCCTCTTTCGACACAACAGCTAACACGATCGCGTCTAAGAGAGCGGCTCCTGTATTAAATACCATACGCTCATCTCCTTTTCTTTATAATATTCTATCTGTTTTAATATTATTTTCTTATTAATACTATATTTCGTATAATATAATTTGTCAACATTTATTTTATGGAAAATATTATTAAGAAATTCTAAAGATTACAAGATATTGAGATTTCATTGAATTTATATGAAACAAATAAAGCAATAAAAATACCGGCCTCCAATCGTTAGATTTTTAGGTCTAACTTTTGGGGTCGGTACACTTTTCGATATCATATCTCTTTTTTCATATACAAAGAATTATAACTGCCTTACTATTTCGCGCCAAACAGATACACGCCGCGCTCTGTCACACGGATCTCCGGTATTACCGTAAGTGCCATAAAGGAAAGCGTGATAAATGGATCGATGTCCTCGGAAATGCCAAGTTTCTTTGCTTCCTCCAACATGTCCGCCACTTTTTCCGTGATCTCATCACAGGATTTTTCGCTCATCAGACCGCAGATTGGAAGCGGAAGCACATCCACGACTTTTCCACCGGAAGCGATAACATATCCGCCCTGATTTTCTTCCACACCTTTGATTGCTGCAAGGATATCCTCATCATTATCGCCCGCAACGATCAGGTTATGGGAATCATGTGCAACAGAAGTCGCCACTGCGCCGCCTTTGACGCCAAACCCTTTCAGCGGTGCAACACCGATCTCCCCTGTCTTTCCATGACGCTCTACCACGCAGATCTTGTTGTATACACCATCCGG
>OHRM01000988.1_pt1 | contig 12777 bp, 8 predicted proteins | sample 1578361 | NCBI WGS metagenome assembly OHRM01 (sample SAMEA3879590, study PRJEB24766) | human gut metagenome | biome: human-associated habitat; feature: feces | place: USA | collected 1985/1987 | reverse complement strand
TGATCCCCCCGCGTGCGTCCCACCTGTGCATAATCAATTTCCACTCTTGTCCCTTCAAATATAAATTCCTGTTCCTGATGCGAATTTCCGGGCACATTCTGCGCCGGCATAAGAGTGCCTCCCGGCGAACGCACCGCCACCACAAACAATTCCGGTGCACTGGCCCACAACTCGAGATAAAATCCCCGCATCCGCTGTTCCACATTCACCTCTACCGCAACCATCGAATTTCCATCACTTTTCCCGTAAAAATGATGTCTGGCATTCGCCTCATTTCCGGTTGCCACAACCGCACACCGGCGCCATCTGCCCGCAATATCATCAAGAAGTTCCGAAAGATTGCTGCCACCGGAATGGCTTCCGTTGTTTGTCCCGAGACCAAGGCACAGAATAAGGGGCCGCCCCAGTTTTCTGGCAGTCTCTTCGAGATATTCAATTGCCGCCATAATGTCATTTTCCTGATAGGCAGGCATCTCCTGCGGAATATAAAAAAAGTCTTTCAGATATGGTTTTGCCGGTTTTAACTTTACAACCAGAAGTTCCGCATAAGGAGCCGCCCCAGTAAAACCAGCCTGCAGATCTTCACTTCCGCAGGCAATACTTGCCAGCATGGTTCCGTGCCCATCTTCATCCGTCACTGGAACCAGTTCCCGCGGATGTTCCTGTTCCAGTGCCTCATTGATCTCTTTTTGTGTATATTCCGTTCCGTACAAAAATCCCTGAGGGGTATTTTTCTCCCCCGCCGGAATACTCTGATCCCAGATTGAGCGGATTCTTGTACTTCCATCGGCATTCCGGAAACAGGGCAGTTCATAGGAAATTCCCGTATCAACAAATCCAATAAAAATACCCTGTCCCCGAAGGGACAGGGCTGGCTGATTCTGCAGCTGCAGGATACCGGTTGTCTCCAGTGCAAGCGTATCCAGCAGTCCGAAACATTTTGGGATAATCGAATATCCGTATGTCTTAATGCTCAGCTGCGGCACCTCGTCCCGGTCAAAATATTCTGCCACAAATTTTTCACCGATATTTTGTATACATTCTGCCCGGTCGTCAGAAATCTCCAAAGACTCTCTGGCAATCAGGATATCGTAGGTATTGTTGGAGCGGATAAATGCATCACAATTTCTATCCATAAGAAGCTCCCACACTTCTTTTCCGTAACTATATGCACAAAACTTTCAGAATAGAACTTATTCTTTTACACATGCCACGCCATACGGTTCCAGTGTAAGAATTCCCTTGATCACCTCTCCCGTCAGAAGATCACTTCCCTCTACCCCGGAAACAATCTGCGGTCCGGTCGTATCATTCAGATAAAATACATACCGCATACCATCCGCTTCGCGTGTGTGACGTTCCACGCCATATGGAAGTTTATACATCGAAACTCCCGCTTTTTTCAGTGTACGCGCATACAGGTGCTGCATGGAAGCATCGTCCAGCCGGGCCGCGATATACATGGCACTGCCGTTTTGACATGTGCGCTCCGTCACTGCTGCCATTCCTTTGTAATAATCCTGTTCATATGTACCAAGCACGTTTGTGCCATCTGCCACACGCAGAACTTCCGCATAATCCCGTACTTCCCCTTCCGGCATTTCGGCAAAATGTACGCGGTTGCGGTCGGACGGATACAGTGTATCAATTTCCTCACTGATTACGCCAAAGAGATCCTTTAATCCGTCTCCCGGAAATCCGCCCAGATAATTGAGCTGGTTTTCATCCACATATCCGGTCACATAGGTTGCAATCAGATGACCTCCCTGCTCCACAAACTGTTTCATGCGCTCCCCGACATGCGGATGCAGCAGATACAGCATTGGTGCCACAATCACGGAATAACCGCTATAATCCTCTTCACTGGAAATCACATCCACATCCACTCCGAGTGCCGACAGATTGCGGTATGCTTTCCTGCAGGTCTTAATATAGTTACGGGTGGACTCTGCCAGCCCCTTCATTCCATCCGTTGCCCAGAGGCTGTCCCAGTCGTATAACACGGCTACCGGTGCTTTTACGACTGTCCCTGCCAGATCTTTGAGTTTCTTTAATTCTTCCCCAAGATCTGCCACTTCACGAAAAACTCTGGTATCATCCGTTCCGAGATGATCCACAACCGCCCCATGGTACTGCTCAAACGATCCCCTTCCTTTCCGCCACTGGAAATACTGCACCGTATCGGAACCGAGAGCCACTGCCTGCAGCGAAGCAAGCCGGTGTACGCCCGGACGTTTCATTTTATTAAACGGATGCCAGTTGACCAGCCCCGGCGCGCTCTCCATGAGCATAAACGGCTGCTCTTTTTTCAGACAACGGATCATGGCATGATCAAACGCATTTTCCGTCATCGTATCCGAAAACGACTCCTCATCATTGTGAAACCGCGGATAAGAATCCCAAGACACCACGTCCAGCGGCTGCTGCATTTTATGATAGTCCAGTCCGTCATATTCTTTCATAAAATTCGTTGTCACCGGAATCTGCGGGGTACGTTCTTTTAAAATGGCAATCTCTGCCTTCATGTAATCCGTCATATTCCAGGTGGTAAACCGTTTCCACTCCAGATTCAATCCCATAATGCTGAATTCTCCGTTGCGGTACGGTGGCTCAATCTGGGAAAAATCATTGTAAGTATGACTCCAGAACGTTGTCCACCATGCCTTGTTCAGTTTTTCAATATCATGGTCAAACTTTTCCGCCAGATAATCCTGAAACCGCTTTACACAATGCGAACAGTAACATTCCCCACCAAATTCATTGGAAATATGCCACATCAGAAGTCCCGGATGATTTCCGAATTCATCTACCAGCTTATTGACGATCACAGAAACCTTTTTACGATAAACCGGTGCACTCATACAGTGGTTGTGCCGCACCCCGTGATGTTCACGCACCCCGTAGGAATCCACGCGTCTGCACTCCGGATATGCCTCATCCAGCCATGCCGGTCGCGCTCCGGACGGCGTCGCCAATATCGTGTAAATGCCATTGGCATATAACTTATCCATGATGTCATGCAGCCATGCGAAATGAAATTCCCCTTCCCGCGGCTCATAGGTTGACCAGGAAAATACCCCAAGTGTTGCACAATTCATCCCGGCTTTCTTCATCATACGGATATCTTCTTCCAGAATGTCCGGCCGGTCCAGCCACTGTTCCGGATTGTAATCCCCTCCGTGCATAATTCCGCCGATCTGCGGAAATAAAATCTTTTTCTCCATGTTTCCTCTCCCTTTATTTTGCGTTTTCTATATTCCGGCTTGCATGACAGGTAAAATATAAAATCTGATACTCCCCGGAAATTTTTCCAAACAGTTCATTGCCATGTGCCATCTTTTCTTCATCCAGATTGACAAACGGATCGTCCAGCACCAGAAACGGTTTTTCCTTCGGATACATCGCATCCACCAGCGCCAGACGCATACAGATTCCCAGCAGATCCTGATATCCAGCAGACAGCCACTTGGTTTCCCGCATCTCGCCCTGCTCTTTCATCTGCACCTCGATGTTGGCATCCACCATCCAGTCTTTTTCTTTATCCCCTGTTAGAAGCGTGTAATACTTTCCAAACCCGTTCTCGATCGGACCCAAATATCTCGCAGAAAACTGCTCCTTTGCATTCTGCAGGAACTCTCCCGTCAGACGCAGGGTTTCGTATAAATGCTGTTCTTCTTCCTGTTCCTGTCTGCAGATGGAAAGCTGCTGTTCTTTTTCGTCCCGGATATCCAGCTGATCCTGCAGATCTTCGAGCTGATGATGGTACTGCTCGATGGCTTCCCGGATATCCTCGCTCCGCTCATCCACATCACGGATCATGGAATTGAGTTCGTCAAGGGAATATGGACATTTTTCCACCGCTGCCAGTTCTTTCATATTGTGTTCCTGCTCAAACAGTTCTCTCTTTTTTCTTGCCTCCGCGTATGCTTTCTGTGCGATCCGGTACTCCGTTGCCTTCATCTGCAGCTGGCTGATTCCTGCTGCAAGATCTTCTCCGAAATCCATTCCCGCTTCTTTTCCAAATGCAAGCAAAGAGTTCTGTTTCCGCTCAAATTCCTGTCTTGCCGCATCGCTTTTTCCGGCACGGCTGCGCAGACGCTCATATTCCTGCAGCTGGCTGCGGAGTTCATACAGGCAGGTTCTGGCATCCTTTTCTCCCGGAACCATCTGATACTGCTCCAGAAAATGCTTGGTCTCCTGTTCGATGCGCGAAGCTTCTTTCGAAGCCTCTTCCATGGTTTTTTGAATTTCTTCCACCGGTCCGCGGAGCTTACGCTCCTCTTCCAGATGCTGTACCCGGAGTGCACGCACCTTTTCTTCTTCCTTTGATACCTGCACCTTGCGCACCACAAGAAGCACAATACCTGCCACTGCCGCAACCACCGATACCGCCAGAAGCGGAAGGAAAAACTTATGTACCTGTGGCAACAGAAACGACAACACACCACCGGCAGCACCGATCACCAGCAGGATAATGCCGCAGATCATCATCGGAAGACGATTTTTTACCGTATAATCCGGTTCTTCCCGCTTCATTGCCATCGCTTCAAAATAGGACATTTTCGTTTCCAGCTGCGTTTTTTCCTCTTTCAGTTTTGCAAAACGCTCCTGCTCTTTTTCCATTTCCGTTATTTTTTCTTCAGAAGGAATCTGGTTTTCAAACTTATCACCAAGTTCCTGCAAACGGTTCTCTTCTTCTTCGGTCAGCCCCAGATTAAACAAAGTGGTTTTTAACACACCAAGCATCTGTACATCCTGGTTCTGCTTTGCAAACTCCTCATCCTGCGGCACCTGTCCCGGAAATACATCCGCAAAAGCATCCAGTGCCGCTTTCTTTTCCTGTTCCTCCTGTTTGGTGGCCGCATAGGCCTGCTTGATTCCTTCTCTGCGGCTCTCTTCACTCGCCACCTGCAATGCTTTTGCATACTGATCCCGAATCCCGGCCAGTTCTTTTCTCTGCTCCTGTTTTTCGGTAAGTTTTTCGGTAATCTTTTTGTAAGACGCCTCTGCCGCATCATAGCCACGCAGTTCTTCCGTTAACAGCGTGATCATGTTCGTCCGCTTTTTCATGGAACCTGTTGCACGGTCCGGCGAAAGTTTATTCATCCGGTCATGAATCTTTTTCTGGGCAGTTTCAAAATTATTGATATCGTTTGTATTCTCTACAAGATTTCCCAGCTTGGCATTGATCGCATCAGTCGAGCAGCATTCGCAGTCATTTTGTGCAATAAATGCGCTCCTTTTAAACGACGCACTGTCCAGTCCGAAAATTTCACTTCCGATCTCGGAAGAAAAATCATGACATTCCAGATTGGTGGAAAGATCGTATAAATGAAAAACATCTGTTTTTTCTGTTTTTCCAAATGTACGGCTGATCCGGTACTCTTTTCCCTGATAGGAAAAATCCAGTTCGCCTCCATACGTTCCCCCCTGCCACGGGCGGAATACCACACGTTCTTTATCAAACAGTCCGGATTCTCTCTTAGAGTCAAACCCATAAAACATCACCCGCAAAAAAGCGGCCAGTGTACTTTTTCCCCATGCATTCGGTTCGTGAAACAGATTGACCCCGTCCTGAAATTCCAGATGCAGATCCGATAGTTTTCCAAAATTGTCGATATGACAGGAACGTAATTTCATCCTATATCTCCTCCCCGGACAATGCCAAAATTCCACAGCGGATCACTTCTGCCTTCTGCTCCTGTGACAGTTCAGATCCAAGTACCATACGGATAAACTCCCCCTTTAACGAGGCATCTTTTTCATAATCACTGTAGTCGACCCGAAGGGTTGTCCGGTCTTTCACCTTTTCAAAATAAAAATAATCCGAGAACAGATTCTGCAGATACTCGCAATTGATCTCCGCATCCACTTCCACCTCACCGGTCAGCACAAATTTGACAAGGCTTCCCGACGGATACTGCGCCTGTTTTACAGCTTCTTCCATCCGCTCTGCCGCTTCTCTTGTCGTCATGACATTGCTCACATCCACTTCAAGCGTGTACAGCGTGCGGGCTGCCATCTGAACAAACTGCATCTGGGCACGGCAGGTCTGCTCGTCCACATCCAGTAAAACAAATCCTTTCGGTCCACACTCGTCAAATCCGCGTCCTTCCAGACATCCACAGTAACACCAGGTACCGCGGTTATCCAGCTTGTCCTGCATGAAGGTATGTACATGTCCCAGCGCCAGATAATCAATATTTTTATTTTTCAGCTGGTTCAGGCTGATATTCTCTGCCTGTGTGCGACATGCATAATCTCCCGCTTGTCCGTGCATCATGACAATATTGAAATCTTCATGCCCCAGCACAAGGGAATTGTAAACGGTCGCCCGGTTGTTCTCCGAGAGCTCGATTCCGCTGATCACAATATTTCCATACCGGTATGCAGTCCATGTATCGGAAAACAAAAGCAGATTGTCCGGTACTTCCTCCAGCTTGGAAAGGAAATTGTCACTGTCATGGTTTCCTCTCAGATATAAGAAATCAATCTGGGGATGTGTACAGATCATGTCCCTTACGGTGTTGCGCGCCAATGCTGATACATTTCGTGTATCAAACAGATCTCCCGATATCATGATCAGACGCACCCCTGTCTTTTCTGCATATTCGACCATCCGTGTAAACGTACGGATGATTTCTCTTTTGCGCTCTCTTGCCTGCTCTTTTGTCAGGTTTGCTGTCATCTGGGAATCCAGATGCAGATCCGCACAATGAATGATTTTCATACATCCTCCTTATGAATTACGAACAAAACAATACTGTTTCTATCATATCATACAATAGGGAAAAGAAAAAGACCTGATGCCCTCCGGCATCAGATCTTTTATTTCGGTTTTTCTACATTTTATGCGTTTGCTTCCTGTTCCGGAAGTGCCGCAACTCCACGCATTTCAATGAGCGGTCCGCCCTTTTTCTCCACATAATCCTCTGTGATCGTCACTTTTCCGATATTGTCATCCTTTGGAATCTCATACATGATATCCAGCATGAACTCTTCAATAATGGCTCGCAGTGCACGGGCACCAACTTTCTTTTCTTTCGCCTGCTTTGCAATTGCATGCAAAGCGCCCTCCGTAAACTCCAGATCCACTTCATCCATCGCCAGAAGCTTTTTGTACTGACGTACAATCGCATTCTTCGGCTCTGTCAGAATACGCACAAGCATATCTTCCGTCAGTGCTTCCAGTGAAAACAGAATCGGCAGACGTCCCAGAAACTCCGGAATCATTCCGAATTTACGGACATCCTCCACTGTCACTTTACAGAGAAGATTTTCTTCCTTGTCGTATTTATCTTTCAGATCTGCCTTAAAGCCGATGGACGCCTCCTTGTTTAAGCGCTCCTTGATAACCTCTTCCAGTTCCGGAAAGGCACCGCCACAGATAAACAGAATATTCTTCGTATCTACCGTGGTCATCGGAACCATCGCATTTTTGCTGCTTGCTCCAACCGGAACTTCAATCTCTGCGCCTTCGAGAAGCTTTAACATTCCCTGCTGCACCGACTCTCCGCTTACATCCCGCTGATTGGCATTGCGCTTCTTTGCAATCTTGTCGATCTCATCAATGAAAATAATACCGTGCTCTGCACGCTCCACATCATTGTCAGCTGCAGCCAGAAGTTTGCTGACTACGCTTTCGATATCATCACCGATATATCCGGCTTCGGTCAGAGAGGTCGCATCTGTGATTGCCAGCGGCACATCCAAAAGCCGTGCCAGTGTCTTTACCAGATACGTCTTTCCCGATCCGGTCGGTCCGATCATGAGCATATTGGACTTTTCGATTTCCACGCCGTCATTGGTGTCTTCCATCACACGTTTATAGTGATTGTAAACGGCAACGGACATCACTTTTTTGGCATGTTCCTGTCCGACAACATACTCATCCAGACGCGCCTTGATTTTGTGCGGTGCCGGAATGGAATGAATATCCAGTTCCGGTTTCGGCTGCTCATCCTTTGGTTTCTTTTTCTTTAACTTCTGTTTGTTCGGAACCGCATTCTGTAGATCCGCCAGATTGATCATACTGATATTCGGCATTTTTCCCATGTTCATATTCATGAAATCGCCCATGTTAAAGGTGCCGTTGTTCATGGTATCAAATGTTTTCTGCATACAGTCCTGACAAATGCAGATATCATTCTGGATATGTATCATCTTTCCCGCAACACTCTCCGGTCTGCGGCAGATGTAACAGACATCTTCATATTCACTTGTATTGTTTGTATCGGATGTCGTGGTATTTTCTTTATTATTCTGGTCTTCCGCCATCGTATAAACTCCTTTTTTACATATAACATTGCCGCCGCAGTAAGCGACGGCAAAATTATTATACGATATTCAGCCTGTAAAGACAAGTTTTCCCCTGTTTTTTCATTTTTCTTTAAGATTTAAAGCAGTTCCTTTAAGATTTTATTTACGATTCCCGGATTTGCCTTGCCTTTGGTTGCTTTCATCGTCTGTCCGACCAAAAATCCGATTGCTTTCTCTTTTCCGTTGTGGTAATCCTCCACAGACTGCGGATTGTCTTTGACAATCTGCTCTATCGTTGCGCGAAGTGCATCCTCATCGTTATCACTCTTTAAGCCATGCTCTTCCACATAACGCTCCGGATCAATGTCCTCATCAAAGACTTTTTCAAATACTTCCTTGGCAACAGAATTATTGATCGTTCCTGCCTCTGTCAATTCGATAATTTTTGCCAGATGCTCTGGTGAAAAACGGAGATCTTCGGCATCCATTTCCCGGTCCTTTAACAGACGCATCGTTTCTCCCATGAGCCAGTTGGAAACCTTCTTTGGTTTATTGCAAATCGCAGAAGTCGCCTCGAAGAGATCTGCCAGCTTTTTCTCCGATGTAAGAATCTGTGCATCATACTCCGGCAGACCAAACTCTGCAATATAACGGGCCAGTTTTTCATCATGAAGTTCCGGCTGATTGTCCCGGATCTGCTGCAGCCATTCGTCACTGACAACGATCGGTACCAGATCCGGCTCCGGGAAATAACGGTAATCCTGTGCATCCTCTTTGGAACGCATCGCATAGGAATACCCCTGATCATCGTTCCAGCGACGGGTCTCCTGTACAACCTTTTCCCCGGATTCAATCAGATCAATCTGGCGGGCTGTCTCGGCTTCAATGGCATGTGCGATTGCCTTAAACGAACCGATATTTTTCATCTCGGTACGGGTACCAAACTCTTTGGCGCCCTTTTCACGAACTGATAAATTGACATCCGCACGCATGGAACCCTCCTGCATCTTGCAGTCACTGGCACCCAGGTACTGGATCGTCATACGCAGTTTCTCCAGATATGCAATGACTTCCTCTGCGGAGCGCATATCCGGCTCGGACACAATCTCGATCAGCGGTACCCCGGAACGGTTGTAATCCACCAGAGATACCCCTTCCCAGTCATCGTGTACTAACTTTCCGGCATCCTCTTCCATATGGATTTCATGGATACCGATGGTCTTTTTCCCACCGGATTCCGTCTCGATCTCTACCCCTCCGTCATGGCAGATTGGCAGATAAAGCTGGGAAATCTGATAGTTCTGCGGGTTATCCGGATAGAAATAATTTTTCCGGTCAAATTTGCTGTACTGATTGATCTGACAGTTTGTTGCCAGACCAACTGCCATGGCATACTCTACCACCTTTTTGTTTAAGACCGGAAGCGATCCCGGCATACCGGTACATACCGGACAGGTGTGGGTATTTGGTGCACTTCCGAATGCAGTGGAGCAGGCACAGAAGATTTTTGTCTTGGTTGCTAATTCTACATGGACTTCCAGTCCAATGACGGTTTCATATTCTTTTGACATCTCTTCTCTCCTTTCTACGCTTCTGCTGCCGGACTGTGCTGATACGTTCTTGTCTGTTCAAAACTGTAGGCCGCACGGATGATGTTTTTCTCCTTGAAACAATCCCCGATCAGCTGCAGACCGATCGGAAGTCCTTTGCTGTCCACACCGCACGGCACGGAAATTCCCGGCAGACCTGCCAGATTGACCGAAACGGTATATACATCTCCAAGATACATCTTCAGCGGATCACTCAAAGATTCTCCCAGTTTCGGAGCGGTGGTCGGTGCCGCCGGTCCGAGAATCACATCATACTTTGCAAATGCCTTGTCAAATGCCTGCTTGATCAGGGCTTTGGTGCGCAGTGCTTTCAGATAATAAGCATCATAATATCCGGAACTTAACACGAAAGATCCAAGCATAATACGGCGCTTTACTTCCGGTCCGAATCCTTCGGAGCGGGACTTCTTGTACATATTGTGCAGTCCCTCGTACTCTTTTGTGCGGTATCCGTATTTTACTCCATCAAAACGTGCCAGATTTGAGCTTGCCTCTGCTGCCGCAATGACATAATAAGCCGGAATCGCATACTCTACGAGACTTAAATCAAATTCCTCTACGATTGCGCCTTTTTCTTCTAACGTCTTTGCCGCTGCAAGAATGGCTTCCTTTACTTCCGGGTCCAGTCCCTCGCCCAGATAGTCACGCGGAATACCAATCTTCATTCCCTTTACATCATCCACCAGTGCCGATGTAAAATCGGTTTCTTCTCGTTTTACCGATGTGGAATCCTTCTTATCATAAGAAGTAATTGTCTCCAGAATTGTGGCACAGTCGGTCACATCCTTTGCAATCGGTCCGATCTGATCCAGAGAGGAACCGTATGCGATCAGTCCGTAACGGGAAACGGTACCATAAGTTGGTTTGATTCCGGTCACACCACAAAATGAACTTGGCTGACGGATAGATCCTCCGGTATCCGATCCGAGTGCATAGTAACATTCCTCTGCTGCCACTGCCGCACAGCTTCCACCGGAAGAACCGCCCGGTACATGTGCGGTATTCCATGGATTCTTTGTCTCCCCATAGGCAGAAGTCTCTGTGGTACTTCCCATGGCAAATTCATCCATGTTCGTCTTTCCAAGAATGACTGCGCCCGCTTTTTCCAGATTGATCACTGCTTCCGCTGTATAAGTTGGAATAAAATTATATAAAATCTTAGAACTGCAGGTCGTTAACATTCCCTTTGTACACATATTATCTTTGATGGCAACCGGAACACCTGCCAGAGGCCCGGTCAGTGTCCCGTCATCAATCATTTTCTGTACTTCTTTTGCGCGGATCATCGCAGACTCTTCATCTACGGTGACAAAGCTGTTGATATCCTTTTCTTTTGCACGAATCGCGTCAAGAGCAGTTCTTGTTGCTTCCTCAACGGTCACTTCATGCGCTTTTATTTTCTTTCCCAGCTCTACCGCTGTGAGCGATAATAAATTCATAGCTGCCCCTCCTTACTCTACCGTCTTTGGAACTACAAATGCGCGGTCGCGACGCTCCGGTGCGTTCGCAAGTGTGTCCTCTCCACCATCGCCGTTTTCCACAACATCTTCCCGGAACACATTCTGTACCGGAAATACGTGGGACATCGGTTCCACATTGGAGGTATCCAGTTCGTTTAATTTATCAATATAATCCAGCATACTCTCCATGTCTTTTTTCGCAGCTTCTTTTTCCGCGTCAGACAATTCCAGCTTTGCAAGGATTCCAACATATTCCATTGTCTCGTCTGAGATTACGTTTGCCATATTTTGTTCCCTTCTCCTTAATCTCTAACCTTAATATGCACTTCACGCAGCTGCTGCTCGGTGACTTCGTTTGGTGCACCGCACATCAGATCCTGTGCGTTTCCGTTCATCGGGAATGCGATGACTTCACGGATATTTTCTTCGTTGCGTAAAAGCATGATCATGCGGTCAACTCCAGGAGCCATACCTGCGTGTGGCGGTGCTCCGTACTGGAATGCGGTGTATAATGCGCCGAACTTGTTCTTTAACACTTCTTTGTCGTAACCTGCAATCTCAAATGCTTTTTCCATGATCTGCATATCGTGGTTACGCACAGCTCCGGAAGATAATTCCACACCGTTGCAGACGATATCGTACTGGTAAGCAAGGATATCCAGCGGGTCCATGGTATTAAGTGCTTCTAAGCCGCCCTGTGGCATGGAGAATGGATTATGGGTAAATCCGATCTTCTTTGTCTCCGGATCTTTCTCAAACATCGGGAAATCGTTAACATAACAGAAACGGTATGCATTCTTCTCGATCAGATCCAGCTTCTCGCCCAGCTCGGTACGGATATGACCTGCATAGTAGTTCGCCTTATCCTCTTTGTCCGCAATGAAGAAGATGGTATCTCCGGCAGAAAGTCCTGCCATTTCTGCCAGTTCTCCCTTCATCTCTTCGGGGATAAATTTATCGATGGGTCCCTTGTAGCTCATATCCTCTGCCACTTCGAGATAACCAAGTCCACCCATACCAAGAGAAGTCGCAAAGCTTAACAGCTTCTCATGGAAGCCTTTGGACATCTCCGCATGTACTTTGATGGCACGGACAGTTCTGCCGATAAAAGGTTTAAACGTACATCTCTGGAAGAACTCCGTCACATCCATAATTCTCAAAGGATTGCGCAGATCCGGCTTGTCACAGCCGAACTCAAGCATAGCCTGCTTGTAGCTGATAACCGGGTCTCGGTGATCCTGCTGCCTTCGGGAGCAAACTTTACAAAGGTGTCATGCAATACTTCCTCACCGACCTTGAATACATCCTCCTGGGTCACGAAGCTCATCTCGAAATCCAGCTGATAGAACTCTCCGGGAGATCTGTCTGCTCTGGCATCCTCATCACGGAAGCAGGGAGCGATCTGGAAATACTTATCGAAGCCGGAAGCCATAAGCAGCTGCTTATAC
>OHRM01000980.1_pt1 | contig 12846 bp, 10 predicted proteins | sample 1578361 | NCBI WGS metagenome assembly OHRM01 (sample SAMEA3879590, study PRJEB24766) | human gut metagenome | biome: human-associated habitat; feature: feces | place: USA | collected 1985/1987 | reverse complement strand
ATACCGGTTATGGAAATCCATACGGAGCAGGTGGATATGGCAGCCCATATGGAAATGGTTCATATGGTTCGGGCAGTTACCGAAACAGCAACAGCGGTGGAAGAACTACTTATGATGAGTCAGATCCGTTTGGCGGTTTCTATGGCCGCTATACCTACAATAATGCAGGCAGCAGTGCACAGGATGACAATCCAAAGGTGCGTGCAGCAGGCAATTTCATCAGCAACGGCTACTACAATGAGGCACTGAAGGTGCTTGAGGAGGTACCTTTTGCTGAGAGACGCGGAAGGTGGTACTACTACAGTGCTGTCGCAAACCAAAAGCTCGGAAACACAGCGACAGCCATAGAACACATACAGCGAGCCGTGTCGCTTGAGCCAAACAACATGCAGTACCGCCAGTTTATGCAGATAATTGAAAATGGTGGCTCGTGGTATTCGGATATGGGAGACATATACGGACGCCCTAGTGGCAGGGGCAGCGAGTGCTGCAGTCTGCTAGCCACATTCCTTTGCTGGCAGATGTTCTGCTGCTAGATGTCAAACTTTTCTGATGTTACAGATGGAAATTCATGCAAGTTATTGTGCTGGTTATTTGCAGAACGATGGACTGGTATATTAATCTGTGCAATTATTCTGAATAGTTACCTGAAAAATAAAAGATGCGGTCATACGACCGCATTTTTTATTTATGGACATGAGTAACTATTCAGATCCACACATATATGAGCAAAATCAGCTGCGCAGCAATGGCTGTATTATTCCATAGAATCCGGAATACCATCATGATCCAAATCTGCCATGTCTGCTCCGTGCGCACCGATATCCACAGTGTTTAAGGTGCGTCTTTTAAGTCTTGCGGCTTCAGACTGCTTGAGCAGATAGCTCTTTATCTCGCGTGAGTGCTTTACGTGAACGAGCTTAAGCTCAGGGTTTGTGACGTCGCCTGTGTAGCAGACTATGGTGCCGAGCTTAAAAATGCGCTCCATCAGTGATGTGGTAAGCTTTACATCAGCTACCTTATACATGTAGCAGTCATCCTCTGTGGTGCTTAAGAGTCCGGACTCTACAGTGATAAAGGACGGTGTGACGGTATATTTTGTGAAAGTCCACGGCAGACCGAGAAACAGCAGTCTCTTTCTCTCTTTAAAGATTACAGCATCGTCATCATCAATTGCGCCGGCGGTGGTGTTTTTGATTTGTGATTCATTTACAGACATATTATTCTCCTTTTTGATGTTTGAATTGTCATAATTGTATGAAAACTTTGCTACAATTGCTAAGCGTTCAGAACAGTTACATTCTGTCATATATTCTACAACAAAAAAGTGTAAAAGCCAACTTGAATATTGCGCTAAGTTATTATATGATAGAAAAAATGTAAAAAAATTGTTACGCGAAAAAGAATGGAGGCAAATTATGCGTCACTTAATGAGTCCGTTGGATTTTTCTGTAGAAGAGTTGGACAAGCTTCTGGATCTTGCAAATGATATAGAGGCTCATCCTGAGAAATATGCACACAAGTGCGATGGAAAGAAGCTTGCAACCTGTTTTTACGAGCCAAGCACAAGAACCAGGCTTAGCTTTGAGGCTGCCATGCTTAATTTGGGAGGCTCGGTGTTAGGTTTCCACAGTGCTGATTCGTCATCTGCGTCAAAGGGCGAGAGCGTTTCAGATACTATCAGGGTTATTTCCTGCTATGCGGATATCTGTGCCATGCGTCATCCTAAGGAGGGTGCACCGCTTGTGGCTTCAGAGAAATCGCGTATCCCTGTAATCAATGCAGGCGATGGAGGTCATCAGCATCCTACCCAGACACTTGCTGATCTCCTTACAATCCGTTCCATCAAGGGCAGATTGAATAATATCACAATCGGCTTTTGCGGAGATTTAAAGTTTGGACGTACAGTGCATTCACTGATCAATGCACTTATCAGATATGACAATGTGAGGATTGTGCTTATCTCGCCTGAGGAGCTTAAGGTGCCTGACTATGTGCGCGATGATGTGCTTCGTGCCAACAATATCGAGTTCAAGGAGGTAGAAAAGCTCGAGGATGCCATGGGAGAGCTTGATGTGCTCTACATGACACGTGTCCAGAAGGAGCGTTTCTTCAATGAGGAGGACTATGTGCGTCTGAAGGATTTCTACATTCTGACAAAGGAGAAGATGGAGCTTGCAAAGGATGATATGATTGTACTTCATCCGCTCCCACGTGTGAATGAGATTTCTGTTGATGTGGATGATGACCCGAGAGCATGCTATTTCAGGCAGGCACAGTATGCGGTTTACGTGCGTATGGCGCTTATTCTGACATTGCTTGGACTGGCTGAGGACTAAAGGAGGATAATATGCTGAATATAAGTGGAATACATGAGGGCTTTGTGCTCGATCATATCAAGGCAGGTATGAGTCTTCAGATTTACAGGGATTTAAAGCTTGACAAGCTCGACTGCACAGTTGCAATCATAAAGAATGCAAAGAGCAGCAAGATGGGCAAGAAGGATATTATCAAGGTAGAGTGTCCGATAGAGTCGTTAGACCTCGATATCCTTGGATTTATCGATCACAATATCACTGTAAATGTGATAAAGGGTGACAAGATTGTGGACAAGATGGAGCTTAAGCTGCCTCATCAGGTGAAAAATGTCATCAAGTGCAAAAACCCAAGATGCATCACTTCAATTGAGCAGGAGCTTGACCAGATTTTCGTGCTTTCCGATGAGAAAAACGAAATCTACCGCTGCAAGTACTGCGAGGAGAAATACGAAGGAGTTAAATAGTATCAGTTATGTATGCCAACGTGATTGTGGATATATCCCACGAAAAACTGGATAAGACATTTCAGTACAGCATCCCGGATGAGATTTTATGTGACATCCGTCCGGGTGTGTGCGTGGATATTCCATTTGGCAGCCGCACTATCACAGGCTATGTGATTGAGGTCACGGATAAGCCTGAGTACGACCCGGCAAGGACAAAGCCTCTTATCGGGATAAAGGCAGACTCTGTGGCTGTGGAGGCAAAGCTCATCGCACTTGCGGCATGGATACGGCGCAATTACGGCTCTACCATGAATCAGGCGCTTAAGACTGTTATACCTGTAAAGAAGCAGGCTAAGGAGCAGGTGAGCCGCAGTATTGCACTGAAAATAGACAAGGTAAAGGCAAGGGCGCAGCTTGCGCTTTGCGAGGCAAAAAAACAAAAGGCAAAGGCCAGGCTTTTTCGTGCGCTGATTGATGCTGATGATGGGGCGCGCCTTGAGTATTCCTTTGTGACAGGCAAGCTGTCGGTGTCGGCTGCCACTATAAGAGCGCTTGAGCAGAGCGGCTTTATCGAGGTCATCACACAGAGCGGTTACAGAAATCCTGTGGAGCATATGAGTGTGGACACCTATGATAAGGTACTGAATGCCGCGCAGCAGAGTGTGGTTGATGCGATAGAAGGTGACATTGCCGCTGGCCTTAGAAATACTTATCTGATTAAGGGTGTCACCGGAAGCGGCAAGACAGAGGTGTACATGGAGCTTATCGCACACTGTATACAGTCCGGGCGTCAGGCGATTGTGCTGATTCCCGAGATTGCCCTCACTTACCAGACCGTGATGCGTTTTTTTGCAAGATTTGGGAACAGGGTTTCGATAATCAATTCAAGACTTTCAAATGGTGAGCGTTATGACCAGTTTGAGAGAGCTAAGAATGGTGATATTGACATCATGATTGGCCCGCGGTCGGCGCTGTTCACACCTTTTTCAAATTTAGGACTTATCATAATAGATGAAGAGCACGAGAATTCATACAAGAGCGAGTCGGTGCCACGCTATCATGCCAGGGAGGTGGCGATAGAGTACGCGCGCATGTCCGATGCTATTGTGGTACTTGGCTCTGCAACACCGTCGGTGGATAGCTATTACAAGGCGAAGACAGGCGTTTACAGGCTTTTGGAGCTGGATAAGCGTGTGGACGACAGACCTCTTCCAAAGTGTGAGGTTGTCGATTTGAGGCAGGAGCTTCGTGAGGGAAACCGCTCGATTCTTTCCACCAGGCTTCAGGAGCTTATGGAGGAGCGGCTTCTAAATGGCCAGCAGACCATGCTTTTTTTAAATAGAAGGGGCAAATCGGCATTTATGTCGTGCAGAGCGTGCGGTTTTGTGGTAAAATGTCCTCATTGCGATGTATCACTCAGTGAGCATAGCGGCGGAGTGATGGTCTGTCACTACTGCGGCTACAGACAGCCGGTGCCTAAGGTGTGTCCGAGCTGTGGCTCGAAGTACATTAGCGGCTTTAAGGCCGGCACACAGAAGATAGAAGCGATGGTGGCAAAGCGTTTTCCACAGGCGCGTATACTGCGCATGGATTATGACACCACGAGGGCGAAGGATGCGTATGAGAAGATTCTGCAGGCATTTTCCAATCATGAGGCCGATATACTTATCGGTACGCAGATGATTGTAAAGGGGCATGATTTTTCAAATGTCACGCTGGTTGGTGTGCTGGCGGCGGATATGTCACTGCATGTGAATGATTTTCATGCGGCGGAGCGCACATTTGCTCTGCTGACCCAGGCGGCAGGGCGTGCCGGCAGAGGAAAGCTGCCCGGCAATGTGGTTATCCAGACCTACGACCCTGACCATTATGCCATCCGGACTGCCAAAGAGCAGGATTATGAGGCTTTTTACGATAAGGAGATAGAGTACAGGAGGCTTATGCATTATCCGCCTGTATGGAATATGCTTTTAGTACATGTCACATCACCTGATGAGAGTGAGTGCGGCAGCATGTCACAGCAAGTGTACGATATAGCGTCGCAGATGATATCGCATGCAGATGAAAATCAAAGCCCGGATGATAGACATCAGGTTCAGCTCATCGGTCCTGCGGATGCGACCATCGCCAAGGTAAATGACATATACCGCAAGGTGATTTACATGAAGACATCTGACTATGCGGCGCTCATTTCCATAAAGGATGGAATAGAGCAGGCTGTGAAAGCTGATACGGCAATGAAAAATGCTAATATCTCATTTGATTTCAATCCGATGAGTGGATTTTGATAGATATAGAAGGAGGCAATTATGGCACTTAGAACTATTAGAGTGGAGGGAGACCCTGTACTTGGCAAGGTCTGCAGAGAGGTTACGGAGGTGACTCCAAAGATAGTAACACTTATTGATGATATGCTTGAGACTATGTATGAGGCTAATGGTGTAGGACTTGCCGCACCACAGGTTGGCATATTAAAGAGAATCGTTGTTATCGATGTGGGCGAGGGTCCAATCGTGATGATTAATCCTGAAATTATCGAGTCTGACGGAGAGCAGACCGGCGATGAGGGCTGTCTTTCGATACCGGGAAAGGCCGGACAGGTAACACGCCCGAATCATGTAAAGGCCCGCTTCATGGGTGAGGATATGAATGAGTATGAGATAGAGGGAGAAGAGCTTTTGGCCAGATGTATCTGCCACGAGCTTGACCATCTCGACGGACATCTCTATGTGGAGAAGGTTGAGGGCGCACTTCACGATGTGACATATGAGGATACACAGGAGTAATCATTAGGATGACATTTGTTATCTGAGCTTGGAAAATATCTGGGAGGCAGTAAGATGAGAGTAATTTTCATGGGAACACCGGACTTTTCGGTGGGAACACTTGAGGCAATTATAGAGGCAGGGCACGAGGTGGCACTGGTTGTCACACAGCCCGACAAGCCAAAGGGCCGCGGCAAGACAATGCAGTATACACCGGTCAAGGAGTGTGCGCTTTCGCACGGTATTGAGGTATTCCAGCCGGTTAAAATAAGAGAGACTGCTAATATAGAGTATCTCAGAAAGTTTAATGCAGATATAATAATTGTGGTTGCTTTTGGACAGATTCTGTCAAAGAGTATTCTTGATATGCCTCGATACGGCTGTATCAATGTGCATGCTTCACTTCTGCCAAAGTACAGAGGTGCGGCTCCTATCCAGTGGGCTGTGATTAATGGTGACGAGTTTACAGGTGTCACTACCATGAGGATGGATGAGGGTGTCGATACCGGCGATATGATTGCAAAGAGTACAGTCAGACTTGCACCTGATGAGACCGGTGGCAGCCTGTTTGATAAGCTCTCAGCAGAGGGAGCAAAGCTGTGTGTGGAGACCATGAAGATGATAGAGGATGGCACTGCAGAGTATACTCCTCAAAACAGCGAGGAGGCCACACATACATCAATGATCAGTAAGGAGCTTGGCTTTATCGACTGGACAAAGCCGGCTGTTGAGATCGAGAGGCTTATAAGGGGGCTTAATCCATGGCCGAGCGCATACACCCACTTAAACGGTAAGACATTTAAGGTGTGGAGTGCAAAGGTGATTGACGGCAGCGATGATTATGAGCCGGGCTGTATTTATCATATCGGAAAAAATGATATGTATGTACAGACAGGAAAAGGAGCATTATCTTTAGTAGAGGTACAGCTCCAGGGCAAGAAGCGCATGGATACAGGTTCATTTTTGAGAGGCTGTCATGTGGAAGAGGGCTCGTTCTTCACATTATAGTTATTCATTATAAGTAACTATTGACAAACTACTACACGCATTATAATAAGCAGCAAGGAGAGATGATACATGGGATATTATTACTGGGATCCGACATATATACTCGTTGTGATAGGTGCAGTGATATGTATGATTGCATCGGCAAGAGTTAAAGGTACATTTAATAAATACTCGCAGCTAAGAAGCATGTCAGGCATGAATGGTGCACAGGTAGCTCAGAGAGTGCTTCAGGCGGCAGGCATATATGATGTGCAGGTGCGTCATGTGTCAGGTAGTCTGACGGACCACTACGATCCGCGCACCAAAACAGTGAATTTATCTGATCCTGTGTACAATGCCACATCGGTCGCAGCACTTGGCGTAGCAGCCCACGAGTGTGGACACGCTATACAGCATGCAAAAAGCTATGCACCTCTTTCAATCAGGAGTGCACTTGTGCCTATAGCTAATTTTGGCTCAATGCTTGCATGGCCGGTCATACTTATCGGCTTGTTATTTAACACACGCTCGTCAGGGCTTATTATTGATATAGGCATATTGCTGTTTTCGGCAGCAGTGCTTTTCCAGCTCGTGACATTGCCGGTAGAGTTTGATGCTTCAAGACGTGCGCTTGTCATGCTTCGTACACAGGGCATACTTGCAGATGACGAGCTTAGGTACACAAGAAGGGTGCTCAAGTCAGCGGCACTTACCTATGTAGCCAGTGCGGCGGCTGCTATTTTACAGCTCCTTCGTATAATACTCATCACAAACGGACGCAGACGGGACGACTGATACTGTTTTAGCTGCAAGTAGGTTAAACTATATGACATCGAATAAGAATATAAATAATCATAGTAAAAATAATCATAATAATAAAAATAGCCAAATAAACAAAAATAATATACCGGGCAGACCGGCAAAATCAAACGTGACAGCGCATAATGAGCACTCTGTAGATACGCGTGAGCTTGCCCTTGAGATGCTTATTGAGATTAATGAGCGTGGAGCATTTTCGCATATCGTGCTTCGCAGTGTGCTTGACAAGTATCAGTATCTGTCAAAGCAGGACAGAGCCTTTATGACAAGGCTTGTTGACGGCACTATCGAGTATATGCTGCAGCTTGACTACATCATAGACTCTTTCTCAAAGACAAAGGTGAAGAAGATGAAGCCGTTTATCAGAAACCTTCTTCGCATGAGTGTCTACCAGATAAAGTACATGGACGCGGTGCCGGATTCAGCTGTATGCAATGAGGCTGTGAAGCTTGCAAAGAGGCATAAGTTTGCACAGCTTTCGGGCTTTGTAAACGGTGTTCTCAGAAATATTGCAAGAAATATAGATTCAGTACAGTTTGATACCTTAAGCATCCGATACTCTATGCCACAGTGGATAGTGGACAGATTTGTTGCGGCATACGGAGAGAAGAAGGCAGAGGAGATTTTCAAGGCCTTTCACAATAAGAGCACAATTAGCATCAGGACAAACCTGACCAGGTGTACTCCGGATGAGCTTCGCGCAATGCTTGAGTCAGAGGGTGTGACGGTCACAGCGGTTGATGAACTTAATTATGCATTTGTTATATCTGGATTTGATTATTTGAATGGCTTGCAGAGTTTCAGAGACGGGCTTTTCTATGTGCAGGATATCAGCTCCATGCTTGTCGCCCAGACGGCTGCTCCAAAGAAGGGCGACTATGTGATAGATGTATGCGCAGCACCGGGTGGCAAGAGCACCCATATAGCTGAGCTTTTGCAGGGAAGCGGCCATGTGCTCGCGCGTGACCTGACCGATAACAAGGTCGATATGATTGAGGAAAATATAGAAAGGCATGGTCTTAAAAATATGTCGGCAGAGGTGTGGGATGCCACCGTACCTGATGCTGATTCGGCGGGAAAAGCAGATATACTGATCTGTGATCTGCCGTGCTCAGGGCTTGGAGTGCTCGGAAGAAAGAAGGACATCCGCTACAAGATGACACCTGAGTCTGTAGATGAGCTTGCCGCTCTTCAAAGACAGATACTTGATACCGTGCATACATATGTGAAGCCAAACGGAGTGCTCGTTTACAGTACATGTACGATAGATGAGGCTGAGAACGAGGACAATGTGAGGTGGTTTATTGAAAAGCATCCGGAGTTTGAGCTGGATAAGAGCTTTGCTGAGGGCACCGGAATGAAACAGATACTGCCCGGTGAGCATGGAAGTGACGGATTCTTTATTGCAAGATTTATAAAAAGCAAATTATGATATTAAAGTAAATCATGAATTAATAAATACAAATTGATTCGAATTAGTAGAATTATAAAACAATAGTTAAATGCAGATTTAATAAAAATAATATGGAACAGATAAAAGAACAACTAACTGACATCAAATCAATGAATATGGACGAGCTCACAGAGTTTATCATATCGCTCGGAGAGAAGAAATTCCGTGCGAAGCAGATATATGAGTGGATTCATGTGAAGCATGTGGAAAGCTTTGATGAGATGACCAATATTTCAAAAAAGTTCATACAGGTATTAAAGGACAATGCAATACTCATCTCGCTAAAAAAAGAGGAGGTGCAGGTGTCAAAGCTCGACGGCACGAGAAAATATCTCTTTGCACTCGATGATGGCAATGTCATAGAAAGTGTGCTTATGAAGTACAAGCATGGTAATTCGGTGTGCATATCTTCGCAGGTTGGCTGCAGGATGGGGTGCAGATTCTGTGCATCCACTCTTGACGGACTAGTCAGGGGGCTTAGGCCGTCTGAGATGATTGACCAGATTTATCAGATAGGCAAGGACATAGGAGAGCGCATCTCAAATGTGGTTGTCATGGGTACAGGTGAGCCGCTTGACAATTACGACAATCTGCTGCGCTTTATAGAGCTTCTCACTGATGAAAACGGAATCAATATCAGCCAGCGCAATCTGACAGTTTCCACATGTGGTCTCGTACCGCGCATGAGACAGCTTGCAGATGAAAAGCTTGCTATCACGCTGGCGCTTTCACTGCATGCCTCCAACCAGGAAAAGAGAAAAGCTCTCATGCCGGTTGCAAACAGCTATGATATACATGATGTGGTCGATGCATGCAAATATTATTTTGCACAGACCGGCCGCAGAGTCACCTTTGAGTATAGCCTGGTAGGCGGAGTGAACGATACAGCCGAGGATGCAGCAGAGCTTTCGGCACTCGTACATGGCATGAACTGCCATATAAATCTGATTCCGGTAAACCCGATAAAGGAGCGCGACTACGTGCAGTCCAACAAGGGTGTTATAGAGGCTTTTAAAAATAGGCTTGAAAAAAACGGAATTAATGTTACTATTAGAAGGGAAATGGGCAGAGATATAGACGGTGCCTGTGGACAGCTTCGCAAGAAGCATATAGATAAGGAGAGAGGAATAAACTAGATGAAGACGTTTTCCATTACGGATGCAGGTGCTATTCGTGAGATGAATCAGGATTTTTATTTCTCGTCTGACACTGCAGTAGGAAATCTTCCGAATCTTTTCATCGTAGCAGATGGAATGGGAGGACACAAAGCCGGTGACTATGCTTCCAGATACACTATAGAGCGTGTGGTTGCATCGGTATCGAGAAATGCCGGGGATGAACCGGTATCCATCATCAAAGAGGCTATCAACAAGGCAAATGAGCTTTTGGTGGCTGAGTCTCGTGGGGATGAAGCTAAGCGTGGAATGGGTACCACCTTAGTCGTAGGAACTATTATAGGAAACAAGCTTTTTGTGGCCAATATAGGTGACAGCAGGCTTTATATTGTAGGTGGCACAGAGCAGATCAGACAGATTACCAGGGATCATTCACTGGTTGATGAGATGGTCAGGATGGGTGAGATAAATGCCGACGAGGCGAGAGTTCATCCGGACAAGAATATCATCACGAGAGCTGTCGGGGCAGCAGATCATGTGGAGGCAGATTTCTTTGAGGTCGAGCTATGTGAGGACGACAGGATTCTTCTGTGTACAGACGGACTTACCAATATGGTGAGAGATAAAGAAATATGCGATACTATTAGGCAAAATGATAATATCGAGACAGCAGCGTCACAGCTTGTCGCCATGGCCAATGCAAACGGTGGCCGCGATAATATCACTGTAATGATTATTAAACCATTTTAAGACGAGGTAATAACAGATGTTAGAGATAGGAAGTTTTTTATCGGATCGATATGAGATCCTAAGCAAGGTTGGCGCAGGCGGCATGTCCGATGTATACAAGGCAAAAGACCATATACTGAGCCGTTTTGTAGCTATAAAGGTTTTAAAGCAGGAGTTTTCGGAGGATAGTTCATTTGTGACCAAGTTCCGTGCTGAGGCACAGTCAGCAGCAGGACTTGAGCATCCGAATATCGTAAATATCTATGATGTAGGCAGCGAGAATGGTCTGTACTACATTGTCATGGAGTATGTCGAGGGTATCACACTTAAGACTTATATCGAGAAAAAGGGCCAGCTGTCATTCAAGGAGTCTGCAAGTATTGCAATCCAGGTGGCAAGGGGCATAGAGGCCGCTCACAATAAAAATATCATCCACCGTGATATCAAGCCGCAGAATATCATTATTTCTACAGATGGCAAGGTAAAGGTGACAGACTTTGGAATTGCAAAGGCTACATCTTCAAATACAATAAGCTCAGATGTGATGGGCTCAGTACACTATGCATCTCCGGAGCAGGCAAGAAACGGCTTCGTCGATGGCAGAAGTGATATTTACTCACTGGGAATCGTAATGTTTGAGATGGTTACAGGCCGTGTGCCGTTTGACGGTGATACCACAGTGGCAGTTGCACTGCAGCACTTACAGGAGGAGATTGCAAGGCCAAGCATCTACGCACCGGATCTGCCGATCAGCTTTGAGAAAATCATCTTAAAGTGTACACAGAAGACACCGGATCGCAGATACCAGACTATTGAGGAGCTTCTCACAGACATAAGGCGCTCTCTTGCGCATCCTGATGAGGATTTTGTCACAATAGCACCACTCGTTGACGGTGGCAAGACCAAGGTTATAAGCCCGGATGAGCTTGACAAGATAAAAGAGGGCAGAGGTGTCGCAGAGGACTTAAACGATGATGATACCGATGCAGATAATGATGATGAGTATGCTGACGATGAAGACGATGATGATGAATATGATGAGTCACTCTTAGACGACGATGATGACGACGAAGACGAAGACGATGATGATGACGGCAAGCTTTTAAATCCAAAGATGGATAAAGCAATCACGATCATGGGTATAGTAACAGCCGTAATCATTGTAATAGTTATCATATATCTTGCACTTTCGGTGGCAGGAGTGTTTAAGTTTGGCGGCAAAAAGAACTCAGAGTCACAGCAGACAGAGTCACAGACACAGACCGAGTCTGAATCAGAGTCAGAGACACAGACTGAGACAGAGGGCCAGATGATTGACATCAGAGGCATGTCAGTGGATGATGCTCAGAAGGCAGTAGACCGCTTAAAGCTTGACCTCACAGTATTTGCATTTGAGACAAAGCAGTCAGATAAAAAGGACGGCACGATCCTTGAGCAGGATGTCAAGGCCGGAGATACAGTAAAGCGTGGTTCACAGATTAATGTAGTTATCGCAGGAAAAGGTGATAGTACATCAGAGATGGTCAAGATACCAAGTGTAATCGGAAAGACCAAGAGCTCAGCAAAGAGTACACTCGAGTCAGCAGGCTTTAGTGTCACCTTCGAGTATGGAGATTACAATAACAGTGTAGCAGCAGATGTAGTAACAGCACAGTCACCATCAGCAAAGAAACAGGCCGCAAAGGGCAGCACAGTAACAGTCACCCTTTCACCGGGCCAGAAGCCAATCACCGTGCCAAACGTAGTAGGCGCGTCACAGTCACAGGCAGAAAGCGCCCTCGCAGGAGCAGGCCTCAAGTACACCTATGCCGACTCCCAGTACAGTGACACTGTAGCCGCCGGCAACGTAATCAGCCAGACCAAATCCGGCGAAACCGTAGCCGCAGGCACCACAATCACACTGACACTCAGTAAGGGTAAGCAGCAGGTTTCAAAGAGCGTAAATAAGACATTGTCACTTGGAATAGAAAATGCAAAGGTAGTAGATGGTTCATATACCTTAAAAGGCAGTGATGGACAGACATACGCAAGTGGAACAGTAACTTCAGCAGAGGTTGCAGTATCCGGAACAATGAATTGTGCATCCGGTAAATTAACGGTAACATGGAAATATACAGTTCCATCATTGGATGGAGATGGAAATGAAGTTGAGGGTGAAATTCAGACAAAGACAGAAACAGTAGAAGTACAGTAAGCCACCGGATAGCACCCATG
>OHRM01000971.1_pt1 | contig 13038 bp, 10 predicted proteins | sample 1578361 | NCBI WGS metagenome assembly OHRM01 (sample SAMEA3879590, study PRJEB24766) | human gut metagenome | biome: human-associated habitat; feature: feces | place: USA | collected 1985/1987 | reverse complement strand
GGAAAAGGAGATCAAAATTTCCGTTGTACTTGCGAAGTAAGACTCAAGGAAGGCTGTCAAAAAACTACAAAATCACCCCCGTTTCTGATTGATATGCTCCCTTTATGAGAGACAGTGAAATAAAAACACTGTCAATCACGAAGGGAGCATTATTCATGTCAAGAAGGAAAACCAGCAGATCAGAGCAACTGTCGGCGGCGAAAGCCTCTGCATGACCTGTGGACGCGTCAGCCCTTTGTCCACGCTGTCTACCTATATCAGGTAGACAACGACGGCGAATGGGGAGAGATCAGATTTGACTTTGCAACCGGCACAGCGGAGATCGTCTGGCTGGCGGAGTGGGACACGATAAAGTCCAATATCTTTGCAAGGACGGCGACTCGGCACATACAGAGCTTACCGGAGGCAAAGCCGCCAAGTGAGGTTGTTGTGATGTTTGATCAAGCAATGTGATCCTAAAAATTCATAATTATTATTCAAGCAATCGCTTGATTTATTTTGTGAAGTCTGATATCTTATTATAAGAAACACTGGATAATGCACAGAAATGAGGGGATTGTGTTTTGCGGGAAGAAAAGAAAGCCGAAAAGAGACAGGAGCTTGTAGGCGTCTGCCTTGACTGCTTTGTCGAAAAGGGGCTGACCGTTGCCACGACAAAGGACCTCTGTAAGGCGGCAAAGCTGCAAAACGGCGGCATCTACTATTACTTCTCCACCAAAGAGGAAATCGTTCTTGCCTGCGCCGAGGAAGCGATCAGTCGAATTGAAAAAGCTGCGTTTGCCATCGTGTTTGAAGATATTAGTGACATCAAAAGCATGATGGATCATCTCGGTGCGCTGGCGGATAAAATGTCGCCTACCATGCGCTTTCTGGTCAGCGTATGTGTGTCGCGCGAATACGGAGAAAAGGTAAAGCCTTCCCTTGTGCGGCTTGCGGCAAGATACCCTTATTACACGGGCAGGATTGCGGAGATCCTCGGCTGCACCGACGAAGAGGTTGCGCCGTTCGTTCATCTGTCGATCCTCGCCATCAACAATTATATGATCTTTGCCGAGCGAGCGCTGTTTGACCCACAAATCGAAGCGGTCAAAAAAGAGCTTTCAAGGCTTGCAGAAAGAAAGGGGCGGAATAATCGATAGTTTACCATAAAGAGAAAATCACAAACGACTTCATAGTCAATCCATACGCACAAACCCTTTCGAGGAGATGACCAAAAACAGAAGAGAATCATAGGAGGACAACATGAAAAAGATACTTGCAATTCTACTATCGCTGCTTACGCTGCTTTCCTGCGGGCTTCTTTCCGCCTGCTCTGCCGAAAAAACGCAGCCGGATACATTGGATACTGAAACCGTGTGGGAAACGGTCAGCGAGGCATACATCTATGCGTTCCCGCTGGTGCTGACCGACGCAACCAAAACATTATCGACCAATACGGACGGGACCATGACTGGCCGTGCGCCCATCAATCAGTTCAACCATGTAAAAAAGCTGGCGGACGCCTCTTTCCGCACCGTCGTGACGCCGAACGTCGATACCGTCTATTCGCAGGCATGGCTTGACATCAGCACAGAGCCTATGGTCTACGTCCTGCCGGAAACGGATCGCTTCTGCAATGTGCAGCTTCTGGATGCGTGGACGAACACCGCCGCCGTGCTGGACAAGGCGGGTGCTTATGCCATTGCGCTTCCCGGCTGGGAGGGCGAGCTGCCCGACGGTGTGACGCGCGTGGACGTGCCCACCGCAACGATGTGGTCGATCACCCGCACGGTGCTGTCCGGGAACGAGGATCTGCCCAATGTCTATGCCATTCAGGAGCAGATGCAGCTCCTGCCTCTTTCGGCTTATATACAGGGAGGCGAGTATGCCGCACCGCAGGGAGCTTATAAAGAGGAAAATGACTTTGTTCCCGTGAACAAGGTGCTTTCCATGACGCCAGCAGAGTTTTTCAATACGGCGAACGCTCTGATGCAGGTCAACCCGCCCGCCGATGCGGATAAGGAACTGCTGAAGAAACTCTCCGCCATCAACGTGGGCGCGGGTAAGACCTTCGACGCCGCTCTCCTGGGCGAAGGAGCTGCCGAGCGCTGGACGCAGATGCTTCAGGGGCTTCGCGCCACGCTTGCCGCCGACGGCGCGAAGTATGCGCAGAAACTCGGTCAGTGGATCTATTACGGCAAGCCCATCGGCGACTTCGGCACGGAGTATACCTACCGCGCGATGGTAGCGCTGGTGGGGCTTGGCGCCAACACCGTGGACGTGGCGATCTATCCCAAGACAGCGGTGGATGAGACCGGCGCAGCGCTGACCGGAGAAAAGAAGTATACGCTCCACTTTGAAACCCTTCCTCCTACGCTGGAGGGCGGCTTCTGGTCCGTGACCGCCTACGGAGAGGATGATTTCCTCATTGACAATTCCATCGACCGCTACTGCATCAACGACCGCTCCGACTTCAAGCTGAATGCGGACGGCACATTGGATATTATCCTGTCCAAGGATGCACCGGAAGACACCTCTAACTGGCTGCCTGTTTCCGACGGGGAATTTCATCTGTTCATGCGGATCTATGTACCGGATATGACAGCACTGGATAGCTGGCAGCCGCCTGTTATCCGCGAACAATAAGGAGATGGAAAAAGAATGGCTATGAAACGCATTGCAGCAATGCTTCTTACATCGGTACTGCTGCTGTCCTGCGTCGGCTGTGCGCAGGATGGGCGCAAAGAGCCGAACGCAGAAAAGGCAGACCTGGGTCTGACCGCCGAGGTCAAGCCCGCCACAGACTTTACGGCAAAGGCAAATGCCGCCGTCTACGATGAACTTGACTTCGATGATAAGCAGGAATATGAATTCGCCACCCGTGGACTGATCGACGCGCCGGAAACACTGGAACTAAAGGACGAGGATGGGACGATCCTCTGGAGTCAGGAAGCTTATGCATTCCTGGACGATTATGAAAAAGCGCCTGACAGCGTAAATCCCAGCCTCTGGGAGAACACGAAGAACAACCATGCCTATGGTCTTTTTGAAGTGACGGATGGCATCTATCAGGTCCGCGGCTATGACATGGCAAATCTCACCGTTGTCAAGGGTGATACCGGCTGGATCGTCTTTGACACGCTGATGAGCGTGGAGTGCAGTCAGGCTGCCATGCAGCTGATCGAAAAGAATCTTGGTAAATTCCCGGTCAAGGCCGTCATCATCTCTCATTCCCACGCCGACCATTTTGGCGGCATCGCCGGCGTGATGGCGAAAGAGGATAAGGCAGACGAGACACTTTCTATTGAAGATCAGCTCGCCAGCGGCAAGATCCCCGTGATCACGCCTGTGGGCTTCACGGAGCACTCTGTGAAGGAAAATGTCTACGCCGGTAAGGGTATGGGCCGCCGCAGCAATTATCAGTACGGTATCCTGCTGACGCCCGGCGTGACCGGCAAGCTGGCGCAGGGCATCGGCATGGGACAGTCCACCGGAACGGTCTCGTTCATGACGCCCAGCTATGAAATCACGCAGTCCGGCGAAAAGCTGACGATCGACGGTGTGGAGCTGGAGTTCCAGCTCACGCCGGGTACGGAAGCGCCCGCCGAAATGAACACGTGGCTGCCCCAGTACAAGGCGCTGTGGATGGCGGAAAACTGCACCGGCACGCTCCACAACCTCTACACGCTGCGCGGCGCGGAGGTGCGCGACGGCGCGGCATGGGCAAGCTATATCACCGAGGCCATTTCCCTTTACGGCAAGGACGCGGAGGTCACCTTCCAGTCCCACAACTGGCCGCACTGGGGAAACAACGTGGTGAACGACTACATGGTCAACACGGCTGCCGTGTATAAGTTCATCAACGACCAGACTCTGACCTATATCAATCAGGGCTACACCAGCGACGAGATCTCCAACATGATCGAGCTGCCGGAGGCGCTCAATAAAATCTGGTACACCCGCCAGTACTACGGGACGGTCGCCCACAACGCCAAGGCGGTCTACCAGAAGTTCATGGGATGGTATGACAGCAACCCTGTCAACCTGAACCCCCTCATGCCAAGCGACAGCGCAAAAAAATGGGTGGAGTACCTGGGGGATGTTGACAAGGTCCTGCAAATGGCAAAGGCGGATTTTGACAAGGGTGAATATCAGTGGGTCGCCGAGGTCACAAACACCATCGTCTTTGCCGACCCGACGAACACCGATGCACGGCTTCTGTGCGCCGATGCACTGGAGCAGCTGGGGTATCAGGCGGAGTCCGGTCCGTGGCGCAACGAATATCTGACCGCCGCGCAGGAGCTGCGCCATGGAAACGCCAATTTCACCGCTTCCACCAAATCTACCGGCGACATGGTCAAGGCCCTCTCCGCGCCCATGCTGTTTGACTATATGGCCATTGTCATGGACAAGCAGGCGCTGGCTGACCGCGACTTCACCATGAACGTGATCCTGCCTGACGTGGGCGAACAGCACATGCTCCGCGTGAAGAATGGTGTGCTGCTGGTCTATGCGGATACATTGTCTGATGATGCGGACGTGTCTATTACCTGTCTGAAGAATGCGCTGTTTGCGATCCTGACCAACAATCAGGAAACAGTTGCAAAGGCCGTCAAGGTCGAGGGCAGCGCAAAGCTGCTGACGCTGATGATGGAGAATATGAACCAGTTCCCGATCACCGGAGCCAACCCCTTCAACATCATCGAGCCGTAACGGCTTCGCGGGGCGGTCCGTGGGAAGACCGCCCCGCTCGAGAGAAAACAGCGAGATGCTTTCAACGCAAATTAAAAGCTGTCTGTTTCTGTTGGAAACAGACAGCTTTTGCAGCCTTACGGTTGCCCTGCACACCCGAATCTGTCAGCCAACAGTAAAAATTAGAATTACTTCCTTATCACTGTTAAGCCAATGGTTTCAAGGCTTTCTTTGTTTTTCAGTGTAAAGATCACACCTCTGAAAATCCGAAAAAGCGCACAAAAAAGCGCACAGCCGTCTGAAAACCTGAGATATCCCTAAGAGAAAGGGTGTATCTTCATGGCTCATATCAGGGCAAACACAAAGAATGGTAAAATCGTTTCCTATCGCTTCACAGTTTGTTTAGGCCGAGACTGCAACGGAAAGCAAATCCGAAAATACACTACATGGCCCATCCCACCCGATACAAGCACAGCCAAGGCAAAAAAGCTGCTGAACGTGCTGCTGATATTTGGGAACAGGAGCTTATGAACGAGTATCATAAAAAGCTCGAAGCAGAATCAGCAGGCAAGGCATATCAGATACCGGCAGAAAAACGCCACGACGATTTTGTTTCCTTCGTCAATGATGTCTGGTTTCCTCTTCAAGTCCGTGATGGTAAGCATAAGCCCAAAACCATCGCTTTCTATGAGAGTATGACAAAGCTGCTCCTCCCCTGCTTTAGTGGCTCCACCTTACGTTAATGGAATTCAGCATTCAAGGAGACATCTTCTTTTTCTATGATACATTGTCAGAGGAAGAAACGGAAACTGTTCGCAAGCGCATGAGGGCAAAGTATAAAGGTAATATAGTAGGCGCCCCTAAAATCGATGATTTTTTAGAAGAACTCGAACGTGATTATGGCATTCGGTTGAAGAGGTTGCCGGTAACGAGCGTCGTTGCAGTGTGAGCGCGAAACAGCTTTCCTTCAAATTCCTGTGGACTTTTTCTGTCTGGGTGCTATCATACTGAGTGTTCAACTCGGGTAATGAGATGAACTTCTACAAGACTTGCAGAAAGGTGACCTTATGAAAAAACGAATTCAAGCCGCGGCGCTTGCACTATGCGCCCTTATACTCTTTGCCACGGCTACCGGCTGCGGCAAGCAGGAAAAAACGGCTACAGAGCAGCCTGCGCTGGAGGCGGTGGAATATTCCAACCTGACCGATGAGGATTCCAGAAAACAGCTTTCCGAGCTTCTCACGGATGCGGGAATCGAAGAATCACGCATTGCTGCTCTACTGAATCGAGTGGAACAGTTTAACGCCAGCGTCAAGAGCGAATGGCTGACCGATGGCTTCGAGAGCGCCGCGCCGACCGACACCAAGTATGATCCCTACGAAATGCAGGATGAATGGACAGCGGCAAACGGCAGCTTTCCCGGTTATAACTGCCGCATTACAGCATTTGGCCTGTTCAGCGAATTCATCACAGCAGGAGCCGACCAGCCGGAGGTACAGGGCGAGGACTCGCTCTTTACCGATTTAGAGACAGTCGACGCCGATCCTAACGCGCTCTGCGGTGACAGCATCTCCAAATTCTGTGCGCTGTTTGCACCGGTGAACGCCGCGGACAGCACAGAGGTCGAAGCGCAGGTCAAAGTGCTTCAGGAGGGCTGGGCAACCCGCGGCATCGCGTTTGCCGACAGCAAAGCGAGCATGATCTCTGTTGTCTTCCATGATAAATTCTCGGATGAGGACAATACGCTCTTCATTGGTCATATCGGCGTGCTGCTGCCAGCGGAGGACGGTACGATGTACTTCATCGAAAAGGTGGCGTTCCAGGAGCCGTACCGTTTAAGAACCGCACGGAGCTGAGCGACTACCTGATGGAGAAATACGATACCTCATGGGGCCAGGATACGACACACCCCTTCATCATGGAGAACGATACTCTGATGGACGGATACCGACCGAACCCTCTGGAGGAAACAAACCCTTAAAATTGAAACAGCAGCGGGATGGCATTGCCATTCCGCTGCTTCTACTTTACAGAACAGGCACACAACGCCAGAAAGGAGAAAGCCCATGAATATCCGCAAGCCTACAGATTACAGCATCCTATTTTCCGAACTGGACAGACTTATGGCTGAGCAGCTTTCACAGATGAATTTGTACTGCGAGATTGGTCGGCTGGTCAGCAGCGAAGCAGAGAAAGGCGCGGCTGTTGTAGCCTCTGAACATCTGCGAGCGGCCTATCCTGCGGCTGATGGCTTTTCTCTCCGCAATTTGCGTATGCGGGCGTTTTACGCGACCTATGAAGAATCCCCTGAAATCACACGGCTGGCGATGAACCTCGGCTGGACGCAGAATGTGGCGATTTAAGAGTGGGGCAGCAGCAACGAGGAGCGGGCGTGGTACATCCGAGCTGTGCTGCGCTTCGGCTAGAAGAAAGCAAAACTGCTGGAAGCCATAGAATCTCAGGCATGGCTGCATTCTTCTCTCGACGAGCAAGCGGTTTCCTGCTATACTGGTGGAAAAGAAGCAACGCAGGAGAGCGAGAGCGATGAAAAAGATACTCTTTGTGTGTCACGGCATTATTTACAGAAATCTCTAAAATCCCCTGTAATATCAAGGCTTTTCAGGCTTGAAGGTAGTGCTACTACACCACTACTACACCAGTGAGTCTCGATGTGACAAAAATTTTGAAATCGAGGTCAAGCTTATGGAAAGCAAAAAGAATATCAATGGAATGGATTATGTGCTGGCAGGAGATTACTACATTCCGGATCTGAAGCTTCCCAATGAGGAACGCCCTATCGGAAAATATGGGCGGATGTACCTGGAGTATTTGAAAGAGCATAGCCCTATGAGATTTAACGATCTGGTTCTGGAAGGACAGCTCTGGACTTACCTTGCCGATTTGAACGAGCAGACACAGGAGCGTTTGTCCCTGATTGTTGAGCAGATGAAGGTATCTGAGGGCGTGACTGAGGAATTGAAAGCAGCAGACCAGATGGCCTGGATTCGAGCCATGAACAGTATCCACAATCGGGCAGAGGAAATTGTGTTGGAAGAAATCGTATATAGATAATATCTTGCCGGACTTCATTTTCGATGGAGTCCGGATTTCTATATCCAGAAGCAGCATTTCCTGTGTCGGCAAAAAGTGCAACAATTTCGTTTTGAATGCTATTGATATTTTTGCCGATGGCATGGTATACTATGTAATAGATTAACGTGGTTTTTTGATGGATTTTATGGTGGAGGATCATGGATGCGATATCTTTCAGTTGCTGAAATAGCGAAAAAATGGGATGTGTCCGAGCGCAGTGTTAGAAATTACTGCGCCCAGGGGCGTGTGAACGGTGCGTTTCTTACCGGCAAGACATGGAACATTCCGGAAAACGCAGAAAAGCCGGAGCGTACCAACAAAAGAAAAGATAAACCGACTACTCTGTTGGATATTCTGAAAGAACAGAAGGCAAGTAAATGTTCCGGTGGGATCTACCATAAAACACAGATCGAATTGACATACAATTCTAACCATATGGAAGGAAGCCGCCTGACACACGATCAAACCCGATATATCTTTGAAACCAACACCATCGGCGTAGAAAAAGAAGTGCTGAATGTGGATGACGTGATCGAAACAGCAAATCACTTCCGCTGCATTGACATGATTATTGATCATGCAAAAGCAGCTCTGACGGAGAAGTTCATCAAAGAACTTCACTTGGTTTTGAAAAACGGCACCAGCGATTCCAGAAAAGATTGGTTTGCTGTTGGCGAGTATAAGAAACTCCCGAATGAAGTCGGCGGCAGAGATACAGCCCTTCCGGAAGAAGTTGCCGATAAAATGAAGGCCTTGCTGACGGAATACAACGCCAAGGAAAAAAAGACTTTTGAGGATATTCTGGACTTCCATGTGAAATTTGAGCAGATTCATCCGTTCCAGGACGGCAACGGTCGTGTGGGAAGATTGATTATGTTTAAGGAGTGTCTGAAATACAATATCGTTCCGTTCATCATTGAGGACGATCTGAAGATGTTCTATTACCGTGGATTGAAGGAATGGAACAATGAAAAAGGCTATCTGACAGATACCTGCCTGACCGTACAGGATAAGTATAAAGCATATTTGGATTATTTTAGAATTGCATATTAAGCAAGAAGTGAGGTGCAGCTATGTCAGCAGAAAAGAACTGGCAATTTGAACTTGAAGAATCATAAAAATCCCATGCAATAAATCGTCCTTTCCGTGCATTACACGGATGACAGGAGAAAAAAGCCCATGCTCAGTATGCTGATGACAACCGAATATGCGCCGCCAGAGGATCGGCACGAGCTGCAGCAGTTGCTGATCTGCATTGCCGGTGGTGAGCGTGAAGCTCTTGCGGAGCTGTATCAGCGTACGCGCGCGGCGGTGTACGGTCTTGCGCTTTCCTACCTCAAAAACGCGCAGGACGCGCAGGATCTCACACAGGACGTCTATGTGCAGGTGTGGGACCGCGCGGAACAGTACCGACTCATCGGATCACCCATGGGCTGGCTGCTGGCCGTGTGCCGAAATCTCTGCCTGATGCGCCTGCGGCGGGAGGAACGCCATGCCGCCCTCAGTGAGGAGGAATGGGACGCCATTCCCGCGCGGGAGTGCGGACTGGACGCCGACGAGCGTGCACTGCTGCAAGGCGCATTGGCAAGCCTCACTGACGAGGAGCGGCGCATTGTGCTGCTTCACGCGGTCACGGGCATGAAGCACCGGGAGATCGCGGCGCTGCTGGAGCTGCCGCTTCCCACCGTCCTGTCGAAATATCACAGAGCATTGAAAAAGATGCGAATTTTTCTGGAAGGAGATGACGCCTGATGACCAATGAAAAAATGGAGCAGAGGCTGGCCTCGGCCCTTGAAAAGACCGCGCCGGATGATGTGAACGGCGTTCTCTCCCGCTGTGAAGAGCGGAAAGGAACGGTAATTCCCATGACAACAAAGAAAACGGCAAATAGAAAATGGACATCGCTCATTGCCGCCTGCCTTGCTGTAATGCTGCTTGGCGGCGGAGGCGTGTTCTACCAGCGAGCGAACGCGGTGGCGTCCGTGGTGTCGCTGGATGTGAACCCGAGCATCGAGCTGAAGGTGAATCGGAGCGAAAAGGTACTGGCCTGCGCGCCGCTCAACGAGGATGCAAAAGCCATCCTTGCGGATATGAGTAATGGTGCCGACCTCAAGGGCGCAAAGCTCGACGTGGCGGTGAACGCCATCGTGGGGAGCCTCGTGCGAAACGGCTATCTCGACAGCATTTCCTCCGCCATCATGATCTCGGTGGAGGACAAGGATACCGCTCGCGCGGAAAAACTCCAGCGCGAGCTGACGAGCACCGTGGACGGTGTTTTGCAGACAAGCGAATCGAGGGCGTCCGTCCTGACGCAGACGCTGACGCAGGACGCGGGACTTACGCAGCAGGCGCGGGAAAACAGCATTTCGACCGGAAAGGCGGCGCTGGTGAACCGCGTTCTCACCATCAATCCGTCGCTCAAGTTTGATGTGCTGGCAAAGCTCTCGGTCGAAGAGCTCAAGGACCTCGCCGAAGCGGGCGCACCTGCCATGCCCATCGGCAAGGATGCCGCCGCCTACGCTGCGGAGCAGTATGCCGGGACAACAGCGCTCGACTCCGTCACGGCGGAGGTCGATCCCGAACTCGACGAATCTCCCGCGCACTACGAAGTAGAGCTGCAAACGGCATGGGGCGAGTTTGAATATCTGGTGGACGCCTATACCGGCAAGGTGCTCAGCGGGCAGAAAGATTTATTGGCTGCCGTTTCCGCATCGAATGAAACGACGAAGCCCTCTGGTCAAAAGCCCGCGCCGTCCGGAACGGTGCAGGATATCGGCTACACCAAGGCAAAGTCCATCGCCCTGAACCATGCGGGCGTGAGCGAGAGCAAGGCGTATGACATGGACATCGAGCTGGACGACGAGGACGGAACGCTCGTCTACGAAGTCGAGTTCAAGTCCGGCAATATGGAATATGACTACGAGATCGATGCGGCCTCCGGCACGATCCTCAAGCATGAAGCGGAGCTGGACGACTGATACGATTATCAAGGATTGATTTAGAAAAATATCCGAATGGAAGCCGCCCGACAGAAGTTAGGATTTCAAACAGGAATGTTTGGAATCCTTTCTTTTTATATTAAATTAGTCGCATTTTTGTGTTTTTCAAATCCCGGTTTTCTCTGAAAATCGCCCGAAATCTCCGTTTAGGGGAAAGGGTCTGCATTTTTTGCTCTGTTTTCCCTTTGATTTTCCCTTTACAGCAAATCGATCAATGCCTGTGCTGCTTGGCACAGGCCTTGTTTGTTTTCTTCAGAATACCGCCGTCAGCAGCATGTAGTAGCCGCAGGCGATGAGGACGGTGAGCAGAAACAGCGGCAGGAGCTTTTTGACCGTGGCGAAAAATGTGACGCCGAAATAGTCTGAGATGATCGCCGTGCAGATGTGCGTGGGACTCAGCTGGCTCGAGGCGAAGCTGACGTTCATCAGCAGCGCCAGCAGAAATGCGCCGCCGTCAGGAATCATGGTGTAGGCCAGCGGGATAAAGGCCGCGGCCGCGGCGCTTGAGCCCGCGACCAGCGTGCCGAACGCGTACAGAATCACAAGCACCAGAAATACCGGAATGGGTAAATGCTCAAAATACGTCGGCAGCACATCGATCACGCCGCTAAGGACCAAAAGGTCCTTGAAGACATACGTCATCGTGATGCCAAGCAGCGATTTCAGGCCAAAGCCCTTGACGACCGCGTCACGCACCTCCTGCGCGGAGAATTTTTCGACCAGCGCGTTGACAGCCGCGACGACGGCTACAACTGCCCATGTCGGCAGCGAAAACACGATGATCACCGCGATTGCCAGCAGCAGCGACCACAAGCTCCGCAAGAGCAGGCGTACGCACTCTTTCTTGCTGCGTCCCGTCTCGCCGACTGTGCGCGGCACGCGGCGCAGATAGACAAGATAAATCGCCAGAAGCGTCAGCAGCGCCATCGGGAGCATCCATACGAAAAACGATGAGATTGAAATGCCGCTGATGCTGCACGCCACGATGACGCCCGTAAACGTCGGCACCATAGCCTCGGAAATGTGGCGAAGATAGGTGGCGACCGCCGCCTTTTCATCGTTTTTGAGGTGGTCGCCCGCCATCGTGTCCACCATGCCGCCGCAGATCGTCACGGTGGCGGGGCCCTGCATCAGGCCGATGAACATGCAGGCAAGCGACGTTTTGAGCCTCGGGTCGCGCATTAGTCCATTCATCGCCCGCTGTGCATCCTCGAACCGATGGCGCAGGTCAAGCTCGTAGACAAGCACCGAGATCACGTACATCGCAAGGTTCACTGACCAGACGTCCCAGCCCGTGAGCGTGTGCAGCGCCGTCTGCCCCGCCGTGGCGAGCGGCAGACGGAACATCACGATCATCAGGAGTGAACCAAAAATCATCGCAAGATAAAGGGGCAGGCGTTTGTTGAGCAGGGCGAGGATCACCACAAAGATGATCAGAACTTTGATAAGTGCCATGGTGCTGACTTCCTCTCTCCATTTCCCGCGCAAAGCAAGAAAAAGGCCGGGCGGCCACTTTTAGGGTACCGTCCGGCCAAAATGCTATTGCGTAGTGCCTTAGTACTTCTCTCAGGCCTTCTGCTCTCTCGGCAGCAGGTGGATAGCGTGCTTCGGGCAGTTGGGCGCGCAGATGGTGCAGCCCTGCACTTGTCCACATCGTAGTGCACCTTGCGGTTGTCGTCCTTGTAGAACGCACCGAAGTTGCAAATCTTCGTGCACTTGCCGCAGTTGACGCACTCGTCCTCGTGCCAATCGATCTTCCAGTTGGATTCGGGATAGATCAGGCGGGAGCCGGCCTTATACCGTCCTTTCTACCGCCCGTACTACGTCGCGTTCTACGGCGAGATGGAGATGGGCAAAAAGGTGCGCTACATCGCCATCGAGGCCGACGGCTACAAGACCGACAGCTCCCTGTAAGAAAGCGAGCCCCACATTTCAAGAGGTACGATCCGATATGAACACTGTTACGCTTGGCGGCACCGCCACCATCAACGACCTCGTCAGTGTCGCGCGCTTTGGCGCGAAGGTCGCGTTTTCCAAAGAATATGAAGAGCGCGTCAACCACTGCCGCGCCCATGTCGACCGCTTCAGTCACGAGGGCAAGGCCATCTATGGTCTGACCACGGGCCTTGGTAACAACTGGAAGAAGTTCATCCCCGAAAAGGACCGCGAGACGATCCAGCGCAACAACATCTACGCCCACACCTGCGCCGTCGGCGAGCCCATCGCCGAGGAGTGCACGCGCGCGATGATGTTCGTCATGCTCTGCCACTTCGGC
>OHRM01000955.1_pt1 | contig 13139 bp, 8 predicted proteins | sample 1578361 | NCBI WGS metagenome assembly OHRM01 (sample SAMEA3879590, study PRJEB24766) | human gut metagenome | biome: human-associated habitat; feature: feces | place: USA | collected 1985/1987 | reverse complement strand
TTTTGAAAAAATAATGGAGAAGCGTATTATGGAATTTCAAACAAATATTTTTGAAGGAGTAGAACCGCCATCAAGCAGTAAATACAATTTGATAGGTACAAAACTTCCAACGAGTCAAGATGTGTATTTTGTAAGCAAGTGGCATGAACTTTTTGAACGCTATGAAATGGCGAGAATATTTTTAAGTAAAACTGAGGAAGATAATTGGGATTACTGGTTTGATAAAGTAGATGATGAGGTTACCCAAAAAGGAATTGAATTAATGTTCAAAGCCCAAATGCTTGAAACAGCATTAATAAATTACAACATTCTAGTTGATTTAACATGGACGATGACGTATGTTTCAGCGGAATATGTTTTATACAAATTCGACAATGAAGGTAATGTGACTAATGCGGATGAAATCATTGGTATGCATTCGATTGAAAAGTCATTGGATATGTTGCGAAAGACAGAAAATGGAGTGAGTACGCCGCATGCAGAAGGTAATCCATTTCAATATCTTAAAGTAATGAGACCAGAATTTTCTGATGCAATTGATTTAATTATTGAGTTCTGGAAAGAATTTTCTGAGTCGAATATCAGAAATACATATAACTATATTAAGCACAAAGGTACTCCATGCTACAAGGAAATTGAAGCACTGAGAGATACTCGTTTTTTTAACCTCACTATAGGCAAGGAATCATATCCTACAGATATAAGAGATGTGAGAAAAGTTCTGTCAATAGACGAATTAATGGATGAGTTGAGAAAATTTGATAACGAAAAATTGTATCCGTATGTTGTTAGGCTGATTGAAAAACTGAAAATAGCAGTTTCTCCATCTCCAATGATAATATAATAGAATACATTCAAGTTGAAATCGAGGTGAGAGAATGAGTAATCTTGGATGGTATCAATGGATTACCACCGCTTCAAAGAAAGTTGGCGGTCCATTAAATCTCTTAGCAATAATTGGAGGCAGTTGTCTTGCTGTAGGTGGTACAGTGGGAAGCGTGATCACAAACAAATACAGAGATATTAAGGACAAAAAAGAGTTGAAAACTCTGGGAACATACTCCGTGAAAAAAGATGCGGAAATCAAGAAGATAAAATTGGTTTTGAAAACCGGTGATCAGATTGCCATTCTTGCAGCAGATGATGATTCGATCTTAATTGTAAAAAACGGAGATAAGGATAATCCGTATTTTGTGTCTGCTGATTTTTTGAAGGGATGTTCGGATTACAAGGGAAAGTGAGCATATTGCCCTCACCCAAACACAGTGTTATACTTAAACCATTAAAAAGAGGTTATCACCATGCCCAGAACGAAAGGCAGCAAAAACCGTCCCAAAACCAATACTACCAAAGATTATGATTCTCTGTCATCAGAGAGAACTACTGCTCGGAGCGCAAGGACTGGAAGCTGGATCTGCGTGTCAATGAGCACACGGAGCTGGAGATTTTTGCTGTATTTAACACAGTGGGGTCAGGCACCATTAAATTTTAGAAATTAGCATAAGATAATAGCAACAGGACTCCCCGCACCTCTCACATATGTGATGTGTCCCATGGGGAGACTTTTTTATTTTTGGGGAGAAAATGATTGAATAATACAGATAAAGCCGAAGAATCTTGTGGAATTGAAAGGATGCCGAAAGCATATGGAGTAAAACAACTTTCTTTTATGAATTTTGAATACCCAATACCATATGAAAAATTGAAAATTTGTCATCCTACACAGAAGGTGCGATTATTGGAAAATGGAGATATAGTAATTTCTTCACTTCATTCGGATGGAAAGATAAGAGTATATTTAGTAAACAAGTAGCCCAAAAAAGACATTACTGTAGGTGGTTCGTGTTATATTGTAAAATCACAAAAAGTATGTCCTGAATATTTATATTTATATTTGCAGAGTGAAACTGCAGATAAATATATTTTTTATAATTCTCCATTTATTCAGGTGACTCCATCAACAATAAATGAAATTCTTGTATCGATTCCATCAGATAGGATGCAGGAATTAGCACGTTTAACTTTTCAAGCTGGACACAATACAAGTCAGCCCATTCAAATCGATAGAATGAACGAGTTTCTACGAGAGGATAAGTCTATTAATAGCGAAGAACATCCATTTCAGAGTTTAATGATCGAAGAATTTCTTGGTAACATAAAGATGGAAAAAAGGACTTGATACAGAAGCTACTAAGTGACGACGCAAAAGAACTTATTAGTTGTTTGGAAGTTGGGGCATATAAAGCATGTATGATACTGTGTGGATCTATACTTGAAACTATATTATTAGATTGGCTATCTGAGCTTGAAAACACGAATTATTTTGTTGATGACGATAACATGCATATAAACCTATATGGTGTTATTCGTCGTTTGAAGGAAATATACAATCCTAGCTGGAATTCAGAAGCTAATGCAGCACATGACATTAGATTAAAAAGAAATTTAGTTCATCCAGTAAAATTTGTTGTTGAAAATCCGACAGTAAATAGAGATACTTGTCTGCAAGTACTAAGAGAAATGCAGAGCATTTTAATTTCACGTGGATTTGAGAATGGTTTTACAATTCCGGCAAACTAGAAAGAAATAAAATGAGAAGACCACATTGGTGCCTGACACCATTAAATTCAAAAATCACTATTTAATCCAATTAAATCCAATCTAATTTTAAAATATTGGTTCTGAAAAACCAAAAAGATATTGACAAACTGAAATAAACTTGGTAATCTATAATCAAGAAATAAAGATGGTTATTCAAAACCAAGAAAGAGTGATCGCATTGTTAAACGAAATTAATGAAGTAAAAGGCAACTTTATTGACAATGAAACAGCTAATCAGCTTACACCGGAACTTAAAGCTGTTTGGGATGAAATATTTGTTTGCAAAAATGAAATTGAGTTAATTTTAAGAAGCAAGACTTCGATGGCAGGAAAAGGATTTTTTGGAGTGTTTGGAGATGTTACAGTGGCTGCTTACCTTTTGGCAAAGTCATTTGATTGCAGCGCACACGCCGCATATTCATTTGAAGAAGATGCAAGAATAGATGCTGACATTAAGAAAGTCGCAGAAGACTTTTATATTTCTGAAAACTGGAAGGAATTAATGGAACTTACAAAAGCTCATGAGCAGAAAATCTTCTATTTAGTTTCACTTTTAAGGGATTTATCTGATCCGATGATGACACCTGAAAGCTTAGGAAACTTGGCTGATGAATTACTTGAGATAAAAGCCAATGATAAATTCGCAGATTTCTGCTGTGGTGCAGGAACTGTTGTGGCTGATGTTGTCAAAAATCATCCAACTGTAGAAGCATATGGATTCGATAAACTTGTATCTTCTATTGCAATAGCAAAGATTTACAACGATTTATCAGAAGGTAAGATTACTTTTGAAGCAAAGGACATCTTTGAACTGGGATTAGACGAAGATAATGGCAGACGCTTTGATAAGATTTTTGCGAATTATCCGTTTGGAATGAGGATTAAAGAATTAGGTCTTGGAAATCAGTATTTGGAGCAGTTGGAAAAGAGAATACCATCTGTTTCAAAAGCCACATCATCTGATTGGCTGTTCAATAGCTTAATGGTTGATATGCTTTCAGAGGATGGAAAAGCTGTAGGCATCATGACTAATGGAAGTACATGGAATCAGAGTGATTCAGCAATTAGAAGCTATTTCATAGAGAATGGTTTGATTGAATGTGTAATTGCTTTACCGGCTAGGTTATTTGCAGGAATAACTATTGCAACTTCAATGATAGTTTTTAGCCGTAATAATAAAGGAGTGCGATTGGTTGATGCTTCAGAACTCTTTGTAGAGGGAAGAAGAGTAAATGAACTGAGTGCTGAAAACATCTCTCTTATTATTAAAGCAACTAAGAGCAACTCTGATATAAGCATGTATGTAAGTGCAGAGCAGCTTCGAGATAACGATTATGTGTTAAGTATGAATCGATATATTGTCCATGATGTAGCAGATGGAATGGCATTTGGCGATGTGATTAAAAGAATTACTCGTGGAGCCCAGCTTAATGCTAAGGCATTAGATGAAATTACTACTACAGTGCCTACAGACATGCAGTATTTGATGCTGGCTAACATCAAAAATGGACTTATTGATAAGGAATTACCTTATTTGAAGTCTATTGATAAGAAAAATGATAAGTATTGTTTATCAAATCACTGCCTTATTCTCTCTAAGAATGGATATCCTTACAAGATTGCTGTTGCAGAAGTAAAGGAAGGACAAAGAATATTAGGTAACGGAAATCTTTATATTATAGAGCTCGATGAAGAAAAGGCAGATCCGTATTATCTTGCAGCATTCTTTGGAAGTGAGCAAGGTACAGCGGCACTAAGGAGTATAACGGTTGGTGCAACGATTCCAAATATCGGAGTTGAGCAGTTGACGAAGCTTGTTATTCCAATTCCACCAATTGAAAAACAGAAAGAGATTGCAGACAAATATAAGACTGTAAAAGATGAAATTACAATGCTTCAGTTAAAGCTTGAAAAAGCAAAGAACAGAATGGCACATATCATTGAGGAAGGGGGATTTGATTAATGATAATTACAAAACCAAAACTATCTCTTGAGGGGCAAATCGAGCACTTGAAGAAAAAAGGTGTACTTTTTAACATAATGAATGAAGAGTCAGCTAAGGAATATCTTACTCAGCATAATAATTATTTTAAACTGACGGCATATAGAAAAAATTATGATAAGCATCCTGATGGAGAAAACAAGGGAAAATACATAAACCTAGAGTTTGCATATCTGGTGGATTTGGCTGTGATAGATATGAGACTGCGATATCGGATTGTGCATATGGCTCTAGATATTGAACATCACACAAAGCTACAACTTCTGCGTATGATGGATAAGTTTAATGAGGATGGATATCAGATAGTTCAGGATTATATGGATTCTTTGAGTGAAGTACAGAGAAAAAATTGCGATAGTGAGATTAACCGAAATAAAGGAAATATATATTGCGGTGACATTGTAGATAAATACGATGGCGCTTATCCAATATGGGCTTTTATTGAAATAATTCCTTTTGGAAGATTGGTTGCTTTTTATGGCTTTTGTGCGGATAGGTTTGCAGATAAGGAGATGAAGAATAATTTTTACAGGCTTTTGACTTGTAAGGAGATTCGAAATGCCTCTGCTCATAGCAATTGTATCCTAAATGACCTTAAAGCTAGGACGGCTGCTCACAAAACGAATACCGCTGTCACAAATGAGCTTATGATGATTAATGATATGAATAGCAATTTTAGAAGAAATCGAATGAGTAATGCTAGAATTCAGCAATTAGTGACATTGTTTTATATGCACAGGACTATGGTTGAAAGCGATGGTATTAAAAAGTCTGAAAGCGAAGAAATTCAGAAGGTAATGAAAAGAATTGATAGGAATTATGACTATTATAGTACAAATCCTATGATTAAAGGTACTTTTGATTTTTTAAAAATGGTGGTTGACAATTGGTTTAAGACCGTGTAAAATGTATATCACATAGAAAAAGTTTATCTTTTGCAGAGCGGCATTGTGAAAACGATGTTAGCTCTGTTTTTTTGTTTATGATTCCTTTTCTTGTATTTTACATGGCATTCCGCTATACTAGTATTAAGTATAGCGGATTATTTTTTGGAGGCTTTTATGGCAAATACTTTGAAGTTACCGGTTGGAATTGAAAATTTTGAGGAAATTCGTAAACTGGGTTTCTATTATATTGACAAGACAAGGCTTATAGAGCAGCTCTTACAGGGCTGGGGTAAGGTGACTCTTTTTACTCGCCCTCGCCGTTTCGGTAAGACTCTCAATATGAGCATGCTAAAAAGCTTCTTTGAGATAGGCACAGATAAGACTTTGTTTGATGGCTTATATATTTCAGACAATAAAGAGCTTTGTGATGACCATATGGGTAAGTACCCGGTTATTTTTCTTTCACTCAAGGGCGTGGAGGGATTAGAGTTTGCGTCAGCAAAAAGAATGCTATGTACTATTATAGACCGTGAGATAGATAGACACTATTACTTGAAAACAAGTGATGTGTTGACTGATGAGGATAGAACACTGTTTACAAAGATGCTTCATGGGCAGGATGACAATATTGAGGATAGTATACGAATGCTTTCAAAGCTGTTGTATAAGCACTATGGTCAGAAAGTAGTTATTCTCATAGATGAGTATGATGTTCCACTCGACAAGGCTTTTCAGAATGGCTACTACAAGGAGATGGTTTCTCTCATCAGAGGGCTTTTCGGGCAGGCGCTTAAGACCAATGAGTTTTTACAGTTTGCGGTGCTCACAGGCTGTCTTCGTGTGTCAAAGGAGAGCATTTTTACAGGGCTCAATAATTTTGAAATCAATTCTATTGTGGATATCGACCATGATGAGCAGTTTGGCTTCACTGATGATGAAGTTATGAAGCTGCTTTTAGACTATGATAGGAGCGAGAGGTACCCGGATGCAAAGGAATGGTATGATGGCTATCATTTTGGTAATGCGGATATTTATTGTCCGTGGGATGTGATTAATTTTGCCAAGAAGCTTGTTTCAGATCCGTCAGCCAGACCGAGTGCGTTCTGGATTAACAGTAGTGGCAACGATATGGTGAAGCAGCTTCGCCTTGATCTGACATATGATGAGATTGACAATACTATTGATAATCTGTGGAGTGTGCTTTTTACCACAGGCTATCTCACCAAAATCGGAGAGGTCAAGGTGCCTGACAGTGAGAGCTATGCCTATAAGCTTGTGATTCCTAATAAAGAGGTGCGTGAGGTGTTTATTCTCCAGATTCAGGAGTGGTTCAAGGCTGTTGTTGCAAATGATGATGATACTATGAAGCTTTTATCAAAGGCAATTCTGGATAAAGATGAGAAACAGATTACCAGGCAGCTCAATATCGTTATGAGCCGCATGATTAGCATACTCGATACCAAGGAGCCTGATGCTATGAAGGAGAATTTCTATCATGACTTACTTCTCGGTCTACTGCGTGGCAGCAATCCGGACTGGCTGATTAAGTCCAATCGTGAGTCGGGAGATGGCTTTAGTGATATTTTGATTGAGCCGGAGGATCCGGATGCTGGGATCGTTATAGAGGTGAAGTATGCTAAGGAGATGAAGGAGCTTGACGCAGCATGCGAGACTGCTATGGCACAGATTAAGAATAAGCGCTATGATGAGGCTCTGCGGGATGAGGGGCGGTGTGATATTTTAGCCTATGGCATTGCTTTTTGCAGGAAGCGGTGCAGGGTGGTTGGTGAGAAGCTGTAAATTATTTTTACTTTATACCAGAGGCTGGGATAGCGGATTATTTTGGAGGTATTTCTATGAAGCTTAAAACAGGACAAAAGTGCGCATTCGGATTTGGCGCATTCGGAAAAGATATTGTGTATATGCTTATTTCATCGTATTTGCTCTACTATTACAATGTAGTGCTTGGGATGAGCAGTGTGTTTATCGGCACGGTGATGATGGCGGCCAGGATTTTTGATGCATTCAATGACCCGGTGATGGGTATTATCGTAGCAAAGACGCGTACCAGGTGGGGCAGGTTTAGGCCTTGGATTTTTGCCGGCACGGTGCTCAATGCCGTGACCATATATGCTTTATATGCCACTCCTGAGTCTATGGGTGATTCAGCGCAGAGAGTGTGGCTTACAGTGTTTTACTTTGCATGGGGCATCACATATACGCTTATGGATATTCCGTTCTGGTCTATGATTCCCGCAATCACTGAGCCGGGCAGCGACAGGGAGCAGCTTACATCGCTTGCGAGGACATGCTCCGGCATTGGAGATGCTATTCCTACGGTGCTCACTATGACAGTGGTGCCGATTCTTGGTGCAGGAAGTTCTATGGCTGACTACAGGATTGGATTTAAGTGGTGGGCACTTATTATAGCGGTAGTATTTGTGATTTCTGAGCTTGTATGCGTGGTATGTGTGCCTGAAAGACCGGTTGCCTGTGATGAGAAGCCGGGAAAGATATCTGATATGTTTAAAGCCTTATTTAAGAACGACCAGGCTATGACTGTTGTGGTATCAATCATTCTCGTGTATACATCACTCAATATCTGTGGTAACCTGGTGCTTTATTTCTTCCGGTTTGATGTGGGAAACGAGGGCGCATATTCTATATTTGCTGCAGTTGCTTTTGCAGCACAGGTGCTTGTCATGATGGTTATACCGCTGCTTCGCAAGAGATTCAGCAAAAGCCAGCTTTTTATATCAGGATTTATTATTCAGATAGCAGGCTTTGCGGTGATACTTATCATGGCATTTGCAAAGCTCTACACGCCGCAGAGCTGGTACATACTCTGCCTGCCGGGTATTTTGATTTATCTGGGCTACGGTATGCTCAATGTTATCATGACTATATTTCTTTCGGATTCTGTTGATTATGGTGAGGTGATGAATGGCACGAGAGAGGAGTCGGTCATTTTCTCAATGCAGACATTTACGGTAAAGCTCGCTTCCGGTATAGCGGTATTTCTGGCTGGGCTGGTGGTTGACTGGATAAATCTGGATACTGCGGCTGCGGTACAGACACAGGATACACTTGATGCTCTTCGTATGTGGATGACGTTTCCGTCTGTTATCCTGCTCATTGTGGGCATATTTGTATTTAAGAGGTTTTATAAGCTGGATGATACAAGGATGGAAGAAATTAAATCCAAGCTTAATTAAAAACTGCTTAGAGCCTGTAGAATTGTATACGAAGACAAATAACGCCCATGCATGAATGCATGGGCGAATTTTTTATTTCTTAAGCTTCTTCTGTGCCGTAGAAAGCATCAGCTTAATACGGTTCAGCTGGTTTACCTCAGAAGCACCCGGATCATAATCAATAGCCACGATATTGGCATCCGGATGATCATGTCTGATTCTCTTTATAACTCCCTTACCCACAATATGGTTCGGTAAGCATGCAAAAGGCTGTGCACAGATGATGTTTGTGACACCCTCATTGATGAGCTCAAGCATCTCACCTGTCAAAAACCAGCCCTCACCGGTCTGATTACCGCAAGAAACGATAGGAGAAGCATACTCTGCGAGATCCTGCACGTGAGCGGTTGGCTCAAAATGCTTGCTCTTAGCCAGCTCATCCCTAGCATCCTTTCTGAGCCACTCGAAGAAGGCGATAAGGCGGTTGTTCATAAACTTAGCTTTCTTAGAAGCACCGAGATAGTCAGCCTTGAAATTCGTGTTGTAGCAGCAGTAGAGTAAGAAATCAGTCAGATCAGGCACTACAGCCTCGGCTCCTTCAGCTTCGAGTAGGTCAACCACATAGTTGTTTGCTGCAGGCAGGAATTTGACGAGAATCTCACCGACCACGCCGACACGCGGCTTAACCTCATCTGTCATAGGCAGATTGTCGAAATCCCTTATGATTTCGCGGCACATCTTTTTGTATTTCTTGTGAGAGAGCATCTTTGTGTTGCCGACAAAGTCGATGACTCTCTTTTTCCACTTCTCATGGAGAGCATTGGCACTTCCCGGCTCTTTCTCATAAGGACGTACCCTGTAGAGACAGCGCATAAAGATATCGCCAAACTCAAGTGCATACAGTCCGTGCTGGATGAGGCTTGGAGTAAACTTAAAGCCCGGGTTTTTCTCGAGACCAACCATGTTGATTGAGATAACAGGCACATCAGGATATCCGGCTTTTTCAAGGGCTCTTCTGATAAAGCCGATGTAGTTTGTCGCACGGCATCCGCCACCGGTCTGTGAGATGAGGATGGCAGTGTGTGTCATATCATAGTTGCCTGATTTGACGGCTGCCATAATCTGTCCTACGACAATGAGTGAAGGGTAGCAGGCATCGTTGTTTACGAACTTAAGTCCCACATCCACACATTCCCTTGCAGGGATATCCGGTATGACCATATTGTAGCCGGCTGCCTTAAAGGCTGGCACGAGAAGGTCAAAGTGTATAGGTGACATCTGAGGGCAGATGATGGTGTAGTTGTCCTTTTTCATCTGCTCGGTGAATACAACACGCTCGTAGTTAGACGGTTTTAAGTCACGCTTTTCATGCTTGGTTTCCTTGACTCTTATGGCGGCAAGGAGCGAGCGGATACGGATTCTTGCTGCGCCCAGGTTGTTTACCTCGTCGATCTTCAGGCAGGTGTATATCTTGCCGGAGCCTGTCAGTATATCGTTTACGCAGTCGGTTGTGACAGCATCGAGACCACAGCCGAATGAGTTGAGCTGGATTAAGTCAAGGTCATCACGGGTCTTTACAAAGTTGGCTGCTGAGTACAGTCTGGTGTGGTACATCCACTGATCCATGACGATGAGAGGTCTCTCAAGCTCGCCCAGATGGGATACAGAATCCTCAGTCAGCACACAGATGCCATAGCTTGTGATGAGCTCAGGGATACCGTGGTTGATTTCCGGGTCCACATGGTACGGGCGGCCTGCGAGCACGATTCCGCGACGTCCGGTGTCCTCCATGTAGTCGAGCACTTCCTCGCCCTTTCGCTGTATCTCAAGCCTTGTCATGGCAAGCTCCTTCCAGCCTGCGGCTACCGCATCACGAATCTGTGACTCAGGCAGATTGAAATCACCCTTTGAGAAGGTGGCAACGAGCTGCTGTGAGATAGTTTCCTCACTCTCAAATGACATAAACGGATTTATGAATTTAACCTCGCCTGAGGTAATCTCGTCCACGTTGTTTTTGATATTCTCAGAGTATGATGTGACAATAGGGCAGTTGTAGTGATTGTTTGCATCAGGAAACTCCTTGCGCTCATATGGCACTGCCGGGTAGAAAATAAAATCTACATTTTGTTTTATGAGCCAGCTTATATGACCATGTGTGAGCTTTGCAGGGTAGCACTCTGACTCACTTGGGATGGAGTCGATACCCATCTCATAAATCTTTCTGGTAGACTGTGGTGACAGCACTACAGAAAAGCCGAGACGTTTGAAAAATGTAGCCCAGAACGGATAGTTTTCGTACATATTCAAGGCTCTTGGGATGCCGACTGTACCGTGTGGAGCATCCTTTGGGTCAAGTGGCTCATAGTCAAATATACGCTTGTTCTTGTATTCAAAAAGATTTGGTATGTTATCCTTGTTCTTCTCCTTGCCCAGACCCTTTTCACAGCGGTTTCCGGTGATGTACTGTCTGTTGTCGGAGAATTTGTTTATAGTTAAAAGACAGTGGTTTGTACAGCCCTGACAGCGTGCGAGCTTTGTGGTGTAGGTGAGCTCGTTTATCTGGTCGATTGTGAGCATTGTTGTCTTATAATCAGCCGTGTGGCGCTCACGTGCGATGAGTGCGGCACCAAAGGCACCCATGATACCTGCGATATCAGGCCTTGTGGCATGTACACCTGCTATTTTTTCAAAGCTTCTAAGAACGGCATCATTGTAGAATGTACCGCCCTGGACTACGATATTTTCACCGAGGTCGCTTGCATCAGACAGCTTGATAACCTTGAAAAGTGCATTCTTTATTACTGAGTAGGCAAGTCCTGCTGATATATCTGCGACAGATGCGCCCTCCTTCTGGGCCTGCTTTACCTTTGAGTTCATGAAAACCGTACATCTGGTTCCAAGGTCGATAGGATTCTTTGCAAAAAGTGCTTCCTTTGCGAAATCCTGAACTGAGTAGTTTAAGGACTTTGCGAAGGTTTCAATAAATGAGCCGCAGCCTGAAGAGCAGGCCTCGTTGAGCTGTACTGAGTCGACTGTCTGGTTCTTTATCTTGATGCACTTCATGTCCTGTCCACCGATATCGAGGATACAGTCTACCTTTGGGTCGAAGAATGCTGCTGCGTAGTAGTGGGCTACAGTCTCAACTTCGCCGTCGTCCAATTTTAAAGCTGCCTTTAATAAAGCCTCTCCGTAGCCTGTAGAGCAGGAGTGTACGATGTGTGCATCCTCAGGAAGCTTTGCGTAAATCTCCTGGATAGAACGGATGGCTGTAGCGAGAGGGCTTCCGTTGTTGTTGCTGTAGAATGAGTATAAAAGGTCTCCGTCCTCGCTTACGAGAGCGATTTTGGTGGTGGTTGAGCCTGCATCTATTCCGAGATAGCAGTTGCCCTTGTATGTAGAAAGGTCACCGGTCTTTACGTGATTGTTGCCGTGACGCGTTGTAAATTCATCGTAATCAGCCTGATCCTTAAAAAGAGGCTCCATACGTGCTACCTCAAATTCCATCTTTATGCCGTTTGAGAGGCGGTCGATTAAGGATGAGAGTGTGGTGACAGAGTTGTCTTTATAGTTTAATGCAGAGCCTATTGCTGCAAACAGATGAGAGTTTTCAGGAACGATAGTGTGCTCGTCATCGAGATTTAAGGTTCTGATAAATGCTGATTTAAGTTCAGACAAAAAGTGCAGAGGACCGCCAAGGAAAGCAACATGTCCCTTGATTGGCTTACCGCAGGCGAGGCCGCTGATGGTCTGGTTTACCACGGCCTGAAAGATTGAAGCGGATAAATCCTCGCGTGTGGCTCCTTCATTGATGAGAGGCTGGATATCTGTTTTGGCAAATACTCCACAGCGGGCTGCGATAGGGTAGATGGCCTTGTAGCTTTTTGCGTATTCATTTAGTCCTGTGGCGTCTGTCTGGATGAGAGAAGCCATCTGGTCGATAAATGAGCCTGTACCGCCGGCACATATGCCGTTCATACGCTGTTCCACGTTGCCGCCCTCGAAGTATATGATTTTGGCATCTTCGCCACCTAGCTCTATTACTACATCTGTTTGTGGTATATATTTTTCAACAGCTTTTTTACAAGATACAACTTCTTGTAAAAATGGTAAGTTTAAAAAATTAGCCGCAGACATAGCTCCTGAACCCGTAAGTGATATTGTAAATTGCGAATTTGGATAATCTTTATTTAATTTTTCAAGTACATTGCAAACTGTATTTTTTGTATCTGAATTATGACGTTGGTAGCTTGTATAAATTGTGTTAAGATTATTATCCATAACGGCAATCTTTACTGTAGTAGATCCAACATCAAGTCCTACATGCAATAAATTGTTCATATTAAATCTCCTTATGTTTTAAATAAAAGCTACCCTAATTTTATACGGAAAAGCGGATTTTGTCAAATGAAACTGACTAACTGTCAGAAAATATAAAAAACCTACAAATAGCTTATT
>OHRM01000912.1_pt1 | contig 13877 bp, 7 predicted proteins | sample 1578361 | NCBI WGS metagenome assembly OHRM01 (sample SAMEA3879590, study PRJEB24766) | human gut metagenome | biome: human-associated habitat; feature: feces | place: USA | collected 1985/1987 | reverse complement strand
CATTGGGTGTCAGTAAGGAAGCCGAATATACACAGGCTTCCTTTTTTTTCGACCAAAACGGGCAGGCTAGTTTTGGTGTGAAGCAGTCAGAGAAAACCAGACACAATGAATTTATGCGTCAGTATGAGGAGGACAGAAAGACTGCCCTTGCAGGAAAATATAACTATCTCAATCCGAAAAAGGCAGAAAGTGTACCAAGTGAGTATGTAAAACAAATACTTATGAGAGGGACTGGCTTTGTCGGTGGAAAAGGCAGAGTGTGTGAAATTTACCGCACAGAGATAGATGCTGGAACCAGAGCAAAGCGTATCAAGGCAGAATATGGTCAGGGTGGTGCAAGCTGGCCGCTTGACGGTCTGGGCTTGCACGGGTATGACACATTTCACGGTTCGGGACTTCGTATCCAATGGAAAGATCAAGATGGAGAAGTAGAAGGATATGTTTCGTGGAAGAATGTCGAAAAGGAAATCGGTGTACTTATCCTTACCGGAGAATACCAGTCGGAGACACCTCGTATTGATGAGCTTGCAATGGACGGACTTCGTGAAGATGATGAAGTCATTGACGCAGAGTACCGTGAAGTTGATACGCAGGAGGAAAAATCAGAAATTGATGATTATGCTATTCCTGATGAGCCTGACAGTTATGCTGTAAACAGAAAGGCGGCTGAGTTACGGTATATCAAGCCGATTGATTATGCTGACCGTGTAGCTGCAATGGATGAAGATTTAAGAGATGCCATTGAGATACTTGTGTCAGAATGTAGCTGTTACACACCATTCCGTGCTTTCCTTATGGATGTGGTGCAATCGGATTTTGCATTTATGCCGAATAAGCTGGAACTGATCTGTGAGATAGCGATGGGAAATGTTCAGGGTGAGAGAAAGGCATATTGCAATAATCAGTATGGACTCACAGAATACACTTTAAGCAGTGCAGATGTGAAAGTAAGCTACAAAAACAGAAATGGAGAGAGGGCAGGGGATACCGTATCGTGGCGTGAGGTATATGAAATCTTATCCTATATGGTAAAACAGCCATTTTACTGTGGAGAGGACCAGAAGGCAATCTATCAGACCATAAAAAATAAGATTGACAGGGAAAAGATGAATCCTGTTTACCGCAAGTTCTTTGATATTGAGGACAGTGTGAGAGAAAGCCGTCTTAAAACCAGAGAACGGGCGATTGCATATGGCTTGAATACCAAGATTGACACGGATGGTCGTATAATTTCTGATGAGGATAAGAATGTATCGGCAGATATTTCGCAGAATGATACCGAACCACAGGAGGCTGCCCCTGAAACACCTGCACAGGAAGTATTACCGCCAGCGGAAGGTCTGCGTGGAAAAGAAAAAACACAAGACCAGACAAAACTCAATTTCCATTATAACCTGTGGGAAACAGAAAAGGGCGGTGTAAAGACCAGATACCAGTGGAACATTGATGCAATCTGTACACTAAAGCAGATTGAAGCAGAAAACAGACTTGCAACACAGGAGGAGCAGACGGTTTTATCAAAGTTTGTCGGCTGGGGCGGGTTGTCACAGGCATTTGATGAGAATAATGCAGGGTGGACCAGAGAATATGCAGAACTGAAAGAACTTCTTTCCGATGAGGAATACAGTGCCGCAAGAGCAACCGTAAATAATGCCTTTTATACTTCACCTGAGATTGCAATGTGTATTAACTCAGCACTTGTGCAGTTTGGCTTTAAAGGCGGCAATGTCTTGGAGCCTTCTATGGGTATCGGCAATTTCTTCGGAAGTATGCCAGCACCAATGCAGCAAAGTAAGCTGTATGGAGTGGAGCTGGACAGCATATCAGGAAGGATTGCAAAACAGCTTTACCAGAATGCCAATATCAGTATTACGGGATTTGAAAACACCACATATCCGGATAACTTTTTTGATGTTGTTATGGGAAATGTGCCATTTGGAGATTATAAGATATTCGATCCAAAGTACAACAAGTATAACTTCCGTATTCACGATTATTTTCTGGCAAAAGCACTCGATCAGGCAAGACCGGGCGGCATGGTTGCAGTGATTACCACAAAGGGAACACTGGATAAGAGCAATCCGACTATACGAAAGTATCTGGCTGAGAGGGCAGAACTTGTGGGAGCAATCCGACTTCCGAATACTGCATTTAAGGATAATGCAGGAACTGAGGTGACTGCGGACATTCTTTTTTTACAGAAAAGAGAGCGAAAAATTGATATAGAGCCTGACTGGGTACATCTTGGTGTCACAGGTGATGGCATAGCAGTCAATTCCTATTTTGCAGAGCACCCGGAGATGATGCTTGGTACAATGCAGTATGACACAAGGATGTTCGGACAGGACAGCAGATATACCGTCTGTGTGAATAATGATGAGAACTTCAATCTGTATGAAGCACTCAATAAGGCAATCTGTAACATCAGAGCACAGATGACAGATTTTGAGAGACTGGCAGATAATGAGGAACAGACAGAGGAAGTCATTCCCGCTGATCCGGATGTCAGAAATTATACTTACACATTCTTTGAAGGAAAACTTTATTACAGGGAAAATTCAGAGATGGTAAGGCAGAAAGTATCACCGACAGCAGAGGAGCGTATCAAGAGCCTTGATGAAATCAGACAGATAACAAGAGAGCTGATTGATATCCAGATGGAGGGCTGTAGTGATGAGGAGCTTGCAGACAAACAGCAGCTTTTGAATGTAAAATATGATAAATTCGTTGGAAAGTATGGAGCAATCACTTCCAAAGCAAACCGTACAGCGTTCAGGGATGACAGCGATTATCCGCTTCTTTGCAGTCTTGAAGAAGTAAATGAGGACGGGGAGGTGAAGAAGGCTGATATGTTTTATAAGCAGACGATTAAGGCAAAGTCCGTGGTGGACAGGGTAGAAACTGCGGTAGAGGCTCTTAATGTATCGGTCAATGAGTTTGGATATGTAAATATCCCTTATATGCTCTCCATTTATGAAGCAGACAGGGATACTCTCATAAAGGAACTTGATGGAATTATATTTCTTAATCCTGACCGTTACAATGAAAATAACCCGGACGCAGGCTGGGAGACAGCAGACGAATATCTGTCGGGAAATGTAAGGGATAAGCTGCGTGTTGCAAAGGCAATGGCGGCGGATACCGATAATCCGCAGGCAGAAAGATTTGCCGCCAATGCCGCAGCCCTAGAGGAAGTTCAGCCGGAATGGATTGAAGCCTCGGATATTGATGTAAAGATTGGTACAACTTGGATTGAGCCGCTTGATTATGAGCAGTTTATCTATGAGCTGCTTAATACACCAAAGAGGGCAAGGGCAATCAGAACAGAGTATTATAATTCCGGTATTCAGGTACACTTGAATAAAATGAGTATGGAATGGTTCATTGAAAATAAAAGTATGGATAAACATTCCGTGGCTGCAACGAAAACTTATGGTACAAGCAGAATGGACGCTTATTCTATTTTTGAGGATACCCTGAACTTAAAAACAGTCACTGTCAGGGACAGGATTGATGACGGTGATGGCAAGTACCATTATGAAGTCAATAAGAATGAGACAATGCTTGCAAGGGAAAAGCAGAATATGATCAAGGAGAAGTTCAAGGAATGGCTGTTTGCAGAACCGGAACGCCGACAGAAGTATGTGGAATATTATAATGAAACCTTCAATAATATCCGCCTGCGTGAGTATGACGGAAGCCATTTGCAATTTCCAGGAATGAACCCTGAGATTGAATTAAAACCGCACCAGAAAAATGCGGTGGCACGAATCCTTATGGGAGGAAATACCCTGCTTGCCCACTGCGTCGGAGCCGGAAAGTCGTTTGAAATGATGGCTGCGTGTATGGAACAGAAAAGACTCGGACTTTCCAATAAGACAATTATGGTAGTGCCAAAGCCGCTTATCGGGCAGACGGCAAGTGAATTTTTAAGGCTTTACCCGTCAGCAAACATCTTGGTTGCAACGGAGCGTGATTTTGAAAAGAGCCGAAGAAAGCAGTTTGTGTCAAGGATTGCGACAGGCGATTATGACTGCATCATTATGTCGCACTCGCAATTTGAAAAAATTCCAATTTCGGCAGAGAGAAAGGAGCGAATGCTTAATGAACAGATAAATGAGATCACCTATGCGATTGATGATATGAAGGAGCGGAACGGGGAACGCTGGACCGTAAAGCAGATGGAAAGCCAGAAGAAAAAGCTGGAGGAACAGCTTAAATCCCTGACCGATGAGAGCAGGAAAGATGACCTCATTACCTTTGAGGAGCTGGGTGTTGACTCTATTATGGTAGACGAAGCACACAATTTTAAGAACCTCGCCACATTTTCAAAGATGAATAATGTGTCGGGAATCAGCAGTAGTGGGGCTAAAAAGTCAACGGATATGCAGCTTAAATGCCAGTATTTATCAGAGATAAATGATGGCAGGGGAATTGTATTTGCAACAGGTACACCGATAAGCAACACAATGTGTGAGATGTATGTTATGCAGCTTTATTTGCAGAAATCGGCACTTGAGGAGATGGGAATTCATCATTTCGACTCGTGGGCGGCTAACTTTGGAGAAGTAACAACGGCACTGGAGCTTACGGTTGAGGGCAGTGGTTTCCGTTTCAAGAGCAGGTTCAATAAGTTTACCAATCTGCCGGAGCTTATGAACATCTTCCGTGAGGTTGCCGATGTGCAGACAGCGGATATGCTTGACCTTGATGTGCCAGCTCTGCGTGGCGGCAAGCCTATCATCGTGGAGTCGGAGCCGGACTGGTATGTGAAGCAGGTAATGGAAGAATTTGTTGTAAGGGCAGAAAGGATAAGGGGCGGGGGTGTTGATCCAAGTGTTGACAACTTCTTAAAGATTACGCACGAAGCAAGACTTCTTGGAACAGACGCAAGACTGATTGATAAGGACGCACCGAACAACCCGGACGGAAAGCTCAATAAGGTAGCGGAAAATGTCTGGAAAGAATATGTAAAAGGAAATGCTGATGGTCATATAGGCTGTCAGCTTATTTTTTCGGATATTGGAACACCGGGACCGGACAAGGACTTTACGATTTATGATTATCTGAAGGAGTCACTTATCCAATATGGTATCCCTGCGGAGGAGATAGCATTTATTCACGATGCAAAAACAGACGCACAGAGGGATGCACTCTTTAAGGAAATGAGGACAGGTAAGAAAAAAGTCCTTATCGGTTCGACAGATAAGTGCGGAACCGGAGTTAATGTACAGACACACCTTGTTGCAATGCACCATGTCGATTGCCCGTGGAAGCCTTCTTCCATTGAACAGAGGGAAGGCAGAGGTATCCGACAGGGAAATAAAAACGATGAGGTGGCAATCTACCGATATGTTACAAAACAAACCTTTGATGCATACAACTGGTCACTTGTGGAAAACAAGCAGCGTTTCATCAGTCAGGTTATGACAAGCAAGGCAGTGAGCCGAAGCTGTGAGGACATTGATGAGGCAACACTTTCTTATGCGGAGATTAAGGCGGTTGCGACAGGCAACCCTTTAATCAGGGAAAAGATGGAGGTTGACAATGATGTCCAGAGATTAAAGCTCTTAAAAGCGTCGTATGATAATCAGAGATACGGATTGCAGGATAATTTTATGATCAAATATCCAAAACTCATCAAAACTGCGACAGAAAAACTTGCCAATGTAAGGGAGGATATAAAGGCAAGGGATAAGGAATTGATTGATAACCCGGACTTTGCCATTACCATAGGCAATGCAACTTATACAGAGCGAGTGGATGGTGGAACCGTAATGCTTGAAGCAATCAGCAAATGTAAGACAGGCGAAACCACTCCAGTCGGTAAGTTCCACGGCTTTGAGCTTTTGGTGGAAAAGAATTTCCTCAGTATCAACTATATGGTGCTTCGTGGAAAGACGGAATACAAGGCAGAACTTTCCACAAGTCCGGTGGGAAGTATGGTAAAGCTGGAGAACCTGTTCAACGGACTTCATGAAAATGTTGATTTTCTGGAAAAGAAGATTGAACAGTACCAGAATGACCTTGAGGCTTCAAAGGCGGAGTATGATAAGCCGTTTGCATATAGTGCAGAACTGGAAGAAAAACTTGCAAGGCAGTATGAATTAAATGCCCAGCTTGACCTTGAGAACGCAAAGGCTATGGAAGCAGATCTTGGCGGACCGGACGAAGAAAAGTCTGAGGACAGAATAGAAAATGCGGGTATTGTTGCAGAGGATAAGGGAATCTATATGCCAGACAGAAACAGGAAAAGATAGGAGTGAAACTCTATGAGCATAAGGAAAGTGGTCGCAGGACTACTGATTACAGCAGGGATTGCCATTATGGCAGTCTCTTTTTTCTGGTGTACAACCGGAGAGAGAAACACGAACCAGCTCATAAATGAATTTGAGCAGACATTGGAGGAGAAGCAGGATGAAAGGTCAGAGGTTGAGAAAGAGCAAACCACCGTTAGTAAAGAGGAGAAAGCCATTCTTAAAGAAGGCAGTATCATCGGCATTATTGAGATACCGGGAATAGATATCAGATACCCGGTAATGGAAGAAACCGGAAGTGAAATGCTGAATGCCGGGACAGGGAACAATGCGTTTTATTGTCAGGTGCAGATATAAGGAGGCGGCAGATGAATAAGAGATACCGACTGGGGGAGATAGAAGAAGCAGTATCGGAAATGGAGGAGCTGATCGACACTCAGGATGATATTGCAGAGATTGATGATGACTTTCAGATTGTCGTAAGCGGCTGGTCTGTGTATGTCGAAAGCCTGAATCTGACACTCAGACAGGGAATAGCCTGTGTATGGGATGCAGAGGAAGGATTATTTATGCCTGATTTTGATGTGACTATCGTGTATGAGGGAAACATCGAAACACAGGAATGGCTCTACTATGAGCAGGACGGAATGGTTGTTACACTTGGCAACTGGTTAAATGGCAGATTGTCTTGTGAACAGATAGAACAGCTTTGGTGTGAGCTTATCATACCAGAAAACAATGATAATTCAGAAGTATAAGAAAGAGAGGAACAGCGTATGAAGTATTCAATTAAGGTAAACGAGGTAAGAGCAAAAGATGGCAGCAATATCAAGGGTTTTGCGACCGTGGTATTTGGTGATTCATTCAAGATTACCAATATCGCAATCCTTGAAAATAAGGAAAAGGGAGAGCTTTTTGTATCAATGCCAAGATACCGTTCAAATGAGCGTGATGAGAAAAACAGCGTGATTTATAAGGATGTATGCAATCCTATCACGGCAGAGTTTCGTGAGGAACTCTATACTAATATCCTTGAGGCTTATGCAAAAATCAGGGAGCCGGAGAAAGCAGAAACACAGACACAGGGAAAAACTCAGGAAATGCCGGAGTTTTCCGTGACGGTAACACCTTATGAAAGGGAAGGCAGTAATATCAAGGGACTTGCCCGTATTTACTTTGAAAACAGCTTCATTGTAAATAATGTAAACATCCTTCAGGGCAAAGAGAAAATCTTTGTATCAATGCCTTCTTATAAAACAAAGCAGGTGGACGAGCACGGCAAACCGATTTATCAGGATGTCTGCTATCCGGTCACAAAGGATTTCAGGGAGAAGCTCTATAATGAGATTATTGCAGAATATGAGAAAGCAAAGGATAAGAGCAACGAAAAAGCAAGGGAGAATGCCGAACAGAACCACGGAAATCCCGACAGGGATAAAAAGGATACACCCTTTCGATAATTAAGGCTAAGGGGCGGCATATGCTGCCCTGTTTATAAGGAGGAAAAGCAGATGGAAGCAGAAAAGACACTTACTAATGAGGAGATCATAAGAGAACTTCTCGATTTATTAAAAAAGAATACTATGAAAGAACAGGCAAATGATGTATTTGAGATATGCACCTATGTGGATGGTCTGGAAAAAAAGATTGTGTCTATGACAGAAGAACTTACCAGTATGCAGGACCAGATCAAGAAAATGCAGGAAGATACCCTTATCAATAATGCAAAAAAAGCATTAACAGAAGCACAGGAGCGACTCAATGCCAGATGTGAGCAGATAAAGTCACAGGTATCTGAGATAAAAGTACAGGTAAAATCTACTGCCAAGAATATTGTTGATGAAACAAAGGCAAAGGGCAGGGCGGCACTTTACAGGGTGACAGAATTTGTAGGAATTAAGAAAAGACTTCTCAATGTCAGAACAGCGGTAAAAGATATGATTGTATCTACAGACAGGGATATTGCAAGGATAGCACTTCTTGCAAAGGGACTCCGTGAAGCTGGTCAGATCGTAAACAATGCGTTCCATACCTTTGCAGATAAGCCGGAGGTGGATTATTCACAGAAGGAACAGAAACACCCTTTCACAAAGGCGGTGCTTGCCCCTATGAAAGCAGTGAAAAAACTGCTTGTATCAATGGAGCTGCATCTGGATGCCTCGATTGATAAGCTGGATAATCTGGCTATGAATGTGCAGTTTGATAAGGAAAAGCGTATGGAGCAGACAAAGGATAAGGAACAGAAAGCACCGGATACAGAAAGAGAGATCATCTACTCACCGATGGTAGCTGAACCACAGGAGTACAAGTATAATGCAGATGCTTTTGCGGCAAGAAAAACATCGGAGGCAAAGCAGGAAACGGCAGGGAAGGAGCTGCCAAAAGTCAGAGAAGATAAAGCCAGATAAGTTTAGGGGCGTGGGAGTAAAATCCTGCGTCCTTTTTATTTGTTTTAATAGCAGGCAAAAAATGGCGAAAATATAAAAAAATGCAAGAAATGGCGAGTAATTTATCGAGGAATAAGTTATCCTTTGAGTAAGATAGATGGACTGTGGTTATGTATAAAATTTTGCAAGTAACAAATTTTATATGAAAAAACACAGCCTGCAAATAAAAAGTCAAGGCTAAAATGAAAGAACTTTGAAAATTTTATACAGGTTGAAAATTAGACATCAAAACAAGACCACCACACCAGTGCTGGTCTGAAAGGTATAGTAGATAATTAAGATTCTGGAAGAGATGCAAGATATTCTTTCACTCGTCCATAGTAGATGCGTAGAAACTTGTTAGCACCGGCAGTCATATAGACATAATACGGTTTCTTTTGAGCCCGTTTTTTGTCTAAGAACTGATACACAGGATCATCTTGTGGATGTGTTTTGATTAAGACATCCATTACCTGAAATAGTGTTTTCCTGAGGTCAGAAGAACCTCGTTTTGAAGTTGGAACACTTTTCTGTTCATAAGAGCCGGATTCGTTAACACCAGGGTCTACACCGGCAAAAGCAGTAATGGCACCCTTGTGAGTGAAACGGGAAACATCACCAATCTCAGCCATCAGTTGAGGACCGAGTGACGTTCCAACCCCTTTCATTGCCATAACAACGGGATACTCCGGAAGCTTGGATGCAGTTTCGTTCATGAGAGTGCGTAGCGACTCAACAGTAATAGAAGCACTGTTAAGTTGGTCAACTGCCTGCTTGATAATAAGCTTTGTAATGTCATCCTTAGGAAGTACAGGAACAAGCTCCTTTGCTTTTCCATAGATTTCTTCAGCTTTTGACTTGCTGAAGTTGTACTTCTTGCGTTTGCACCAGTTTTCATAGTGATCAATAAAAGCGTTTATGGACATTTTACGGACACAGTCTACATGCCAGTATGTAGATGCAAAATCGACCCATTTCTGGCTGCCGTCACTACGTGCAGGACTGTCAAAATAAGTATTAACACCAGGATAGGTTTGGTCAAGGATGCCGATAAGGTTATTCTTCATAGCCGTCTTGTGCTTCATGTAAAAGCCAAACTGACGGTTCATGGTTTTGAGTTGATTGCGTAATTCATCCATAACGCTATACTGTTTCAGATTTTGCCACTTGTCAAGTGCATATCGGGCAATTTTAACAGAGTCAGCTTTATCTGTTTTGACTTTACGAAGGGAATCGTTATCAAAATCCTTGATAAGCTTTGGGTTAATGGCACTAACGAAAAGATTTGCTTCGGAAAGTTGATGGGCAAGGACTTCGTAATAGCGTCCGGTATGCTCCATTACAATTCGGGACTCACCTTCGATAGACTTGATAAGTTTTACAAGCGAATTGATGTCACTGGATGTGTGTTTAATTTCAAAGGGTGTGGAAACAATTTCGCCAAAAGGCCGCATAATAGCAACCATACTTTTACCTTTTGAAACATCGATACCTACTGCGTTCATAAATTTGTCACTCCTTAAAAATATTACAATGGATAAATACCAGATTTACTCATTACCTGCTCAAACTACTGTGTGTGACACGAATGCACTTAATGTGATTCAACCTGCATAAAACGAACACTGTGAATGAGGAGCTGGTTATCAGTCTAAAGTACGGACGCTAAGTCCTAGTGATGAAGTCGATATACCATTGCATCCTACATTCTAACAGTTTAAGTAATGAGATGGATAAATCCTTACTGGATGTAAGGGGATTACCCATAAATATATTGTAGTAGTGATGAGTTAGACGCTTGAATGAAAAAGTAAATTCTACATTCTAACACACCTTGATTTTATGCGGGATTAAATTCTATTTTCGGAGATACACAACTTAATTTTTTTAGTATATAATGCTTTTATACGGCATAAACAGCATAGTTTTTTGCATGATAAAAGGACATCTGGAAATAGTGTGCAGGACTAAATTCCACATGTCTGTTGGAAAGACTAAATTCTATGCAATGAAACTTGCCTGTGCCTGTATTGTTATTATTATTTTATTAATGCTGGTATCAATGTGACTTCATCGGCTGGTATCTCTGCCAATCCTAATGCTTTATGAAGTCTGTTATCCAGCAGGAGACGGGATACTTCATATGGACTGTGTCCATTGAGGCTGTCCCGTTTTTCGCTATTGATATGATTTAATAACAGCAGCGTTGTCTTGTCTGTCATTTTTTCAAAGCTTGTTCCTTTTGGCAGGACATACCTTATATATTCATGATTCTTTTCAAGAGCACCTTTTTGATCAGAACGGTTGGGATCACAATAATAAATGCGTGTGCGTACTTCATCATTTTTGCTATATTCCAGACTCTGCCGGTCCTGAAATTCATGCCCGTTGTCTGTAAGTATTACTTCGAAAAGTTTCTGAAACAGTTCAATTCCAAGTAACTCTGTTAAATGATCAAAAATCCTAGTTACTTCTTTCTGGGTCTGTTCTTCTAAAAGAAACATAAGCATAAGGCTACAGTTTCGAAAGAACATAGTCAGAAAGCAGGGACTGGTACCTTTTGCTCCTTCAACGGTATCCATCTCGACTACATAAACAGATTTGTTCGCTGCGATATATTCCAGAAATTCTTTATAGCTCCTATCTTTTCGGAAACTTCTGTCTTTAAGGCTGGCAGTAGTTTTTCTTTTCCGCTGCTTGTATACCACTTTACGGCGCAGATCTATGTTTCTGGCTTGAAAAACGCCACGGTCTATATAAGAGTATATGGTTCTTCTGGAACAGGCGATCTCATCAGCATGAGATGCGTAGATGTGGGCAATGGACTGTCCTTTTTTGAGAAGCGGTGACAACAGGTTGTCCAGTTTCTGTATACTTTCCGGTGTCTGGTTGATCCCTTCTCTGCTGGTAGTCCTAAGGGCTTCATAGGTGTCCTGGGCGTATTTTGAAGAATAAATCTTTTTGTCCATCATGCAATTCGTTCTCTTGCTGCATCCATTGCACACATAAGGAGGTTTATTTAATTTCTCACATTCTCTTGGTTTATAAAATTTACAGACATCGCTGCATCTGAATTTTCTGCAGAGGACACATTTGTGCCGGCATTCATTATCACCGCACATATGCATGACATTGCATATATTTGTCCGCGGCTTTGAACTATCATAATTGTTTGCACAGGGAATAGGGGCAAATGCATCTGCGCTTCTTTCCCTGATAATGGAATGACGTCTGATTTCTTTGGATATGGTACTTGGATCCTTGCTTAATTCTATTGCAATACTTCTAAATGAATCACCGTTATTTAAATGCTGTTCGATTATAATACGTGCAGATAAGTCAAGATGTTTTTGGTTGCCTTTTGGTCTTCCTGTATTCATTTTATCCTCCTTCTGCACAGGCAGGGGATCATCTGCAGTAGTATTTTATAAAAAGAAGAAGGAAAAATCCATGCAGAAGTAAATTCTACAGGTATAGAATTTACTCTTGCAAGGTAGAATTTAAAAATTCATTTAACTCTGATGAGTTAGACGCGCAAATTTTTTACCCAAAGAAAGAACACATGTTTACTTCTGGCACTATATGTGCTAAAATATAGCCATGGGTAGTAGAAAAAACAACAGAATCTGAGAAAAGAGTTATCAGGGAAAAATAAAAATGCAGATAATATCCAGTTATGGTGTAGAATTACGAAAACAGAATATCCCAATCCGCCAGACACTGGAGATTTACCGTTCTGCTGTCAGCTATCTGATTGGGATTTATGTGCAGGTATGGGAAGAATTAGCAGAAATCCCGGATGCAAAGAGGCGTTTTAATGCTGCAGAACATCTGGTACATACTACGAAGAAAAACCATGCCTGTTTTGATTTTGATATCCGGTTCCCAAAGATGCCTTCCTATCTGCGCAGATCTGCCATCCAGCATGCACTGGGGACAGTATCCTCTTATAAAACACGGCTGGATCTATGGGAAAAGACCGACGGAAAGAGCGGGAAACCAAAGCTTGTATATGAAAACCACGCCATGCCGGTCTTCTACCGTGATGTCATGTACCGTGAAGGAGCGGAAGGGAAAGACGAAGCATACCTGAAACTCTATGACGGTCATGACTGGAAATGGTCCTGTGTACGTCTGGATCATACGGATATGGAATATCTGAGAAAATGCTGGTCAGGGAAAAAGGCATCTGCCCCGACTCTGGAAAAGAGACACCAGAAGTATTTTTTGCGTTTTTCCTATAAAGAGGAAGTAACACTTACCAAAACACCTGTGAAAGAACAGATCATCTGCAGCGTGGACTTAGGGATCAATACCGATGCAGTCTGTACTATCATGCGGGCAGACGGAACTGTCCTGGGAAGAAGATTCATAGATCATCCCAGTGAAAAAGACCGGATGTACCGCACACTGGGACGGATCCGCAGATTCCAGAGGGAACATGGCTCTGCGCAGACACAGGGAAGATGGGCATATACGAAACGTCTGAACACAGAACTGGGTAAAAAGATTGCAGGTGCGATTGTAAGATATGCGGAAGAAAACCATGCAGATGTGATCGTGTTCGAGTATCTGGAGATGCAGGGGAAGATATCGGGAAAGAAAAAACAGAAACTGCACCTGTGGAGAAAAAGAGATATCCAGAAGTGTTGTGAACATCAGGCACACAGGAAAGGGATGCGGGTATCCAGAATCTGTGCATGGAATACCAGCAGACTGGCTTATGATGGTTCCGGGGCGGTAACACGTGACTGGGAAAATCACAGCCTCTGTACTTTCCAGACAGGAAAACGATATAATTGTGACCTGTCAGCATCCTATAATATAGGGGCGAGATATTTTATAAGAGAACTTTTAAAACCCCTTCCGGTAACGGAAAGGTCTTTGCTGGAGGCAAAAGTCCCTCCTGTAAAGCGTAGAACCTCATGCGTCTATGCAGATCTGAGGAAACTCCATTCAGAAATGGAACTCTTAAAAGCAGCATAGATACAGGCAGATATACAGCGGACTACCTGTAATGTGGGAACCTGCCATATCTGGCATGGGAAATGCGCATAACTGCGCACCTAAGTTACAGGCGTATCCGCCGATATTCAGTCTGACGCCTAAAGCGTCTGGAAGCACGTGACTTTAGTCATGTGAGGTTTACCAGTTCAGATAATTCTAAAATCTTTATGAAATTTATCTCGCTTTT
>OHRM01000910.1_pt1 | contig 13891 bp, 16 predicted proteins | sample 1578361 | NCBI WGS metagenome assembly OHRM01 (sample SAMEA3879590, study PRJEB24766) | human gut metagenome | biome: human-associated habitat; feature: feces | place: USA | collected 1985/1987 | reverse complement strand
AGTATGACAGCATTTCCTATGATGAAGTGCTGGCCCAGCATCTGATGGTGATGGACACCACCGCAACCTCTCTTTCTATGGATAACCACATTCCCGTGCTGCTCTTTGCCCTGAAGGACCCGGAGAATATCATCCGGGCCCTCTGCGGCGAAAACGTGGGCACGATCGTAAAAGAATAAAGGTGCGAAAGGAAGGAACCAAGCTATGTTGAAAGACGATTACAAGATCTACGAGGAAAAAATGAATAAGAGCATCGACTCTGCCGCCGCGGACTTTGCTTCCGTCCGGGCAGGCCGTGCCAATGCCGCCGTGCTGGACCGCATTATGGTGGATTACTACGGCACCCCCACCCCTATTCAGCAGATCGCGGCGATCTCCACCCCGGACCCCCGGATTTTGCAGATCTCTCCGTGGGACGGTTCTGCGCTGAAATCCATCGAAAAGGCCATTCTGAACTCCGATCTGGGCATCAATCCCCAGAATGACGGCCGGAATATCCGTCTGAACTTCCCTCAGCTGACGGAGGAGCGCCGTAAGGAGCTCGTCAAGCAGATCCATAAGTATTCCGAGACCGGCAAGGTCGCCATCCGCAACATCCGCCGCGACGCGATGGAGGCCTTCAAGAAGAAGCAGAAGGCCAGCGAGATCACCGAGGAGCTCGTCGCAGCCGGCCGGATCCCGTACTTCAACCGCAACTACGTCGCCCCGCGGCTCACAGAGCTGAAGGAGATCGGGATCCTCACGACGGTCGGCCGCCGTAAGGCCACCCGCTCGGACGCCACCGAGGCCGTGTGGGCCAGAGCGGAGCCTTCAGGCCCCACGGGACAGACGGCCGCAGCCTACGCAGACAACCCGACCGAGGCCGAGCAGATGACGCTCGGATCGGCCACCTGAAAAGAAAGGAGAAACCCCATGAACGAACAGAACCAGCGCGACAGCATCATGTCGATGGCCCGCGGCGCCTTCGAGGAGCGCGTCGACTATGAGATGGACAAGGTGATCCAGAACATCCTCGACCCCAACACGAAGGCCACGGCCAAGCGCAAGATCACCCTCACCATCGAGCTGACCCCGGACGACGAGCGCCGCACCATCGGCGTCTCCGTGACGGCCAAGTCTACGCTCGCAGCCACCAACCCCGTCGCCACGGCCCTCTATGTCACCTCTGACGGCAACGGCGAGCTCGTCGTCGCTGAGATGGTGCCGCAGGTGCCCGGCCAAATGAACATGGACGGCACGCAGCAGGAGGCCCCGAAGCTCCTGAAGCTCGTCCAGCACGGATAAACACCCACAACACAGAACAAGGAGGACAACACAATGCTCGCAAAAATGATCGACAAAATCGTCAGCCTGAAGGAGACCAAGATCTTCGAGATTGACGGCCAGACCTACGCCGACGCATCACTCACCCGCATCCCGCCGCACGTCGACCGCCCTGACTGCATCAGCGTCAGCGGCCTCGATAGCATCTGCAAGCTGATCCGCACCGAGCTCGAGAAGGTCGGCACGACCATCATGGTGCAGGTCAAGAGCAACGACACCGTCGAGGTGATGACCACCTACCTGAGCGACTTCTCCCGCAACACACTCTACCGCGCCAAGGCTGACGCCCCGGGCCTGCGCACCGGCTTCAGAGGACGTGAGGTGGCTCTGATCGAGCTGCGGAGCCTCTGCATCCCTAACGAGGGCACGGCCTACCTGCTCGACCTGTTGAGTCGCATGACCAACGAGAACAGCGTCAGCACCAACGACAACGGCGTCACGCAGACCGTCGAGGCCCGTCAGGGCGTCGCCCTCAACGCGGTCGTCGAGATCAAGCCCCGCGTCATGCTGCGGCCGTTCCGCACCTTCCTCGAGGTGGAGCAGCCCGAGAGCGAGTTCCTGCTGCGCGTGGATCCCGACGAGGGGATCGGCTTCTTCGAGGCTGACGGCGGCATCTGGAAACTCGAGGCGAAGAAGAACATCGCCGACTACTTCCTGAAGAATATGGGCGATCTGATCGACGCCGGCAAGGTCGTCGTCATGCAGTAAATGGAGCGCCGGGCGGGCTCCGGCCCGCTCGGCTTTTCTGAAAGGAGCAGCACCGTGAAAGAATACGAAACCCTCACCCGTGAGAAGGTCGACGTCGTGCCCTTCGGCTGCGGTATGCCGGAGACCCACCTGATGCAGGACTGGAGCGACAGGATGCTCGACCTGATCCTGAACGGGCCCACCATCAACGGCATCAAGAAGGACGCAGTGCGGGCCATGCTGCGCGAGACCTACACGGCCCTGAAGCAGTACGAGAAGATCGGCCCGATGGCCTCGCCGTTCATCAACGACCCGACAGCCATCGTGGCCCGGGCCTTCTCTGAGCTCTACCCCGGCGTCGAGTACGTCGCGCAGTACGTCCCCGACCTGCGGGACGAGACCAACGGCACCGCCTACGGCCTGACCATCTTTCCAGACGACGGCAGCACGCCGATCGTCTGCATCTCGGCCGAGGCGCCCATCAGCGCCGCCCCTGAGCTGCTGGCGCACGAGCTGGCCCACGTCGCCACCCCGGAGGACACGGAGCACGGCGAGAGCTGGAGCGCAGCGTCGGAGGCTATATTCAAGAAGTACAACGAGCTCCTCGACACCATGATCCCCGACGAGCCTGAGCCCATCCTCTCGCCCCACCAGCCCGGAGACGGCGGGATCCTCACCATGCTGCTGCGCGATAACGTCCCGGAGCCTCCGACGGACGACTGGCAGCTCACCACCTGCCCCGTCTGTGGCGCTGAGTGCTGGCAGACAGACACGGCCCGCCGGATCCTCGCACTGGAGCCCGACGTCCGAACCGCCTGCACAGCCTGCGCGCTGAAGGGGCTCGGAAAATAATACTGGAGGTAATACATGAACAACGAAAGAAACAACACGACGGCCGGCGGGATCGGCTTCTGCGGCCTTCTCGCCGTCGCCTTCATCGTCCTGAAGCTCACCGGCGTCATCAACTGGAGCTGGCTGTGGGTACTGGCCCCGATCTGGATCCCGACCGCCATCACCCTCGCCATCATCGTGATCGTGCTCGTGGCCATACTGGTCAGAGAGCTGACGAAGGGAGGCCGCCCGTGATGACCACGGAGGAACGCCGGGCCCTGCTGGATCGTGCGATCACGACCTACGGCGCGCCAGCACAAATGGACATGGCCGTCGAGGAGATGGCCGAGCTGACCAAAGCCCTCTGCAAAATCAAACGGGCACAGGCTGGCTGCGAAGTGACCGCAGCGATCGGCAACGTGATCGAGGAGATGGCCGACGTCCAGATCATGCTCGACCAGCTCCGCATCATCTTCCACAGATCTACCGAGGAGATCGAGGAGGCGAAACTGGAACGGCTGAAAAACCGTCTTGACGGCCGAAACAACTGGCAGGGCTCCAGCCTCCACAAGTGGATCGAGAAACAATTCTCCACAGGAGGTGACGGCCATGAATAAACCGCAGCCGCAGACCGGGCAATTCAAGAGAGGAGGCTGAGCCCGATGACAGCAACCGTAGCAAAAAACAAAACCGCCGCCGGCTATTTCCTGTGCAGGAGGAGCGAAGCGACAAAGCTGCTCGAGAAGGCAAAAACCGAGGCGGCCGAAATATTGAAAGAGCTCAAAGCCTTTTACACCGGCGACATAGGCATCACGGCGTATATCAACAGGCACGTCATGGGATACAGCGTGGCGGGAGACCTGACCGTTAACGGAGAGATCTGCCGTAGCTATGACCCGATCGACCTGTGTTTTCTCGAGCTGAATGAGCTCATGATGAAAAGGCTCATAGAAAGCCGAAAGGAGGATGACCCAAATGGCAAAGGATAAGCCTCAGCCGCAAGGCGGCCCGGATCTGGCAGAGTACATCACCACAGCGGAGCCAAAGGCATACGCCGGCAGCGTCCCCGTGTTCTGCGCCCATGACGCCATCGTGCCGATCAAAGACCTCCAGCCGAACCCGAAGAACCCGAACCAGCACCCGCCGGAGCAGATCAAGCTCCTCGCCTCTATCATCAGAGCGACGGGCTGGCGCGCCCCGATCACCGTCAGCAAGCGCAGCGGGCTCGTCACCAAGGGCCACGGCCGTCTCATGGCCGCGCAGCTCGACGACCTGACCGACGCCCCGGTCGACTATCAGGACTACGCCAGCGAGGCCGAGGAGCTGGCCGATCTGACGGCTGACAACCGCATCGCGGAGCTCGCCACCACTGACAACAAGATGCTCACCGAGGTTTTCGCCGACATCGACACCGGCGAGATCCCATTCATGCTCAGCGGCTACACAGAGGAAGAATACGGCAATCTTGTCACGGCTCTGTCCGAAGCTCTGCATGATGACGAGTCGGAAAAGGAGGACGGCGACACCGAGCCCGAGGCGCCGCCAGAGGAACCATTCACCGAACCCGGCGACCTCTGGCTGCTGGGAGACCACCGGCTTTACTGCGGTGACAGCCTGAAGATGGGCGACGTTCAGAAGGCAACCGACGGGCAGCGCGCCGACCTTATTTTCACCGACCCGCCATACGGCATGGGAAAAGAGAGCGACGGCGTCCAGAATGACAACCAGAACCAGAACGATCTCCTCGAGTTCAACAAGAAGTGGATTGCGCTCAGTTTCTCGATCCTGAAGGAAAACGGGAGCTGGTACTGCTGGGGCATCGACGAGCCGCTCATGGATATTTACGCCTTCATCCTTCGGCCGATGATCGCCGCGAACCAGATCACGTTCAGAAACTACATCACATGGGCGAAGCACTCAGCCTTCGGAGTCAACAGCGAGCTCATGCGGAGCTACCCGAGGGAAACCGAGAAATGCCTCTTTGTTATGTGCGGCGTCGAAGGCTTCAACAATAACAAAGACCATTTCAACGACGCATACGAGGCGATCCTCGATTATATGGTCGGAGAGGCTCAGAAGGTCGGACTCAAGGCCAAGCAGCTCACGGAGATCACCGGCGTTCAAATGTGGGGGCACTGGTTTAGCAAATCGCAGTTCACGCCGATCCCGGAGTGGCACTACAAAAAGCTCCAGCAGGCATTTAAGGGCCGAGCCTTCAGCCTTCCACACGATCAAGTGATGAAACTGCGCAACAAGCCGTCCGAGGCATACCAGAGCATGAAAGCAGAAGCGATGGAGCTGCGCGCCTTCTTCGACAACACACACAACGACAGCGACGAGCATGACATAATGACCGATGTGTGGCGTTTCCCGATCACAAACACAGCAGAAAGAGACGAAGCAGGCGGGCACGCAACGCCGAAGCCGATCGCACTGTGCGAGCGGGCCATTCTGAGCAGCAGCCGGCCGGGCGAGCTCGTGGTCGACTTCTTCGGAGGCTCAGGCTCGACGCTCATAGCCTGCGAGAACACCGGGCGAACCTGCGCCATGATCGAGCTCGAACCCAAATGGTGCGACGTGATCGTGCGGCGCTACATCAAAACAACTGGAGACAATAATGTGCGCTGCGTCCGTCAAGGCCGAGAGCTACCGCGCGAGGAGATCGCCGCGATCTTCGAGCCTGACGAGGAAGGAGGTGAGCAGGAGTGACGCCCTGACATAATGAGCGAGAAGCCGATCACACAACGGATCAAGGACAGGCTCGCGGCCTACACCGCCATGCTGAGGGACATCGACAACCAGCTCGAACGCCTCGACCGCATGGAGATGACGATGGCCTCACCGCCCGGCCCTGATCTGACAGGTATGCCACGCGGATCCGGCACACCATCCGACCGCACCGGCATGATGGTGGAGCGGAAAATGGAGCTCGAGGAACAGATCGACCGGCTCAAGGCTGAGGAGAAGCAGGAGCGCAACGCCATCGAGGGCCTGATCCTCCAGCTCTCCGACCCCGACGAGCGCGCCGTCATCCGGCTGCGCTACTTCGACCGGGCTGACTGGGAGAGCACCTGCGGCGTCCTGTTCGGTGATCGGCGGGACTACGTCGACAGAGTGGACGCCTACCAGAACAGGACATACAAGATCCACGGCCGCGCCCTGCTCAACCTCGCCGCCGTGCTGGACGAGCTGGAGCCCCTGCCTGAGCTGCGGCAGTAAAACGCAGTAAAAGGAACAAAAGGGAAGTAAAAGGAATTGAAAAGCAGTAGCGACCCGTGCTATTCTATATCCTGCAAAAGACCGCCGGACACACGGGCAACGCCGTGACAATTCCGAGCGGCTGACCAGAGGAAAACCAAATAACAACCGACGGCAAGAGGCCGACGGGCGAACCAACGCCCGCCGGTCTCTTTTTGCGTATAGGAAGGAGGCGACGGCCATGCCGAAGAACAGCATCTCGGCGCAGCTCAGCAACCTGCAACAGCTCGTCGCTGACCTCGAGGCAATCGAGAACGGCGGCAAGAAGGCCATCAGCAACACCATCAAGGACGTCAAGGCCAGAGCTCCGGGCTGGATCGCTCAGGAGGTCACGGCCGTCTACAACATCAAGAAGTCGGAGATCACGCCATCGGGCAGCGGCAAGCCGAAGAAGATGGCCGGCAGCATCCAGATCACCGGCGAGACCATCGAGGAGCTCGCCATCACCTACAAGGGAAGGCTCCTGACTCCCGTGCACTTCGGCATGACACCGAAGGCCCCGCCCCGTGGCAAGAGCTACACGCTGAAGGCGCAGGTGCTCAAGGGGCAGAAGAAGGTAGTTGGCCGCTATTTGAACACAAGAACCCCGGGCGGCCCGTTCTCGCAGCGATCGCACAATATTCTCATGGGGACAGGCAACACCAAGAGCGACGGCACGAGCTGGATCCCATTCCAGCGAATGAGCAAGACCCGCACCGACATCAAGAAGCTGACCACCATCTCGGTGCCGCAGATGATAACCAGCGACCGCACCAACGAGGCCATCATGCTCCGGCTCAACACCGAGACCGGCAAGCGCCTCGAGCACCACATGAAGCGAGCCCTCGGCCTCTAAGCCAGAGCCCACCAGAACGCCGCACAGCGCGTCCACAGTCGCACCCGACACCGAGCCCGGCCCACACCGCCAGACGCGCACAGAGCGCGCCACAGCGCCGCGCAGACACCTCCACGGCCACGCACAGCGCCGCAAGGTACTGTGACGGGCCCCTCTGGCCTGCGGTGCTGGCGAGCCCAAAAAACGCGCAGCCGGGAAAAATTTTTTTCGGGCCGTTTCGTTTCGCCCGAGCGGCAGAAAGGAGGGAACGCCATGCCGAACCCAACCAACAACAAGCTCGTCGACAGCAAGACCATCGCGGCCCTGTTCGACATGACGCCCCGCCGAGTGCAGCAGCTCACCAAGGAGGGCGTCATCGCCGCGGTCAAGGAAGGCAACGCCAACCGCTACGACCTTCTGCCGACGATCCAGAGGTACATCCGATACCTGACGGCCAAGGCCAACGGCCGGGAGCCGTCGAAGAAGGACAGCGAGATCGAGGGCCGGCGTCTGGAGGCTGAGGCCGACCTCAAGCGCAGCAAGGCAGACATCGCCGCCCTCCAGCTCAGCGAGCTCGAGGGCACCATGCACCGCAGCGAGGACGTCGAGGCTGTGATGACCGACCTCGTCTACAACATCAGGTCGATGCTCGTGGCCCTGCCGGGCCGTCTGGCCGTCGACGAGCAGATGATGGACGAGATCGAGGCCATAAAGAAACACCCGCCGAGGCGTCCGAGATCATCCGTACAGAGGTCTACAAGATCCTGACGGAGCTGGCCGGCTATAAATACGATCCCGAGGTGTATGCTCGGCGAGTAAGGGATCGGGAAGGCTGGAGCGAGCAGCTCGCCGATGACGCGGACGACTAAAAAAGCCGCCGCGAAGCTCAATACCGCCATCGCCGGAGCGGTCAAACGCTTCGCCCCGCCTGAGAGTCTGACCGTGGACGAGTGGGCCGACAAGCACCGCCGCCTCTCCCCGGAAAGCTCGGCCGAGGCCGGCCCGTGGCGTACCAAGCGCACCCCGTACCTCGAGGAGCCAATGCGGGCCTTTACGGATCCGAAGGTGCACAAAATAGTCATGGTGGCCGCCTCTCAGGTCGGCAAGTCCGAGCTCGAGCTCAACATCATCGGCTACATCATCGACCAAGACCCCGGCAGCATCCTCTACGTCCACCCGACCATCGACGACGCCCGGAAGTTCAGCCGCCTCCGCGTGGCCCCTATGATCCGCGACAGCAAGCCCCTGAAGGCGAAGGTACACGACGTCAAAGCCAAGGACAGCGGAAACACGATCCTCCAGAAGTCTTTCCCGGGCGGTATGCTCACTCTGACCGGCTCCAACAGCGCCTCGGCTCTGGCCTCCACGCCTGCCCGCTATATCATCGGCGACGAGCGCGACCGCTGGGCGACCAGCGCCGGCACCGAGGGCGACCCGTGGGCGCTGGCCGAAGCACGTCAGGCCACATTCTACAACGCCAAGGCGGTCGAGGTCTCGACCCCGACCATCAAGGGCAACAGCAACATCGAGACGAGTTTCTACCAAGGCACGCAGGAACGCTGGTGCCACCGCTGCCCCGAGTGTGGGGAGTACAGCGAGATCGTGTTCGACAATATCCACTTCGACCCGGAGGTCAAGAGGATCCGCGGGAAAAAGTCGTGGAGCCTCAAGAGCGGCGTCTCGTGGAGCTGCCCGGCCTGCGGCTGCCTGATCCCCGAGGACGTCATGCGAAAGCAGCCGGCCAAGTGGATCGCAGACAACCCGGACGCCTACAAAAAAGGCGTCCGTTCTTTTTGGCTCAATGCCTTCTCGAGCCCGTGGACTCCGTGGGAGAAGATCGTCCTCAAGTTCCTCGACGCCAAGGATGACCCGCAGCGCCTCAAGGTCGTCTACAACACCCTGCTCGGCCAACTGTGGGAAGATCGCGGCGACCTCGAGGACGAGGACACCATGCTCGCCCGCCGTGAGGACTACGGCACCCGCCCGGACGGCACCCCTGTGGAGCTGCCTGACGGCGTGCTCGTGCTGACCTGCGGCGTCGACACTCAGGACAACCGCCTCGAATACGAGGTAGTCGGTCACGGGAAGTACGGCGAGACGTGGGGCGTCGTCAAGGGCTACATCATGGGCCGGCCAGACACCCCGGAGGTCTGGCAGCGACTCGACGACGTGGTCGACCACGTCTACAAGTTCAAAAACGGCCGCGGCCTGAAGATCTCCATCACCTGCGTCGACTCCGGCGGCCACTTCACCCAAGAGGTCTATGAGGCGTGCCGGGCCCGCGTCGGCAAGCGCGTCTTTGCCATCAAGGGCAAGGGCGGCGACGGCATCCCCTTCGTCTCGCCTCCGAGCAAGGTGCCGATCCGCGACAACAAGCGGATCACCTGCTGGCTCTACACCATCGGCGTCGACGCCGGCAAGGCGACGATCATGGCTAATCTGAAGGTGCAGGAGCCCGGGCCAAAATACTGCCATTTCAACCGGCACCCCGACGCCGGTTATGACCTCAATTTCTTCAACGGGCTCCTCTCCGAGAAGCTGGTGCTCACGCACACGCGCCGCGGCGACCGCTGGGCGTGGGAGAAACTGCCCGGGCACAACCGCAACGAGGCCCTCGACTGCCGCGACTACGCCAACGCCGGCCTCAAGATCATCAACCCCGACATGGACGCCATCGAGCGCCGCCTGCAAGGGCTGGAGGAAAAACCGAAGGCCCCGCAGCAGCGACGGCAGCGGCAACGGCACAACCGGGCCGACGCCTTCGACGACTGGTAAGGAGGACACACCACAATGAGAAAGACCCGCGAACAAATCGAGTACCAGCTCTCCATCAAGAGGAACCGGCTGGAGCTCTACCTGAAGCGAGAGGCCGAGATGCTGGACGGAGGCGTCCAGAGCTACGGCATCGGCTCGCGCAATCTGGCCCGCTACAACACCGACCTCGGATCCATCCGGGCCGCCATCAAACAGCTCGAGGCAGACATCGAAGCCCTCGAGGCCGCACTGAACGGCGAGAAGCCGCGAAAAGCTGTGGGAGTAGTGCCCCGAGACTGGTGAAAGAAGCCCCGAAAGGGGCTTTTTTCATAGGCCGACGCCGGGAGTTTTCGCTCCTTTTCTCCCGACTCGGCCATCTTCACCATGAAGGAGGTGAGCACCATCAGCAAAAGAAAAAGCAGAAGCCGCCCACAGAACAGGCGGCAGCAGCCGCGCCCTGTGAATAAGGGCTACGGCGACGCCGGCGCGAGCTGGCACAAGAAGGCGACCAAGGGCTTCAGAGCTATGAGCGGCAGCCCGAAGGAGGACATCGACGCCAACAACTACACCCTGCGGCAGCGTGCCCGGATGCTTTACATGGCGGCCCCGATCGCCACCTCTGCCATCCGCACCAACCGCACCAACGTCGTCGGCATCGGCCTCCAGCTCAAGAGTCGGATCGACCGCGAGGCGCTCGGCATGACGCAGGAGGCCGCCGACGCATGGCAGGCTCAGGCCGAGCGTGAGTTCGCTCTCTGGTCTGAGAACAAAAGGGCGTGCGACGCCACCGGCGTCAACAACTTCGCAGCCATGCAGCAGCTCGCACTCTCCTCGTGGCTGGTCAGCGGCGACGTGTTCGCCGTCGTGAAGCAGTACGAGCCGACGCCGCTCACGCCCTACTCGCTACGCCTGCACCTGATCGAGGCCGACCGAGTCGCCACGCCAACGACCTCCGGCATCATCACCCCGATGCTGCTGACCACCGGCAAGGCGGCCAACGGCAACACCATCTACGACGGCGTCGAGGTGAACGGCGACGGCCAGATCGAGGCGTACCACATCCGCAGCACCTACCCCTTCGAGCTCGGCAGCACGACGACAACGTGGGCCCGTGTTCAGGCATACGGCGAGCGGACTGGCCTGCCGAACATCCTGCACGTCATGGAGAGCGAGCGCCCGGATCAATACCGCGGCGTCAGCTATCTCGCGCAGGTCATCGAGCCCCTGCTCCAGCTTCGCCGCTACACCGAGAGCGAGCTGACTGCGGCGGTCGTCGAGTCGTTTTTCACGGCCTTCATCAAGACCGAGGCAGGCGCCGGCGACAACCCGTTCAACGAGGTCGGGAGCAGCCTGCCGGAGGTGAGCCGGGATCCTAACGAGTACGAGATGGGCCCCGGCCAGATCAACATCATGGAGCCCGGCGAGGACGTGACCTTTGCAGACCCCAAGCGGCCGGCCAGTGGCTTCAACACCTTCCTGCGCGCCATCTGTGAACAGGTGGGCGCCGCGCTCGAGATCCCGGCCGACCTTCTGCTCAAGAGCTTCAACAGCTCGTACAGCGCCAGCCGTGCCGCCCTGATGGAGGCGTGGAAGGCGTTCCGCATGAGGCGCAAGTGGTTTGTCGATGACTTCTGCACGCCGGTATATGAGATCTGGCTCTCTGAAGCCGTCGCCCGCGGCCGCATCAGCGCCCCGGGCTTCTTCGCAGATCCGGCGATCCGCGCCGCATACCTCGGCGCCGAGTGGATCGGCCCCTCTCAGGGACAGCTCGACCCGACGAAGGAGATCACGGCCGAGATCCTCGCCATCGGCGAAGGCATCACGACCAGAGAGCAGGCGACCATCCGACTCAACGGCGGTCAGTGGGACGCCAACGTCGACCAGCTCACTCGGGAAAACGAGAAGCTGCGCGCAGCGCAGGGGCAGGTCGACCAGAGCACAGCGGCCAGCGGCACGATCTCCGCAGCTCTGCGGGAGGCGATCGTCGCCGAGACCATCAAAAGCATCAAGGAAGGAGACAAGCATGAGAACGCATAACACTCCCCGGCTCTGCGCCGGGCCTCAGACTGCGGGCACGCCGATCAAGTTCTGGAACGTCGCCAGCATCGGCGACGACGAGGGCGAGATCACCCTCTACGGCGACGTCGTGAGCCGTCAGCCTGTTGACTGGTGGACGGGCGAGCCCGAGCCCGGCCTCTACATCGCGCCCGAGAGCTTCATGGAGGATCTCGCGGCCGTCAAGGGCAAGAGCAATATCACCATCAAGATCAATAGCTGCGGCGGCGACCTCTACACCGGCATCGCCATCCACAACGCCATCAAGGGCCTGACCGGCCACAAGGTCGTCGTCGTGGAAGGCATCGCGGCCAGCGCGGCCAGTGTCATCGCCTGCGCAGGTGACGAGGTGCAGGTCTATCCCGGCAGCATGGTGATGATCCACGGCGTCGCCGGGCTGCTCTACGACTACTACACCCTCGCAGACCTGAAGAAGCTCCAGAAGGACTTCGACGCGAGCGAGCGGGCCATCGCGGAGATCTACCACGCCAAGACCGGCATCGAGGTCGACCAGCTCCGCAGCATGATGACCCGCGAGACGTGGATGGTCGGGCAGGAGGCCATTGACAACGGCTTTGCTGACACCCTGCTCACAGACGAAGGCCCCGACGTCACCCTGAGCGCCGACAAGAAGGTGCTCCTCGTCGCCGGCATCCGGCACGACGTCAAGGGCTTCAGACACATCCCGGGGACGATCCCCATCGACAACAGCATCCACGCCGCCCCTGCGGCTGGAAATAAACACGCGGCCGCCAAGAACGACGGCCCCAAGAAGGAGGACAACAAGACCATGACCCTCGAAGAAATGAGAGCACAGCACCCCGACGTCGTGGCTCAGATCGAGCAGCAGGCGGCCGAAACTGCCAGAACGCAGGAACGCGCCCGCATCGAGGCCATCGACAGCATCGCCGCAAGTGTGGGCGACGCGCAGCTCGTCAGGGACGCCAAGTACGGCGAGACCCCCTGCACCGCTGAGCAGCTCGCGCTCAAGGCTATGCAGAAGCAGGCGGCCCTCGGTGCCAAGCACCTGAAGGACGCCAAGGCTGACAACGACGAGTCCGGCGCTGCCGGCGTCGGCGCTGCCCCTAACGGCGGCGAGGAAGGCAGCGAAAACGACGACAAGGCAAAGGTGGACGCCATCGTCGGCCTCTACAACTCCACCAAGTCTCAGAACGGAGGTAAGAAGTAATGAGCAAGAGACTGGACGAAAACCTCGGCAGCGTCGGCTATGACGGCCTGATCGTTGCCAACGAGCCCGTCGCTGACGTGTTCACCGTGACCATCCGCAAGGAGGCCACCGCCGCAGCCACCTATAAGCGCGGCACCGTGCTGGCCCTGCCTGCCAGCACCGCCGGCGACGGCAAGCTGGTGATCCTCGGCTCCACCGCGACCACCAACGAAACCCTGACCGCCAACTGCATCCTCGCCGAGGACGTGGAAGTCGGCACCACCGCGGACGTGACCGTGCTGGCCTACCGCACCGGCCACTTCGCCCGCAACAAGCTGGCTGTCGCAAGCGGCTACACCCTGAAGGCGACCGACGAGGAGGAGCTGCGCAAGGCCGGCATCCTGCTCTCCGACGCCATCGAATACTAAGAGAAGGAGGACAACAAAATGCCTTTTAACTTCTACGACACCCACACGCTGCTCATGGCCGTGCAGCAGCTCACCCCTGCTGCGACCTTCCTGCGTGACCGCTACTTCCCCACCAACGACGCGAGCGACATCTTCGCCACCGACGACGTGCTCGTCGAGTTCCGTGACGGCAGCAAGAAGCTGGCGCCCTTCGTGGCCCCTCGCAAGGGCGGCGTCACCGTCCTGCGCGCCGGCTACAATATGGAACGCTACACCCCGCCCTTCGTGGCTCCCCGTCGCGTCCTGACCCTCGACGAGCTGCGCAAGCGTGGCTTCGGTGAGGCTCTCTACTCTCAGCTCACCCCTGAGCAGCGCCAGCAGACCCTCATCCTGCGCGACGCTGACGAGCTGGGCGAGCTCATCACCAACCGCGAAGAAGCAATGGCCGCCGAGACCATGCTGACCAACGGCTGCGTGATGAAGCACATCGCCGACGACGTCGACAAGGCCGACGAGATGGAGATCCGTTTCTACTCCGAGGCCAGCAACCCCGCGACCTACACCCCGACGACCAGGTGGGACGCCACCGGCGGC
>OHRM01000906.1_pt1 | contig 13964 bp, 19 predicted proteins | sample 1578361 | NCBI WGS metagenome assembly OHRM01 (sample SAMEA3879590, study PRJEB24766) | human gut metagenome | biome: human-associated habitat; feature: feces | place: USA | collected 1985/1987 | reverse complement strand
ACCCCGACTTTTATTAGCCGGGGTTTTTATGTTGTAAATTAGCAGCATGTAGTAATCTGATTAATCATAAATGAGGGGCAAAATACCTTTGGACCCTCATATCATTTTGTTATTACTGTGTCTTATATAGATATAGTATAACAGATATAGCATAGTAATGATTTGTTATAAAGTATACTGAGTGTTTTATGCAGACATTCAGCATGAGGTGGAAAATTATGTTTGCAGATCGTGCAAAAATTATCATAAAATCAGGAAAAGGCGGAGATGGTCATGTATCATTCCGCCGTGAAAAATACGTGCCGAACGGTGGTCCGGACGGCGGTGACGGAGGAAAGGGCGGAGACGTTATATTCCTCGTGGATAAGGGAATCAACACCCTGACAGATTATCGTCACAGAAGAAAGTTTGCAGCAGAGCCCGGACAGGAGGGCGGCAAAAAGAACTGCCATGGAAAGAATGGTGAGGATCTTATACTTAAGGTGCCGGAGGGTACACTCATAAAGGATGCAGCAAGCGGAAAAGTCATAGCAGATATGTCCGGTGACAATACAAGGCAGGTGATCCTGCGCGGAGGAAAAGGCGGTCAGGGCAACCAGCACTATGCCACATCCACTATGCAGGCTCCTAAATATGCTCAGCCGGGACAGGATGCAATAGAAATCGAGGTACAGCTTGAGCTAAAGGTAATAGCGGATGTAGGGCTTGTAGGCTTTCCAAACGTAGGAAAATCAACACTTCTGTCACGAGTTACCAATGCACAGCCAAAGATTGCCAACTATCATTTCACCACATTACAGCCAAATCTTGGTGTGGTTGATATGGATGAGGGCTTTGGCTTCGTAATCGCTGATATCCCGGGGCTTATCGAGGGAGCATCAGAGGGCATCGGACTCGGTCATGAGTTTTTGCGTCATATAGAGCGTACCAAGGTGATGATACACATGGTTGATGCTGCCGGTACTGAAGGCCGTGATCCGGTTGCTGACATAAAGGCGATAAACAAAGAGCTTGAAGCATACAATCCACAGCTTCTCAAAAAGCCACAGGTCATTGCCGCCAACAAAATAGATGCCATAGCAGGAGACGAGAATGAGGTAATTTCAGCCTTAAGAGCCGAATTCGAGCCACAGGGCATAAAGGTATTCCCGATATCCGCAGTAAGCGGTAAGGGTCTTAAGGAGCTTTTGTACGAGGTGAAGAACCTGCTTGCAAATTGTCCTAAAGAGGTTACTGTATATGAGCCTGAGATTGATCCTGCACTTTCATTCTTTAAGGATGAGCCGTATGCGGTTGAGGTGGCAGCCGATGGTGCATATGAGATATCAGGTCCAAAGATTGAGAAAATGCTCGGATACACAAATATGGACTCAGAGAAGGGCTTTGCCTTTTTCCAGAGATTCTTGCGTGAGCAGGGTATCATCAAGGAGCTTGAAAATATGGGCATCGAGGATGGAGATACTGTCCGCATGTATGATTTCGAGTTTGATTATTACAAGTAAGGAGAAAGAGTATATATGAATTTATCAAGTAAACAGCGTGCATATTTAAGCAGCCTTGCAAGCACAATTAACCCTATTTTCAATATTGGAAAGGCATCGCTTACTCCGGAAATCATCGAGGCTCTTGATGCAGCACTTGAAAAGAGGGAGCTGATCAAGGTCGCAGTTCTTAAAAACTGTATAGATGATCCAAGAGAGATTGCAAGTGTAATCGGTGAGAGAACACACTCTGCAGTGGTTAAGGTAATAGGCAAAAAAATGATTTTTTACCGTCCTGCGAAGAAAAATCCAAAGATTAAGCTTCCGGAATAAGCCATGAAAACAGGGATTTTTGGTGGGGCATTTGACCCGATACACAAAGGTCATATATACATGGCACAAAAGGCGATGGAAGAGTATTCTCTTGACAGGATTCTGCTTGTCCCGTCAGGTCACTCGCCGAACAAGACTGAGAATGCAATGACAGCATTTAGCCACCGGTACAATATGTGTAAGCTGGCATCAGAAGCAGTGCCCGGTATTGAGGTGTCTGATATTGAGATAAAGGACAAGTCCACCAGCTATACGTATGTGACACTTCAAAAGCTAAAGGCGCTTTATCCGGAGGATGAACTGTATTTCATCATGGGTGGAGATTCTCTGGACTATTTTGAGTCATGGATGAAGCCTGAGATAATAGCCCAAACAGCAATAATCCTTGTTATGGTGAGGAAAAATTTTCCAAAGCAGCAGATGGAGGAAAAGATTGCACATATCAAAAAACAGTTTTGGGCAGATATAAGACTTTTAAAGTGTGACAGGATGGATGTGTCGTCTACCCAGGTCAGAAAACTGCTACGTGCAAAGTCGCAGGCAGACGGGGATATGAGTACTAAAGGAGCGGAAATGTTTCTGGATGCTGCAGTTATGTCATATATACAGGCTAATAATTTATACAGGTGATAGAGTATGGAAGTAAAAGAAATAAAGAAAAAGCTAAAGAAGAGCCTTGATAAACAAAGGTATCAGCATACGCTCGGAGTGATGTACACTGCCGGCTGTCTTGCCATGGCAAACGGCTATCCGATAGAAAAGGCAATGCTTGCAGGCCTGCTTCATGACTGTGCCAAGTGTCTTTCGACTGAAAAGAAAATCGGACTCTGTGTAAAGAAAAATATAGACATAACAGAGGTAGAGATGTCAAACCCGGGGCTGTTACATGCAAAGGCAGGCATGGTGCTGGCTGAGGAAGAGTATGGCATTAAGGATACGCAGATACTGCATGCCATAAGAGTGCATACTACAGGAGAAGCAGATATGGGGCTTCTTGACAAAATACTCTTTGTGGCAGATTATATTGAGCCAAACAGATGTGAAGCACCGAGGCTTGAAGAGATAAGAAAGCTTGCTTTTAGTGATCTCGACAGGACTGTTGCAGAGATACTGTATGATACAATCAATTTCCTTAATACTAAGAGTGGGGCAATAGATCCGACTACCCAGATTACTTACAATTATTATGCTAAATACAGAGACAACAGGGAGGAATAACTGCTATGCAGACAATTGATTTAGTTAAAAAGATAGTGGAAGCACTTGAAGACAAAAAGGCAGAGGATATCACGGTTCTCGACATAGGAGAGGTTTCTTCTATAGCAGACTACTTTATCATTGCAAACGGAAACAATGCAAATCAGCTCACAGCCATGGAGGATGCTGTGGATGAGGCTATGTATACAAACGGAGTGCATCAGAAGCAGGTAGAGGGAACAGGCAACTCTACATGGATTCTCATGGACTATCAGGATATTATCGTGCATCTGTTCTCTAAAGAAGACAGACAGTTCTATGATCTCGACAGAATATGGAGAGATGGAAAAGTGGTGGATGTACATTCACTGTAGTATTTATTCTATGATTAAGGAATTATAAATCGAAACCGGTAATTTAAAATATCGCACCCATATGCTGAGCTGTTTAGCTTAGCATATGGGTGCGATATTTTTGCAATAAATATTAAAAGAAACGAAATACTCCAAACACTTTGCCGAGTATTTCACATTCAGGAACTATGATTGGATCCATTGTGTCATTCTCCGGCTGGAGGCGAATGTGACCATTCTCTTTATAGTAGGTCTTTACGGTAGCGGAATCATCTATAAGTGCTACAACCATGTCTCCGTTTGAAGCATCACTTTGCTGCTCGACGAGGATATTATCACCGTCGAAGATACCGGCATTAATCATGCTCTCGCCCTTGACTTTAAGCATAAATGACTGCTTATTTGGCATATATTCAGCAGGAACGGGAAAATAGGTTTCGATATTTTCCACTGCGAGTATCGGCTCACCTGCAGCTACACGACCGACCAGAGGGACATTAACCATCTCGCGGCGCTGTAAACCAAAGCTGTCATCTATAATTTCTATAGCCCTGTTTTTGGCAGGATCTCTTCTTATGTAGCCCTTTCGCTCAAGTGTCTCAAGATGGGCATGGACGCTGGATGTGGACTTTAAATGTACACCCTCGCAGATATCACGTACTGATGGCGGATAGCCCCTGTTTAAAATCTCACTCTTGATAAACTCCAGTATCTCTTTCTGCTTGTCTGAAATCTTTTCTAATGCCATAGGTAAATCCTCCGTCTGAATATTTAAATAATATAATGATATGAGGGTCAAAAGGTATTTTGCCTCTTCGTTCATAATTATAATTTTGCGCCCCATGAATGATTGTAAAAATAAAAATTATATCTTAGAAAAAGTATATCATAAAACCAAAGCAAACGCAAACATATATTCCGAAATTTTGTTCGCTTTTCTATTGACAAACGATTGTTCGGGATGTATTATGTAATCACAATAACAACAAACACATGTTCGGAAATACAAGAGGTGGTTTTATGAGAGGAAATACTTTATCAGGTAGAAGAAAAATGTTTGGATGGACTGCTGTTGCATTTATAGCAGCTGTCATTATATTGTGTGGCACTATTCATATTTTTGCCAGTTCTGGTGACAGCAGGCCTTATAACAAGTATTATACCAGCGTCAGGGTTGAGGAGGGCGACACTATCTGGAGCATTGCCGATAGATATATTGCCGACAGTCAGGTGAGCAAAAGAGCTTATGTAGATGAAATTTGCAGGCTCAATAGTCTTACAGATGGCAATGTCCGCAGTGGCGATTATATAGTTGTTTCATATTATTCTCAGGATATAAAGTAACGTTTTCTTGCTAAAATTTCCTGTTTCTTATATAATATAGGTTAATTGCAGCGGATTTGGGTTATAGTATCTATAGCTTATCCGTTTTTGAAACAGGAGATTGGATATTTATGTTAAAACTATTTTTTGTTATATTTGCAAATTTTCACAGAGCGCCGTATATTGTTCCCAAAATGAGATACATGGCTGATCATCCGCAGAAATATTCAGAAGCGGAGAGATATGATATGATGCGGCACTGTATAGATTTAATGAATAAATCGGGAAAAATTACAACAGAAGCATATGGTCTTGAGAATCTTCCTGAAACAGGCGGCTATATCATGTATCCCAACCATCAGGGAAAGTATGATTTACTGGGGATTATTACTACACATGACAAGGTACTGTCGTTTGTTATGGATAAGCAGAAGTCGCATACAATGCTTGTCAGGGAATTTGTGGATCTGGTTCAGGCAAAGCGTTTAGAGAAAGATAATCCAAGGCAGGGGCTTACTATAATCAATGAGGTAGCTAAGGATGTGAAAAACGGCAAGAGATATGTCTTGTTTCCGGAGGGTGGCTATAAGTTCAATAATAAGAATAAAGTGCAGGATTTTAAAGCAGGAAGCTTTAAGATTGCATTGAAATCACATGTTCCTATTATTCCGATAGCTCTTATAGATTCATATAAGGTGTTCAACAGCTTTCATTTCGGCCCTGTTACAACGCAGGTTCACTATTTAAAGCCTATTGAGTATGATGAGTACAAGGACATGAAGACGAAGGATATAGCTGCACTGGTCAAGGAGCGTATAGAGGAGAAAATCAAAGAAATACTTGGTTAGAGTCAACTTTGATTATTATATAGTATTATTATGAAAGACAAAGCTTATTACGAAGACGTAAATATAAAAAATGAATTAAAGCTCAGAGATATGATACAGAAGCTTCCGAAGTTCTGTATGGATTTTTTTATCGGAATAGATGCGGATAAGTCCTCAAGAACCAAGATAGCGTATGCATATGATCTACAGACCTTTTTCGAGTACATGAAGAGTGCCAATCCATCGCTTAAGAAATATGATATAAGGGATTACCCTATATCTCTGTTAGATCAGATCAGTCCTTCAGATATTGAGGAATATCTGTTTTATCTAAAGTATTATGAGAAGGATGGCGTCGTACACACCAATGACGAGAGAGGAATTAAGCGAAAGCTTGCATCACTGCGCACTTTTTATAATTTTTATTTCAGGAAAGAGTTTATAGATACCAATCCTGCGAGCAAGGTAACCCTTCCCAAAATACATGAGAAGAATATCATCCGTCTTGATACTGATGAGGTCGCACAGCTTCTCGATGAGGTTGAGTCAGGAGACAGTCTGTCCAAGAACCAGCAGCGTTTCCATGAGAAAACAAAGGTTCGTGACCTTGCACTTATGACACTGCTTCTTGGAACAGGTATCCGTGTATCTGAGTGCGTGGGGCTGGATATGGATGATGTAGATTTCAAAAACAACGGAATCAAGGTGCACCGAAAGGGTGGTGCTGATGTGATTGTTTATTTTGGTGATGAGGTACGTGATGCACTTCTTTCGTACTGGGAGGAGAGAAGCATAATTACACCTGCCGAGGGGCATGCTAATGCGCTTTTTCTCTCTTTACAGAGGAAGCGTATATCTGTACGCTCTGTTGAGAATCTGGTAAAAAAGTATTCGAGACTCGTAACAACCGTTAAGAATATTACTCCTCATAAGCTTCGTAGTACATATGGCACCACACTTTATCAGGAAACAGGTGATATCTATCTTGTGGCGGATGTTCTAGGGCACAAGGATGTAAATACCACACGTAAGCATTATGCAGCCCAGGAGGACAGCAGGCGTCGTGCGGCAGCCAGGGTAGTACATCTGAGGGAGGATTGATTATATGTCTGATAATATAATCACAATTACAGATTTTATGGACCCCAATCTGGATGTGTATGCCAGATTGACGGAGAATCAGCTTTTAAACAGAGCTAATCCAAAAGAGGGGATGTTTATAGCTGAAAGTCCAAAGGTGATAGAGAGAGCACTTGATGCGGGATGTGAACCGGTTTCTCTTCTGATGGAGACAAAGCATGTAAATGGCGAGGCAAGAGGCATTATCGAAAGATGTCAGAATATACCTGTATATACTGCGTCATTTGATTTGCTCACAAAGCTGACTGGCTTTGCTTTGACCAGAGGCACACTCTGTGCTATGTACAGGCCGAAGCCAAGGTCCGTCGAAGAGGTGTGCAGGGACGCAAGAAGAGTTGCGGTGCTTGAGGATGTGGTAAATCCAACCAATGTCGGAGCTATATTCAGGTCAGCGGCAGCACTGCATATGGATGCGGTGCTGCTCACTCCTGCCTGCAGCAACCCTTTGTACAGGCGTGCAATCAGGGTTAGTATGGGAACTGTGTTTCAGGTGCCATGGGCATATTTTCCAAAGTACAATGTCGGCAGTGACAATATTTTTTCAGATGCTTCATTGCATGATAAGTGTGATAGCCGTGACCAAAATTGCAGCGACCGAAATAGCAGTGTTTATAAATACAATATTGATGTGCTTCATAAGCTTGGATTTAAGACCTGTGCTATGGCGCTGACTGATGATTCCGTGAGTATAGATGACACTGTGCTTCACTCAGAGGAAAGGCTTGCAATAGTGCTCGGCACTGAGGGAGATGGTCTTCATGAGCAGACTATAGACTCCTGTGATTACACTGTAAAGATACCAATGTCACATGGCGTCGATTCTCTAAATGTGGCTGCTGCCAGTGCAGTGGCATTTTGGGAGCTGGCTAAATAGGCTGCTGAGAGTGCTTTATATTGTAAATTTTGACATTTTCGTCAGCACTGTTTCTAACTTCAGTTCCTTCGCATACGCATCCGAGTGGTAAATCCGCATAGTTTGTGCTATCGCAGAAGGCACTTTGGCGGCTGCAGTCAGTTTTATCATCTGATATGCCGCAGATGTTGGATTTATTGGTATGATACGGTTTAAAGTTTTGCCTGCTGTAGATATTCTGGTCGGTATTATGTGTATTGGAATTATATATCCCTGTATTATTCATGAATAGTCCTCCTGATTGATGCTGGTTTATTTGTGTTTTGTTTATTTGATGTTTTAATTTAATTTTTATTTGCAGCTATCCTGAATATGCTGAATAGTTACTGTTATTTTTCATCCTAAGTATGAGTTTAGCATGTGCTGTGAGTGATTATTTTATGTATCTTATTTTTAATTGCGATTTCGGTTAGAGGCTTTTTTAATTAAAATTGTGGCAATCATAAATATAATTTACACCTTTGTACATAATAATGCTGACAGGAGGTGTCTATTAAATGATTCTAACAGAAAAAGAAACAAACGCTATTGAAGATTTAAAAACACAGGAACAGGCATGCATAGAGAAGTATACCAAATACAGCAATCAGGCAAAGGATCCGGTGCTTAAGGAGCTTTTTGAAGAAATAGCAAGGGATGAGCAAAAGCATTTTGACTCTTTGGATCAGGTGATTAAGGGAAAGGTTCCGTCAGTTGACTGCAATGATTCTAAGGGGAAGAATTATAACCCTGCTGCAACATACGATTCGCTTGGCAATTCTGAGGACAAGAAAGCTGACTGTTATCTGGCTACAGACTGTATAGGAACAGAAAAGCTAGTATCCGGCGAGTACAATTCCGATGTATTTGTATTTGGAAATTCGGATATCAGAAAGCTATTGGCAGATATACAGATAGAAGAGCAGAATCACGCTGAGATGCTATGGAAGTACAAAACTGCAAATGGTATGGCATAGATAAAATATAAAACCATAGAATTTAGTACAAAGTGTAAAACAGGACTGCCTGAATATCGACAGTCCTGTTTTATAGGTTTAGTTGCCGGTTGGAATAAAAGGTCTGATTGCACCTGCAAGCTGAGAAACCGGCATACTCTGGAGCCATACACGGCCAGGTCCGGTGACAACGGTGTTGAATAATCCTTCACCGCCGAATACCACATTTTTGATACCCGGAACAGTCTGAATTTCGAGCTGACAGCTTCCTGTCATAGCGGCTAAGTATCCGGTATCAATCACCAGCTGCTGACCGGGTGCAAGCTCGTATTCCTTTATGTGGCCGTCAAATTCAAAAAATGCCAATCCGTTTCCTGACAGACGCTGCATGATAAAGCCTTCACCGCCGAAGAAACCTGCTCCTATTCTTTTTTGGAAAAATACGGACAGCTCAACTCCGGAGGTTGAAGCAAGAAATGCTGATTTCTGGGCAATTATCTCCTGTCCCGGTGCAATCTGGAAGGGTCTGATGCATCCTGGAAAGCATGATGCAAATGCTATCATTCCCGGACCACCCATAGATGTGTAGCGATTTTGGAACATACTCTCACCTGAAAATGCACGGCCAAACATTTTGCCGATGCCTCCATTTGATGTAGTCTCCATCTTCATGTTTGGAGTCATCCATGACATGGCACCTTTTTCGGTAATCATAGTCTCGTTTGCCTCAAGGTTGCAGATCACAACCGGTAATGGCTCTCCCTCAATATTGTAGTTCATAAATATCCTCCTTTAGTCAAAAAATGGTTTGTAGAAATTTTATATCTATAATTCTAACATAGTAATACGTCACTTGACAATATAATTCATAAATGTATACAAAAGCTTATAAATGAATACAAATTGCCTAATGAAATACACTCTAGGGATTGCGGTGTTCATATGATTTTGACTGAAACTATGTGGACAAAGTCACAGACAGACTTGTTTATTTTATAAATATGGTTTAAAATAATATGCAAATTGTTGGATAAAAATGGTAGTAAAACTATATGTCACATAAATTGTAACAAAATAATTATATCCAATTTATAACATGTAAATAACATATTTAAGGAGACAACATAATAATGAGATTTGTAATACAGCGTGTAAACCATGCAAAGTGCACTATAGATGGAAATATAACCGGCAGCATAGAAAAGGGACTGTGCGTTTTGATAGGCATAGCAGAGACAGACACTAAAGAGATTGCTGATAAAATGATCAAAAAGCTTATAAACATGAGAATTTTTGCCGACGAGAATGACAAGACAAATCTTTCGATAAATGATGTAGACGGAAAGCTTTTGCTCATATCGCAGTTTACGCTTTATGCAAATTGTAAGAAAGGCAATCGTCCTTCATTTGTGGAGGCAGGAAGTCCTGATATGGCAAACGAGCTTTATGAATACTGCGTCAGCGAGTGTGATAAGGCAGTTCCAGGAGTACAAAGAGGGGTGTTTGGAGCCGATATGAAGATAGAGCTTGAGAATGACGGGCCATTTACGATTGTACTGGATTCGGACAAGCTGTAAAAGATATAAGTATGAAAGGCATTTTTATGGAACAATCATTTCTGTTCACAGTTTTTGGAAAGATGAAATGTACATAGGCGATATCTCTGAAATGATGGATAATCTCGGATGTATCACTGATGGAAATAATATAGTGCCTATCACAGCTGCCATGGGATATGCTGTGAAAAACGATAACAGCACAAAGGATATTAATGAGATAATCCGTGAGGCTGATTCTAGGATGTATGAGAAAAAGCGCTCTATGAAGCATCGGAAGGCTTAGTGCATTTCACCCAATCATCGATATTGCCGTTTTGAATAGCAGAAAACAGTCTCTTCTTGACACCCGGATTTTCCATATTGAGCTGTCTGACAAGCTGCTTTACATATTCGCGCCGCGTGTGGCCGTCGTAAGGGCATGGATTCTTGCACACCGGCAGATTGTATTTATTCTTAAAGCCCTTCACATCAGACTCGCCGACATACATAAGCGGACGGATGATGGCAAGCCCACTGCCGTCCAGCTGTGTAACAGGCGCGAACGAATAAAACTGTCCCTCATATAGCAGGGAAAGAAACATAGTCTCTATAATATCATCCATATGGTGTGCGTATGCCACTTTATTGCAGCCGACAGACAGCGCAAAATCATTCAAAGCTCCCTTTCTAAGCTTTGCACACCATGAGCAGGGACTAGCCTGATTCTTAGATTTCTCAAGAGATATTCTTCCAATATCAGTTTTCACCACATAAAACTCCACAGAGAGCTCATCGCACAGCGTCTTCACAGGCTCCAAATCAAAATCCTCATATCCCAGGTCAACCGCAATCGCTACAAGCTCAAAGGGCACAGGATAAAAGCTTCTGATGCCGGAAAGCGCATAGAGCAGCGTAAGAGAATCCTTTCCGCCTGAGACACCGATGGCGATTTTGTCATTTTCAGTTATCATATTGTAGTCGTCAAGGGCCTGACGGACCTTGCTGTATAATTTTTGTAATTTCATGGTAGGTATTATACTATAAATCTGTGAAAAAACAAAGTTTCGAACACAAATTAAGATTATAATGATACAAATTCTGAAAAGTGTAATATTATAGGAATAAGATATCAAATTTTTGTGGAGAAGATATTGGAGAGGAAGTTGATGAATAGAAGTCCGGGGGGCAGATTCCCTCGGATTTGGCGTAATATAAAAAAATTGGGGGACATGAGAACTATAGAATAACTATTTGACATGGTGGACAGAAAAAATTATTATAAACATAAGAATAGTAGATTTGAAAGTTTAAGGGATGATTAGGCTATGGCAACAATAAAAGATGTGGCAAAGGCAGCGGGAGTTGGAACGGGAACAGTTTCTCGAGCCTTAAGTGGAAAAGGATATGTTGATTCTGAAAAGAAAAAGCAGATAATTAAAATTGCAGAGCAATTAGAGTATGATCCTTCAGCGTTATTAAAAAGAAAAAACAATAAAAAAGTTAAAAGTGGTTTAATAGGAGTAGTTCTTCCGAATAGTTCACAACCTTTTTCGGAAGTTTTTTGTGGCATGTAGAGAAAGCCTTGGAAATGCATGAGTATCGAACAGTAATTATTAATGTTGGAGGCTCGTCCAAAAAAATATCTGATGCGATTGACTTGGTAGATAAACATATGTTGGATGGATTGATCATAAATGCTGATGTAGATAAAAGTGATATAGAGCGATTACGATTGATTCCAGCAGTAAGCTTTGAGTGTGAAATGGGAGAAGGTATTCCGCTTGTAGCATCTGATCATATAAAAGGTGGCGAACTTGCAGCAAAACTGCTCTTTCGATGTGGATGTAAGAATGTAGCTATTTTAAGTATAAAGGCAACTGCACCTGTATATGCAAGGCGTCGTATTACAGAATGTCAGAGATTATTGAAAAAAAAGGTGTAAAAGTAACGATTGTAGAGCATGAGGGTGGATCAGAAGAGTTTCATGTCATGGAAGAAAAGATAAATGAGTATTTGAATACTCACTCAGAAGTTGATGGCATTTTTACGGAGGATGTGGAGGCATATTTTTGCTTGGTGCAGGCGAAAAAACGAGGAATTTCCATTCCAAGAGATCTTAAGATTGTTGGATATGATGGGAATGAAATAACACGTTTAGTTAGCCCACAGGTAACTACTATTGCACAAAATACAAAAAAATTAGCAGAAACATGTGTAGATGTACTGAATAAAAGAATCAGCGGATTGGATACAGAAGACAGATATTTTGTTCCTGTTAAAATCCGAATGGGTGGAACGACATAATATCGTTCCATAAAATATTTGTATATAATTTATAATGCAGAACGTTAAAACAAGGCGTTCTGCTATTTTTTTGTGCAGAATTCATAAAAGACTTGAATATTGGCTTATTATAAAGTAGCATTTGAACAAGAAATAAGAAAACAAAAGTTGTGATGAAAAGGAGAACATAATGAATCAAATTTATACTTCCGATTTGCTTTCTTTTCAAAAAAGATTAGCACCTACGGTGGACAGTGATGTAGTGATTGACAGACCCAAGACAGAAATTTTGCCGGAGCCATATGTGATTACCCATGAGAGAAAAATTCGATTTAAACTATATTATCCGAATGCAATAAAAGTAGAAATGTGGGATTATTTAAAAGAATATAAGCTTGAAAAAAATGGAGATTATTGGTGCGGAGAATTTGATATGGGGGAAGGATTCATTGCAATATTTCTCAAAGTTGATGGCACAAGTATTCTATCAGAGTTTTTTCCGATAGGATATGGAGGAAACAAAGCGATAAACTATATAGACGTTCCTGAACAGGATCATCCAATTGAGCTATTAGGAGAAAATCATGGAAGTGTTCTTAGTGATTTTTTTGAAAGTAAAATAACCGGACAACTAGAGAGAATTATGATTTATCTTCCACCAGAATATATGCAAAATACAGAGAAGAAATATCCGGTTCTGTATTTGCAGCATGGACATGGCGAAAACGAAACATGCTGGGTAAGCCAGGGGAAAATGAATTTTATATATGATAATCTGGTACATCAAAGAAAAGCAGTTCCTGCTATTGTTGTGATGGCAAATGGAATGATATATAAGGAGAGTGGAGACAAAAGAGAATTAAAGTATCGTGATATGTCAGAATTTGTAAAGGAGGAATTAATTCCTTATGTAGAAAATAAATACCGAACCTACGGAGATAAAGAACACAGGGCAATGGCTGGATTGTCTATGGGAAGTTTACAGACTTCTATTACGGCATTTGAACATTCTGAACTGTTTTCATATGTGGGAGTATTCAGTGGATTTGTACAAGATATCCTTACACAGAATCAGAGTCATTTGACTGAAAAAAATAAAGAAAGCTTTCGAGAAAACAATAAGTTATTTTTTAGAGGGATTGGAGCTGAAGACAGATTTATTGATTTCTTTAAGTCAGACGATGAATTTCTTGAAAAGTCTAAAATAAAATGTGAGAGAAAAATATATAAAGGTGATCATGAATGGAAGGTATGGAGACGCTGCTTATATGATTTTGCTCAACTGATTTTTAGAGAAGATAATTAGTATAGTTATTGATAAGTGAGGAATGAGGAAAAGATGACAGGAGTGCAAATAGTAGGAATAGCAGTGATCAGTTTAGTGGTTATATTCTTAGTGGCAGAATACTTTATGGCCAATTTTATGGCAACATATATTTTGACACCGCCTTCTAAATTATGTCCAACGCCGGAACAGATCAGACACCGGATTTCCCAGACTGGAAGGGTGACTTTGAAAATAGTGTACAAAAAGAAAAGGAAGCTTATATTCGGGAACATCGGCTTACGGTTTGGAGAGACCATGATCATATGCATACGCATCAGCCAGATTCCATTTTTGCAGGCGTAATAAAGTATCTG
>OHRM01000901.1_pt1 | contig 13985 bp, 16 predicted proteins | sample 1578361 | NCBI WGS metagenome assembly OHRM01 (sample SAMEA3879590, study PRJEB24766) | human gut metagenome | biome: human-associated habitat; feature: feces | place: USA | collected 1985/1987 | reverse complement strand
CCAACCGAAAGAAGGCTGGCTCTTCAGCGGTGACAACAGCGGTTTCTTCGGCGTCTGGGAAAAGATCGATGATACGATCCCCGGCAACGCTCAGAAGCCTCATAAACCCGGTACTGCAGCCGCAGCCAACCCTGTTTGCTGGACCTGCAAATCTACAGACGTCATGATGGACTGGGCCTACTTGGGCGACCCGAACACTAAGGCCAAGTGGAGCCGTGCTTCCAACCCGGTCGATCTGGTTCACAACATCAACCATGCTTTGAACTGCAACATGTGCCATGACCCGCACAGTGCTCAGCCCCGTATCGTTCGCGACGCATTGATCCAGGCCATGACTCGTACCGACTACCCGACACTTTATTCGGAATCCGCCAACAAGACTCCGATTGAAGTTAAGGATATGGGTCTTCGCGGCTTCACCCGCAAGATCGCCATCCTCGGCAAACCCGACAGCAAACTCATGTGCGCACAGTGCCACGTTGAATACAACTGCAACCCGGGTACCGATCCTGCTACCGGCAAGCCCATCAAGATGGACGACCCGCGCACGAACCTCTTCCCGCTGGTTGATGTCACCCGCATTGAAGACTTCTACAAACATGCTTCTTTCAAGGACTTCAAGCACAATCAGACCGGCGCTCTTCTAACCAAGATGCAGCACCCAGACACCGAAGTCTATTGGAACTCCAAGCATGACCAAATGGGCGTCGGCTGCGCAGCCTGCCACATGCCGAAGGTTAAAGATGCAAACGGCAACGTTTACACCTCTCACTGGGCAACCACACCGCGTGCATATATCCAGGAAACCTGTCTGCAGTGTCATAAGGACAAGACCGAAGCTCAGATGAACAAGGTTCTTGACTCCATGAATGCTCACTACAACGGCAAACTTCGTGAAGCCGAAGCCTCCATGGGCCAGATGTTCATCGCCTTCAGACAGGCTAACGACGCCGGTGTTGATCCTGCCGTTATCAAACAGGCTCAGGATCTCCACTCTGTTGCTCATACCAACTGGGAATGGTGGACCGCTTCCAACGGTTCTTGGTTCCACAATATGCCTCAGGCTAAAGAGTCCCTGGCAAAATCCGTGGCCGCCTCTCAGAAAGCAACAAAACTTCTCCGCGACGCAGTTGCTGCTAAAGTTGCTGCACAAGCTCAGCCCCAGGCTCAGCAGACCGCCCAGAAGTAATTTGATTTAATCTTTCGTCAAACCGGTTAACCGCCGGTTTGACGGATAAACCTAAAAGCAGGAGTTGTGAATGTCCTCCGACCTTATCTTTTGGATCTGCGCCGCAGCACTGCTTCTGCTTTTAGAAGTTTGTCTTTATATCGGCCTCCGTTCTTCTTCTAAAACGGAAGTCGAAAACACAGGGCTCAATCGCCTGGTTTATCAGGATCAATTCCAAACCCTGAATCAAGAATTGGCCGAACACAGAATCTCCAAAGCTGTCTACGACGCAGAACTTTCCGAGCTTGAGGCCAGGGCAGTTGAGGAAACCGCAACTCCCAACGTTGCATACCGCAATCCGAGCTGGGTAAAGCCGGTTTCTATTTTTCTTTTTCTCCTCATTCCCTTAACCGCTGTTTTCCTTTATTTTTCCTGGGCTAATCCTTCCCTTGTAACTTATAAAGGAACACCGGAAGCGCTGGCAGCTGCACAGTCGGCCGACCGGATCGGACAACTCAAGACTTTCCTTAAAGAAAGCCCTAGAGCGGTTCGTGCGTGGCTTGCGCTGGCTGATGAATTCGGGAGGGAGGGGCAATATAAAGAGGCCGTAAATGCGATGAATGAGGCCTTTCACGTATCTCCGAACGGAGTTGCCAAAACGGCGGATTATCGCGTTCAGCGCGCTGTCTTTGCCCTAGAAACGTCGGATCCCATGCTCCGCTCTCAGGCAGTATCTGATCTTGAGCAAGCCGTAAAGCTGGAGCCCTCCAACATTCGAGCGCTTGAGCTCGGCGGAATCGTGGCTTACCAAAGTGGTCAATACAGCAAAGCAGTCGAATTTTGGCAGGAGCTGCTGCTTCTGACGCCTCAGGGTTCTCCGGCGTATTCGCGGCTCTTGGATGCCATCTCGGATGCCAAGAACCGTGCTCAAATGAACTTCAGGTTTTAGACCTTCGTAGTCAACGACATTTCGCACGGCTTGCAGTGGAAGTGAGCCGTGAGTTCAATTTTGCCGTTTCGAAGCTTCAGCGGAGTCGGTTTGATTTTCTCGCCGCGCAGCTTGCCTTGTTTCGGACAGATGTTCAAAGCGTGACGAATGCAGTAGCGGCAGCGCATGACTTCTGTTTCGCCTTTATGCTGTCCTTTCTCAAAGGCAGGTTCGGTGACTTGAGTTCCGTGAAGTTTGTAAAACTCAAGCGCCTTCTTGTTCATGACATTGCCGTGATAGTCCAGTTCTTTAACCGGGAAGACGGCGGATGTATCATCTCCTGCCTGCGGAAGAATTTCTCTCTTTTGAGAACGATCCTCTTCCAAGCGAGAGATCAGCTCTCTGCGAAGACCGTTAAGCACAGAAGCGCTCATAAAACCGGGATGATCTCCCTCAATTTGGATATTGTCGGCAACAAAGTCGGTGGAGCCGAGTTTGCCCAAGGCGCGCAGAACCTGTTCTTTGACTGCCTGCGGATTCTTGGCTTCCGGGAGAGGTTCTAAAAGAGAAACCTCGGATTGATGACCGTGACCGTCATCGGCACGGATATCGATGCCGTTCGGGCCGACGGAAGCCTCGATGCGAATCGGGATCTTTCTGAGCGCCGTCTCAGCATTCATTCGTTTAAGCCAAGCTGCGTCTTTATTGCGCATTAAGCGGAGGCCTTCTTTCAGGCCGGTGATTCGGCTGCAGGGCTCGCGCGTGAAGACTTCCCAAAGACCGGTGTCTTTTTGTTCGGCACGATTGATCAGAAGCCCTGAGAGTTCATCCGTGTCGGTAAAGAAAGTCAGGCCGTCGCCGTTATGGAGTTCTTCTTTGGTTTTAACGAGGAAGGAGCGGTCGTTAACTTTGACGACCTGGCCGATGACGGCGCCGGAATTTTTCGGCGTGCTGAAGGCCTCCATATGGTCGCTGCGGCCGTTGACAAAGTAGCCGGTTGCTCCGCGGTTGAAAGCGTTCTCGAGCGAGGGCTCAAAGTTAAATTCGACTTTTCCGTCGCTCTCAGCTTCGAAGTCCGGGTGCTTTTCCAGCCAAGCATCAAGTTCTCGACGATAGAAAGCAGTCGTGTTCTTGACGTAAGTCAGGTCCTTGTATCTGCCTTCAATCTTGAAGCTGCGAACGCCGGCGGCAATGAGGGCGTCTAGGTTCTGAGACTGGTTGTTGTCTTTCAAGGAAAGGAGATGTTTGCCGCGGCTGATAGATTTGCCTTCCTCGTCAAAGAGGTCAAACGGGAGGCGGCAGATTTGCGCGCAGTCTCCGCGGTTGGCGCTCCGGCCTTTAAAGGCTTGACTGGCGTAGCATTGACCGCTGTAGCTGACGCAAAGCGCGCCGTGAATAAAGAATTCAATTCGGGCGGTTTTCAGCGCTTCAGCCATCTCTTGGATCTGCCCCAAAGTCAGTTCACGAGCAGGGACGATCTGAGAAAAGCCGATGGATTCCAGAAACACGGCTTTTTCCGTGGTGCGGATATCGCACTGAGTGGATGCATGCAGCTGGATCGGCGGCAGATCGCACATCAGCAGTCCCATGTCTTGAACGATCAGCGCATCAACGCCTGCGTGGTAAGCCTGATGGGCGAGCCTTACGGCCTCCGGCAGTTCCTCATCGGAAAAGATCGTATTCAGTGCCATATAGACACGTCCGTTGAAACGGTGCGCGAAGGAAGCAAGACGCTCTATTTCCGACATGGAGTTCCGCCGATATAGACGGCATCAGCGCCGTGTTTGAAGGCTTCGATGCCGATATCGCAGGTCTTGCAGGGAGCGAGAAGTTCGAGAGTACGGGACGGTGTCATGGTTTATTAAAAAACCGGCCCATCGGGATGGATGGGCCGTGAGTGATAAGTTTGTGCTGCGAATTAACGGCAGTGATCGTATTTCAGAAGATTCTGCACTTCAGTCGAATTGCCGCGCTGTTTGGCAATATCGTACGGAGCGAGTTCATCGTTGGTACAGTAATCCTTGCGGGCTCCGGCATGCAAAAGGAGCTTGACTGTGTCAGCATCGGCTTCTCTGGCTGCCATGTAAAGCGGAGTGATGCCGCGAAGCGTTCTTGCGTTCACATCGGCGCCTTTGCTGATCAGGTACTTGACCATTTCCTTGTTGCCGGACGTGGCTGCGTAGTGCAGGGGAGACCAGTTTTTAGGATTGTTAACTGCGGCGCCGTGAGCAATTAACTTTTTCGCCACGTCGTTGTCTTTCAGGAAGATTGCGATCATCAGCGGGGTTTCTTTCAGTGTATTGGGCTGATCAACCTTGATGTTTTTCTGCTTAAGCAGCAGATCAATCACGTTGTTTGCATTCTTGCGGATGGCAAGCATTAAAAGCGGTTCGCCGGCACCGCTGGAGGTGACGGTATTCGGGTCGAGACCTTTCGCAAGCAGAGGAGCTAAGGCGTCGGCATCGTTTTTAAATGTGGCATCCACGGCATCGTCGTATGTCGTTGCGAATGCGGAAACCGATAAAAGGCAGGAAGCGGCAAGTAAAGCTAATTTGCGGTACATCATAGTAATTCAGCCTTGCTGAATAATCTGAAAAAGTTTTGGGTGGAATCTTCAGCTACTTTTTCGAGCGTCTCTCCCCGCAGAAAAGCGACCTTACGAGCAACGTAACGAACGTAGGAAGGTTCGTTGCGTTTTCCGCGGAACGGAATCGGAGCAAGGTAAGGACAATCGGTTTCTACGAGATAGCGATCGCTCGGAACCCAGGACGCGACTTCCTGAATCTGAGTTGCGTTCTTGAACGTGACGATACCCGAAAAAGAAAGATAGCCGCCGAGATCGAGCGCATCTTGAGCCATTTTCTTATCGCCTGTGAAGCAGTGGAGCACAAAGCCTGTCGAACCTGCGTCCGGCAGATTTGCCAGTTTTGCGGCCTCGATGTGGCGGGCAAAACGCTCGAGCTGAGCATCGTAAGGCGCTTCCTCATAGTAGTAGTCCAAACCGCATTCGCCGATGGCAACGACTTTCTGTGGTTTAGTGAGTCCGACGAGTTCTTCGATGCTCGCTTCATGGTCGTCATCCTTGGTACTCGGATGAACGCCGGCGGCGTACCAAACGTTTTTATGTGCATTGGCGAAATTTAAGCCCCGCTCGTAATCCTGAAGCGATGTGCCGGCGACTAAGGCGCCTCCGACTTCGGCCTCTTTCATGCGGGCAAAAACTTCGTCGATATCGAGCTGAAACTCAGCTCCGTCAATGTGAGAGTGTGAATCGATCAGCATTTCAGTCCAAATGTCCGAAATGAATATATCCGTTCTCGAAGCTCAGGTAGCCGCCGCGGGAACGACCGTTTTCGAAATCCCAGTCAGGCAGTACCCAGCGGTCGAAACGCGAGTCTTCATTGACGTGCGTATGGTGTGCAGGACGGTGGGTATGTCCGTGAATAATGATTTTGGTTCTATATTGTCGCACGGAACGGGCGACGTCATTGACGACGACATCCATGACTTCCTGGCTTTTTTCTTGGTTGTCATAGGCGCTCTGATTGCGCAGGCCTCCGGCCAAAGCGATACGGTGTTCAAGTTTTTCACCGAGGATCTGACGCTGGACATCGGGGCTGCGCAGGGTCGCACGGAACTGCTGATATTCAGGATCAAGCGTGCACCACATATCGCCGTGGGACAAAAGGATGTGATCAAATCCGACTTGAACCGGAATCGGGTCTGCAATGAGCTGAGCACCGGTGGCTGCGGTAAAACCTTTACCGAGCAGAAAGTCGCGGTTTCCGTGCATCACATAGATGCGGTGCCCGTTGAGGAAGAAAGCTTTGAGGGCTTCCAAAATGTCGGCATAGGCCGGAGCATGATCGTCTCCGGCCCAGAATTCGAAGAGGTCTCCGAGAATGACGAGCTCGGAGAAACGAGCGGCGTCGTTTTTGAGGAACTTGAAAAAGGCCTCCTTAGTTGCCGGTTTGTCGGCAGCTAAATGCAAATCGGCGATAAAGACGGGATTTTGCAAAGGAGGAATTTTGGAGAGACAGCTCTCAGCAGGAACAACGCCGTTGAATGACACTTAGATAACCTCAGCTTTTTCGATAACGACATCTTCGGTCGGGACATCGTCATACCAACCGACTCTACCGGTGCGGACTTTAGCGATCTTGTCAACAACATCCTGACCGGCAACAACCTTGCCGAATACGGCATAGCCCCAGCCCTGCATTGTTTCGCTCTTGAAATCGAGGAACTTGTTGTCGGCGACGTTGATGAAGAATTGAGCGCTGGCAGAATGCGGATCGTTCGTACGAGCCATAGCAATGGTGTACTTTTCATTGGACAAGCCGTTGTTGGCTTCGTTCTTGATCGGTTCGCGAGTGTCGACTTCGTCCATGCCAGGTTTGAAGCCGCCGCCCTGGATCATGAAGCCGGGGATGACGCGGTGGAAAATCAGGCCGTTGTAGTGGCCGTCTTTGACATACTGTTCGAAGTTAGAAGCAGTAACAGGTGCATTCTTGTAATCGAGTTCAATATCGATAGTGCCGAAGTTTGTAGTTAAACGGATCATTTCTTTTTCCTAAAAAATTACTTTAAAACTTTGACGGATTCGATGATGACGGGACGAACCGGGACATCATCCATGAAACCCTTGGATCCTGTCGGAGCACGGCCGATCTTGCGAACGACATCCATACCGGTGACGACTTCACCGAAAACAGCGTAACCGTCCTTCGTGGATGTGCCGTTAAGGAAGTCGTTGTCTTTCAGGTTGATGAAGAACTGGCTGGTAGCAGAATCAGGATTGTTCGTACGGGCCATTGCAATGGTACCGACGGTGTTTTTCAGACCGTTCTTATCTTCGAGTTTGATCGGAGCGTGCGTGCTCTTCTGATGCAGATTGCGGTCAAAACCGCCGCCCTGAATCATGAAGTTGTTGATGACGCGATGGAAAATCGTACCGTTATAAAAACCTTCTTTTGCATACTTGACGAAGTTAGCTACTGTCGTCGGAGCAGCTTTCTCGTTAAGGTTGACAACGATGTTGCCTTCCGAGGTAACGATTTCAACTTTAGGAGCAGCAAAGCAAACAGCAGAGGCAGCCAGCATTGCGGCGCCGAAAGCCAGTTTTTTGACATTAAACATGGAGTTAAATCCTAAAAAACATTCTGCAGGAGAATGCCTGCAGCAAAGAATAGATTAAGGAGCGGTCCGAATCGTCAGATCCTGAGCAATTTGAGCTTTTTCCTTTAAACGTCCGTTCTTGGGTGCCAAACGTGCCGCCTTGGCATACATATCGGCAGCTTTAGCAGCGTAAATATCACCGAGGTTGGAATAAGTCGTGACGGATGAGGCGTTGTTCATCAGCGCACGCTCCAGAAGATCCTGGGCGCGTCCGAGGTTGCCTTCGCCGGCATAGATGACGGCGAGGTTGTTGTAGGAATCTGCGATTTCGGGATATTCGCGAATCAGCTGTTCAAAAACTCTTTTTGCCTCGTCATTTTTCTTCGTTTCCATGAAGATAACGCCTCGAAGGAAGCGAAGGTTGACGTTCTGCGGATTGACAGCCAATTCTTTGTCTGCGAGATTCATGGCATCTGCGTATTTGCCTCGGCTGATCAGCTGGGATACCGAGCGGGCCGGATTCACAATGTCCGGGGTCTTATCACCGAAGAGCGGAACGCTATCCTGTGCGGAAACCTGAGCTGAAAGAAGCAAACCGGAGAGGACTGCACAACCGAAGATCAAGGGCAGACGCATATTGAACCTGTACTTATTGTTTGAACAAACTTACATGTTAGTCAAGATTCTATGGAATTCGGCTAAACAACGCAAAAATCAAGAATATTTACAACTGCGGAGACCGAATTCGGACTTTTCTCGGCCTCTGCTTAGAGAAAGTCACAAGTGCAAAAAATCCTGCGGGTGTGTAGTCTGAGGGTGACGGAAGGAGATCATGAGACAAGTTTTTCGCCAATTGCCGTGGATCCATCCTCAGATCGATCCGCGAATACAACAGTTCTTCAATCAGTACGGGCGTTATCTTCGCCTCAAGCAGGGCGCTTCGATTTTTAACGGCGGTGACGCAGGAGAAATCGCTTTGGTCCTCTGCGGCCTAGGCGTATTCTCGTTTCCGGATAAGCACCTTAAAAATCATTATCTTTCGCTTATCCCTCCCGGTTCCTTGATGGGAGACGTAGACGGTCTGACTCATGAGTCCGTTAACGTTTACGACAGTGCGTTTCGCGACTCGGAAGTTCGCTTGATCAAACGAGATATCTTCAGGGACTTCCTTATCCAAAACCCGGAGCTTTTGCATGCGCATACGCTGTCGGTGATTGCGCATCACGAATCCTGCATGGAAGCATTAATCGCCAACTCGACCTTAACGCTTCCCGATCGCCTTCAGGTTCTTTACGCAAGTCTGGCGGCTTCTTTCGGAAAAACCACAGAGAAAAAAAGTTTTGTCAGTATTCCGTTGACACTGACCGCTGTTGAGCTCTCAGCCTTTGTGAACGCCTCCCGACAATCGGTTTCTTCAGTTCATACGGAAATTGAGTCAAACGGAGACATCGTGAGAAAGAAAGGCGAAACGCAACTCTCTAAAAAGTTCATTGACGGCTGTTTTGACTGGCTGGAAAACGGAGTTCAACCATCCGTTCGCATTCGCAAAAGACGAGAAAAACCGTCAGCTTCCTGACACTTTTGGAGCGGCAGCAAAAGGGCATTGGTAAAAGTGTCAGATAGCTGACAACAAGTGTTGTTCATCATTTTTATATTGAAAACATCCTCGAACAAGGAAGAAAGATGAACAAACAATTAGTCGTATTAACCTTTGCAGCTTTTGGCGCATTTATGCTGAACGCCTCAGCCGCGGGCGTTGCAGACCTTCATGCAGCTAAAGGTCAGGACTGCGCCGCCTGCCACATGGAAGGCAAACCTTCGAGCTCAAATGTCTCCGAAGCCTCCTGTCAAAAATGTCATGGAGAAGAGTCTGCTGGCAAAGCTTTAGAAATCGAAGGCAAGAAGGTCGCCAACATTCACAAAACCCATTTCGATACGTTCGAATGCCTTCAGTGTCACAAAGGCCACTCTCAGTCCGTAATTGCCTGCGCCGAATGTCACAAAGGCGCACAAAGCATCCAAGTCCCTTAATTACTTAACTTCTCACCAAGGAGAATAAAAATGTCAAAAGTTGAACTTTCTCGCCGCGGTTTTCTTAAAAGCACGTTAGCCGCGACAGGCGCAGCTATGGCCGGAACTGCAGCGCACGCCGGTGATATTCCTGAAAAGTGGCAGCAGCCGCACTGGCAGCCGCTCAGGAAGGTGCTAAAGTCGTTTTAGTTGAAAAAAACCGCGGCTGGAGCTGTCGAGGCGGTCATATCACTGCCTTTAATAGTTCTCTGCAGAAAAAGATGGGTATCGATATTGATGCCGCCGAAATCGTCCGCCGTCTGGTGGCATGGGGCCAAGGCAGAATGGATGAACGCCTGCTTTGGATGTTTGCTAGAAAGTGCGGTGACTGCATGGATTGGGCCATTGACATTGCCGGCAAACACGACACCAATGTGACACTTTGGGAAGGCTATTACAAAGGCCCGACTTACACCGAATTCCCCGTCACGCACTTCTTCTACAACAAGAACATCAATCTTGACTACACATACGGTAACTCCGAAGGCATCGGCAATGTCGCGCTCATGCCTTGCTTTGAAGAAGAACTGAAGAAAGCCGGCGTCACACTGATGTACCGTACTCCTGCCGTCCAGTTCATTCAGGACGCTAACAAGCGCGTTACCGGTCTCATCGCCGGCAGACCGAATAACTATACCCAGATCAATGCCGCAAAAGGCGTCATCATTGCAACCGGCTGCTACGGCTCCAATGAAGAGATGAGAAAGGCTTTTGCCCCGTATTCTCTGCACGCCGATGCACAGATCTACTTCCCGACAAAATCCAACACCGGTGACGCCCACATCATGACGATGCAGGCCGGCGGCGTGATGCAGAAGAACGATAACCATGCAGCAACGGTTCACTTAGAGGCCGGCGCCGGCAGCTACGGTTTCCTGCATGTGAACGCCAACGGCGAACGTTTTATGAACGAAGACGTCAACACCCAGTCCAAGTCTTGCTCTAAAGAACTTCAGCCGCACGGAATTGCATGGACGGTCTACGACTCCAACTGGACACAGGACGTGAAGAAACAGGTTGACGGCAACCTCGCCGGCGGTCTTTTCTACGGACAAATGTGGCAGCCTTGGGGCAACGGCTGGAACGTTGAAATTGAAAAGGCTTCCCAGGCGCAGCACATCAAGGACGGTAAGGTTGTCGTTGCCGATACACTTGATGAACTTGCTCAGAAGATGGGCGTTCCTGTAGAAGCCCTTAAAGCAACCGTAACTCGCTACAACGAACTTGCGGCTAAAGGCCATGACGATGATTTCGGCAAGCGTCCCGAACTGCTTACTCCGATTCAGAAGGGCCCGTTCTATGCCGGCCGTCTTGTGAGCACACTCCTCGCAATGTCCGGCGGTTTGCATACTGATCCTAGCCTTCATGTTTTAGACAAGAACGATAAACCGATCGAAGGCCTCTACGTTTGCGGCGCCGCGGCCGGTGACTACTTCGGATCCAGCGACTATCCGACCATTTGCCCGGGCATGAATCACGGCAGAGCTTTGACGTTCGGACGTTTGACTGGCGTTATGGCTGCCGGCGGTGACATCGATAAAACCGTGAAGTCGATGGAAATCAAGTGATATTGTGAAAATCCAGTCCGGAAAATTTTCCGGCACTGCATAAAAACCAAAAGCGAAAATCGGTTCTCCGGTTTTCGCTTTTTTTTCACGGAGGCTCTTGAAAAGGATTTTTTCAAGAATGCTCTCAAATATTCTTTTTCGGTTTAGTACCGATGGTAACCGCGGTGCGGCATTCTCTGCTGAGGTTCTGCGCAAGGGTATTGCGGATAGGCCGAATTGTCATAACGATGCGGTCCGTAGTAGCCGTCGGAGGCGTACGGACGATGATCGTTGTAGTAATGGCCGTGGTGCATGCAGCCGGCAATGAAAGGTAACGACAGCAAAGCAAGGACGATTGTAAAACGCTTCATAACGATCTCCTTAGAACAACTTCTCCCAATCTAAACGATCTGATGTTTATGACAAGTCTTGAGCCCTAGGATTTCTACTTAGGTCAGGAGTATCTTTGTCTTTGGTACAGACGGTTTCCTGCCTAGGTGTGAAGGCTTCCATTTGGTAAAATCAACAAATTAGGCTCGGTGCGAGCAGAAGTTAGGAAGCTTCGACTCAATCCGGCTGTTCCATTAACGAAAGGAAGTCCGATGGCCTTAAAAATTTACAATACGCTCTCTCGTAGCGTGGAGCCCTTTAAATCCATTACACCCGAAAAAGTCGGAATGTATGTTTGCGGCGTTACCGTCTACGATGACTGCCACATTGGACACGGAAGAACATTTATCGCTTTTGACGTGGCAAGACGCTGGCTCCAGGAGAGCGGCTACGACGTCAAATTCGTCCGCAACGTAACCGATGTTGACGACAAGATTATTAAACGTGCGGCTGAACGCAAGATTCTGCCGTCCGAACTGGCCGAGACCTATACCAAGCGCATGCAGGAAGATCTCGGTGAACTCGGCTGCTTGCCTCCGAGCGTTGAGCCGAGAGCGACTCAATACATTCCTAAGATGCTTGCCCTGATCGAGAAGCTCGAAGAAAAGGGCTATGCCTATCAGGACAAGAATGGTGACGTCGATTTCTCCGTTCGTAAATTTAAACCCTACGGCGCCTTGTCCGGCAAGAAAGTCGACGAACTGCAGCCCGGGGAGCGCGTTAGAGTTGAGGAAGCCAAGCAGGATCCGCTGGACTTTGCACTTTGGAAGAGAGCAAAACCCGGTGAACCCGAGTGGGATTCCAAATGGGGCAAAGGACGTCCCGGCTGGCATATTGAGTGCTCTGCCATGAGCTGTGATCTGCTTGGAGAAACCTTTGATATTCACGGCGGCGGTCCTGACTTGATGTTCCCGCACCATGAAAATGAAATCGCTCAGAGTGAAGCTGCCAACGGTAAGAAGTTCGTGAACACCTGGATGCACTCCGGTCCGCTGCGCGTCAACGGCGAGAAAATGAGTAAGTCTCTCGGCAACTTCTGGACCATCCGTGATGCTTTAAAGGAAACGAACACTCAGTACGGCGACAAGAACGGCAACGAAACGCTCCGTTTCTTCTTACTGCGCTCCCACTACAGAAGCCCGATCGATTTCTCTTCTGCTTTGGTCGAAGACGCTCATCAGGCACTGATTCGTCTTTATACGGCGCTCAAAAATACGCCGGCAGACGACAACCCTCTGGACTGGAACGAAAAGTATGCCGCTCAGTTCAAAGAAGCGATGGATGACGATTTCAATACGGCTCAGGCTGTCGCTGTTCTCTTCGAATTGGCCAAAGAAGTCAACCAAACGAAGTCTCCTGAACTTGCACGCCAGCTCAAAAAACTCGGCGGTGTGCTTGGCATCCTCCAGCTAGACCCAGAAGCCTTCGTCAAAGGCGCCGTGGATTCTGTGGACGAAGCAGCTGTCGAAGCCTTGATCGCGGAAAGAAAGGCGGCAAAGGCTGCTAAGAACTGGGCAAGAGCTGATGAAATCCGTAAAGAGCTCTTAGAAAAGAATATTGTTTTGGAAGATGCTCCCGGCGGTGTGACGACTTGGCGCAGAGCTTAATCTCTATGGCAGAGCAAACCGAAAAACCCGAATGGTGGGATCAAGCTAAAAAGGAGCTTTCCGAAGCTGATCCCGTCATGGCCCAAATCATTCGCGCCAATCCTGAAGGATTTCTTGCGACTCGCGGGAATCCTTTTGAGACGCTGCTGCGCTCCGTGATCGGGCAGCAGATCTCCGTTAAAGCGGCGGCCAACATATGGGAACGGTTTGCTAAAGCTTGTAAAGAAATAAAACCTGAAATTATTACCCGCAAACATCGTCGAACCTTGAGGACCGCAGGTTTGAGCGAACGTAAGATTGAGTACGTTTTTGATATCTGTCGCTTTTTTCTCGAGAATCCGGATGCGGCCGACGGCTTTCAGCATCGTTCCAATGAGGAAATTATCAAGGAACTTTGTACCATCAAAGGCGTAGGCCCCTGGACGGCGGAAATGTTTTTGATCTTTGCGCTGCGTCGTCCGGATGTTGCTCCAATGCTCGATTACGGCTTTATCAAAGCCGTCGGCCAAGCGTATTTTCCGGAGATCGCGTTTGAAGAATGGTCAGCGGCCGACCGAAAAGAAGAAATGTCATCGGTGATTGCCAAATGGGGTCCATGGAAAACCGCCGGCACATGGTATTTATGGCGAAGCCTTAACAACGGACCGATGCAGTACTAAAGGAATAACATGGCAAAAGTCACTTACTTAGAATTTGAAAAACCCGTTGCTCAGCTTGAGGAAAAAATTCAGGAACTCCGCGATATGAGCTCCGGATCCGAAGGTTTGGATTTAACAAGCGACATCAACGGGCTTGAAAAGAAAAAAGCCAAACTTCTCAAAGAAATCTTCAATAAGCTTTCTCCTTGGGAAATGTCGCTTTTGGCTCGCCATCCGAATCGTCCGTACACACTGGATTACATCAACATGATTTTTACGGACTTCCACGAACTGCACGGTGATCGTGCTTACGCGGATGATCCTTCTATTGTCGGCGGCATGGCTCGTTTTAACGGTGAGCCGGTTACGGTGATCGGACATCAGAAGGGCCGTGATACGCGCGAAAGAACGCTCCGTAATTTCGGAATGAGCCGTCCGGAAGGCTATCGCAAAGCGCTCCGCTTGATGCAGACAGCCGAAATTTCTTATACTCGTTGGAGAACAAGAATGGTAAATTGA